>Ga0307512_10001746_pt1 | contig 29666 bp, 25 predicted proteins | sample 14_EM_MG_FD_200267 | JGI IMG/M metagenome (GOLD analysis project Ga0307512, IMG submission 200267) | Populus trichocarpa ectomycorrhiza microbial communities from riparian zone in the Pacific Northwest, United States - 14_EM | ecosystem: Host-associated > Plants > Roots > Unclassified | place... | reverse complement strand
CTGCATACACCGAGTACTGCATACACCGAGTACTGCATACACCGAGTACTGCATACACCGAGTACTGCATACACCGAGTACTGCATACACCGAGTACTGCATCATCCCATGATTGACTGTCTCCCACCGTCAGCCAGCTCTCATCTCTCGGCGGACCTTATTTTACTCAACTTTTTACATTCCCACAATGACGAGTTAACCAATGAATTGAGTCTTAGCTGCTGTCGCACCTCCCTCCCGATCTACCGCCTCCAAATTGACTACCTCCAAGTACTCCTCCAATCTCGATTGATCATGGCCTCCAAGTGTATCTCCAAACACGCAGGGTTACAGCCTTCAAGTTCTCAAGATCACAGACTCCAAGTGCATATCTCCAAACTCGCTCGATCGCGGCCTCAAAGTGCATCTCTCAACTCGCTCGATTACGGCCTCCAAGTGCATCTCCAAACTCGCTCGATCACGTCCTCAAAGTGCATCTTGAAACTCGCTCGATCACGGCCTCCAAGTACATAGTTAATGAGCGACGACGGATGTACGGAGATACAGGGGTAACGGAGGTGGACTGAGCAACGGGGAGTACATATTCGGGAGACCCCGGGGTAGATAGACATCATCTCATTATCATCTCATCTGGATCCACGCAATTGCATTGATTCTCACGGCCGGGTAGTATCATATCTTCTCACTTTCTTCCTAGGCTCCTCGAGCTAGAACCTCCGATTATGCTCCACTACCATCTGTGGCCAGATGGACCGTATGTATATATATAGAGATACTTAAATAATGCATGCCATAATATGAGGTAGCGAATCTTGTGACTGTATCAAAGACGAATATGATACACAAAATGCCTTGTGCTTATGGAACTCTGAGTGTGGCCTCCGGCCCGATTTACATTTTGCTGATGTACCCAATGAACCCATTCCGATGTATTGTCACAGTTGGCCACAACGCCACAGTGTTCATTTACAATAGATACCGACAGAGTGAGAAGAAACGGCGAAACTGCGATTGGAGGGTGATATGCAACGCGACACGTTGTATTGGCGCTGGGCGCGGAGTAGTCTGCCACTGGGGTGTCTCTGACGGCTCTGATGGAGCTCGTCCACTCTGACAGAGCCATTCCGGCCGGACAGAAATGTATTTTGCTGATGAGCAAAATGTACAATGGTTTGGAAGGCATAACTGAACTACTCCACAACTCTGAACAGCCATACTGATGCTTCCAGATGCTCCCAGATTCTCCCAGATAGGCTGAATGCAAAGCGATGTACTCTCAGGTGCTCTGTGACTACTTCTCTGGTGCTCCTCAATACTCCAGAGGTTGTGGAACAGAAAACAAGAATATCCTGAAGAGTTTATAGTTGTCTTCAAAATGCGACCAAATTAAACTATTAGGATGTGCAAATTTTGTGTTATGGGTCTCGAAATCTAAGAGAAGGATAAATGAGAAGGAACCTTTAAATGCAGAATAAACAATGATACTGCATTTACGAACAACAAACGATATGACAATTACGAACAATAAACAATACGACATTTAAGAATAATAAAATGATATGAAGTGGGCAAACTATAAATGAAACTAAAGAGAAAGCACACCTTTGTTGTGCCGGAGCAGTTGCTGAATTATAAAGTCCAAGGAAATATAGCGGCCTCTTGTTATACAGAGTGATCGCCCCTTGAGACTGGTAAGTTCACTTCTTAAGACAGAGCAATCATTGGGTCACTGAATCTAGAGAAGGGGGTGATGTTAGGGGTTCTCCCCAAACAGAGTATATGTAACCTGAGTTAGCCAACGATGGGTACTTGTCAGTAACTTTCGGGTTATCTGACATGCAAAACGGCTACCCTAGGTGTTTGCAGAACTTCCAGTTACGATATCTCTCACCGGGGATATCGTAGTACTCGTCTCGATTGGATAGAAGAATTTCGACATCTAGCGGATTCACTCTAGATGATGTAACAACACTGCCAGATCGAAATGGGTAGAACCCTGCCGAGTGTGTTGTTTTCAACCAGATTCATTCAATTTAATAGAGGGATCATGTCTCATTGGACTGGAGATTACTCCGACTCACAGACACGGCAATCGTTAGCCACTAAGCTATTAAGCGGGATCTTAAGCCTAATCTCTCATGTGAGGTTAGAAACTGGGCACTCCCCGGTCAAAGAGAATGGTCTTGGCCTGAGCTATGGCGTGATTGAGGGATTATGACATTGGCTGATGAAATGAGGCCTGGAGCATCCCCGCACATTGGTTTGTGTCGGCATGGCAACCGCAAAGAAATACGACTTGCTTTAACATGCAAGCGTATTCGTGTCATTCAATCTATGTCGACATCGTAGTAGTTGCCCGCTACTTAAACCTATGATGTGCTGGAAAACACTGTTGGCAATTTGAGGCAGATGTTCCGACTACCGAACCATACGAATGCAAGATGTCCAAGTTGAAGTTACAATCTGATATATGATATCATGAGGTTGTGGCCTGATTCTTATCAGGAGCATAATGCTTTAATACCGCAGCTGCATGTACATGATAACCTTTGGGAACTCGTGGCAATCCGTGTCAGGCGCATTCATTGACAATGTAAAACGCAGTACACGTTGCTATCAAAATCATGGAAGGCGAAATATGGCTGCACATGTGTAACATCCCGAGAAGCTTCTATATAAGAGATTACATTGTCCCGGCAATGAGAAGAACAAGCTGTAGCAGCGAAACACACAGCGATACCTACCAGCGAAAGAAAACTGTTATTTATTATTGCGTTTTTTGTGATACCTATATCTACCTATTATTATATATAAAATTTATTAGCTTTGTGTAGCGGCAGCCCCGCACCTTTGTTATGTATTCTCCTGAAGCAAATGACTATTGCTTTTGAGAACGACAACGACGTTATAGTATATGTGCTAGAGAAGATCATTGATTACGCCAGAAAGAATCAGTACATCTTTGTGGCTCAGAGTGTTTGGTGGATAGCATCCATTATAGGCCTTGATAAGGGACTCGTTATTCATATCGATAATCTACGCATACGTTCTGAGGTATATCAAGCACCCGCCGCTGCTTGTAATAATACCTTCAGTATTCATCCGGATTGATTACTCCAATTGGAATCGGTAGTATCCAATTGAGAAAATCCGCCTAGTCGGAGTACGAGTGCTATAGGATCCGAGAAGTCAGCAATATCCAATGATAGACTACATAATCAATTGCTGCAGAATTGCGAGCAGCTTCTACAAGAATCAGCATTCGAAAGGAAGAAGATTGCCAAGACGAATTTGAAGGCTAGTAAGAAGTTGTTAAAAACTAAGCCTAATAAAAACCATGAGACTCTGACGGAAGGAATTGAGATTTGTGAGTTACGATGAAGAAAAACCGGCGGAGAGTGTCAGCGTTCTGCCTGGCCTAGTGGTCATAACGGAAATCATAAGATGATAGATTGCATCCAGTGGAAACGACTGGCAAAAGAAACAGTACCTATTCCGAAGAAACGATAGAAGTATCTACGGCTGTGTACCTAGTATCTACTTAGAAGTATCTGGGATATTACTAAGTATAGTTACTTAGGTGGAAGCACCCCGGTAACATTTTGGAATGTTTGGGAGTTTTGGCTGCGTCTCCAAGATTATTCGAATATATCTCGAACCTGGAGCAATACTCTGCAGGATTGATTATTATAATATTTGTATCAAATAGTACAATTTGATTGACCATCTTCCTCCTGCACACCTTGATTCAGGCATTGTAACCTAATATACAGTCCAGTAGGTATCTAACATCATCAAAAACTAAATTTCATTCATTAAATTGATTTAGTTTTTTGTACCCCCAAACTCAAAAAAATGAAATCGAGGTTTCTCTGAAAAATGGCATTGCTTTAGTGTTCCAGAGTGTTCTTTGAGTTGTTGCAATGCTGTTTTTAAGCGTCACGACCAGTGTACCCACTTTTGTGAATGTGTCAATGAGCACTTGACGAATGGTTCACACTGCCTTTGGCAATATCATATATCACCTCTCGGCATACTCCTATGTCACCTAGTATTAACAAAGAGTCCTGGTAACCCGCCAGCGGTCCGGGTTCGGTTCGGTTCCGGAACTGTCCAAAAACCTGATGCGCTGCATCTTGTCGGGCCAAACCCAGACCCGTACCTGTCAACCCGTGGGTCTCGCCGGGTTTGGCTAGACCTGTCGGTTCCAATCTCTGTTCCGGTGCTTCGGGTGTTTCTATTTACGGTCGCATTTAGATATTCTACTGCTAATCGCAAAATATTTACTTTGGTACATCATTGTCATTTTGGGATGAATCGGCTGCCTTTATAACTGAAAACAAGAGAGACACCCTCCCTGCCCCATCCTGAACATGATAGTCAACGTCGTGTCAATGATTTTTGCGCTTGCATCATGGGTAATCTAGGTGGTGATTGGATGCAGACAATCATAAATGAGATATTGGCTGTATTTCAACGCAAAAGAGAAAGTGACATGCTTGCTGCCCCACTCTGAAAATGAGCGTCAACAGAGTGTCAATGATTTTTAGTCTTGTAAGTCAGGTAATTGAAAAGTGATTTGTTCTTTGTTAAGCATAAGTGTTGTATTGGCCGCCTTTAAAGGCCAAAGAGACAGTGACATGCTCCCTGCCCAATCTTGAAATTGAGTGTCAATGGAGCGTTAATGACTTTTGGCCTTGCATGATGGTTAATCAAAGCACAAGATGGCCGCTAATGTCTATATATGGAGTTTTGACCGGGTTTAAAGGCTAAAACGTTCAGGATCACTGAGTTGCAGCATTAGAAACGAATTGAGTTGTGATTGTCTGAAAGGCTGTCGCGGGACCATCTCTTGCATATCAGCCTATAAAGCCTGCCAAAACCTTGTTTATAGATGTCTGCGACCATTTACCACCAAGATTACACAAGATTCGAGACCAATACTCATTGTCGCTCTGTTGACGCTCATTGTCCGAATGGGGCAGGGAGAGTGTAGCATTCTCTTTTGCCTATAAAGGCGGTCAATACGATGATTATAGAAAACAATGACTAATTCACATTTTAATAACCTGACTTACAGGACAAAAAATTGTTGACGCTCCATTGAAGCTCATTTTGCCACAGGCATATCCACATTATGCAACCATTCACTTTGGTAGAGAACATCAATAACTGTGTTTTGGCAGTCGTTCTATCCTTTTCATGTACGTTTTCATTTATCACTACATTGTTCTTTAATTGTGCAAATAAATATATCCTTGAAAGTATACTTTAAAGTGTCCGCTAATTGTAGATAATGATAATACTCATAACTCACATTCCTTTCAATCAATTCTTGTCTTCACTCTCAGATTCACTGAAAAGGCTGCTGTCGTCTTCAAAATCAATGTCAGTGGTATTACCATGCAGCAGATAGTGTACTCGGCAAATCTGGAATAACATCTTTATCGCGCTTGCAATCCTTGGCATATGCATTATGATTGAAAAATTGAGTGTTGCATCAGCAAAATGTATTTTAGTCTCTGGAAGCCTCCAGAAGTGTCTGAGAGGATGTGGAGTGTGAACTTAGATGTGTCAATTTCAGGAGAGTATCAGACCGCAGGACGGCATTCCGGCTGGCCTTCGGAGCAATAGAGATCTATGTTGACTAGTACAGGAGTACCATGGGAGTGATTGTGATGAATTTGGGAACTCCTCAGAGCGCCGGAGAGAACTTTGGGTGCACCTGAAAGTGCATGCGACAAGTCTCGGAGCATCTGCGACAAGTCTGGGAGCTCATCAAATCACAGTAGAGCAGTCTGGGAAAAACATCTTCTTTGGGAATTCTACAGGTGTGCCTGGGATGCTGCAGGTGGGCCTGGAATGCTGCAGGTGTGCCTGGGATGCTGCAGGTGGGCCTGGAAATCATAGCTACTATTTATCGTGCAACAATTGTTAAAATTCATGTACTAAGATTGTATTCTCATCTATGTATCTATGTATCAATGTATCTATGTATCTATATAGTTACCCATCTACACACGATATATCTGGACTGGCTGCAGGTGGTGCTTGAGAGCAATTCGAGGTGCGCCTGGAAACGAGGATCGATTGAACTCAGAGGTACACTCCGACCCCGTGATCGAGCGAGTTTGGTGATGCACTTGCAGGCGGTAATCGAGGTGATTCGTAGATACACTTAGACCCCATGATCGAGTGAACTTAGAAATGCACTCCGAGATCACCATCGAGCGAGTATGTGGATGCACTTGGAGGCCATGATCGTGTGAACCTGGAGGCCGTAATTGTGCGAGTTTGGAGATGCACTTGGAGACCGTGATCGAATGAGTGTGGAGATACACCGGGAGGCCATAATCGTGCGAACTTGTAGGCTGTAATGGAGCGAGTTTGGATGAGTACTTGGAGGCAGTCGATGGACGGCGCACCTGGTGCTGAGACCCATTTCATCAGTTAGTTAACTTGCAACCGTGGGAATGTGAAAATGTGACTGAACCTTTGAGCTGTCATGGAGAGCTGGCTGATGGTAGTCGATTGTGTAGGGAGGCACGCCAGAAGCTGAAGCTACATTCAGGGGTCAACTGGTAATCATGAGAATGCAGTGAAGACAAACGAACTTGGGTGGATGCTGCACTCAGTGTACACTGTGCTCGGTGTATGCTTTTACCCAGTGTTAACTCATGATCATGACATAGAGAAATAGAGAGGGATTACCTAACTTTGTGTTCTGTGATGATGCTAGAGTTGTGGACGAGGAAGACAGAGATGGGGGATGAAGATGAGACGGATGTAGAGAATACGAGCAGATATGAGAAATCATGGGTACGACTAGCCTGATTGGGTTGGGAAGACCTCGTATTGGTGTAATTACACGCCGGATCAGGACCCGTACCTGGAGTATCAGGGATGGTAAATTGAATGGCACACGAAATTTTCTTCCTTCCCAGTTTCTCATGATGATTTGTCACATCTCCTCTCCTCTCTCGGTTTCTTGTCCTCAACTCTACCATCACCTAAGAACATGAAGTTAAGTCATGACTCTCTATCTGTCCATGCCATGATCAAGAGTTAACACCGAGTACAGCATACAATGAGTACTGCATACACTGCATACTGCATCATGCCAACACCGACTGTCTCCCGCTCCCAGCCAGTCTGTCATCTCTTGGCAGACCATGTTGTACCCAATTCTCTACATTCCCACCATTATGAGTGAACCAATGGATACAGTCTCAGCTCCCATTGCGCCTCCCTCCCGAACTACCGCCTTGACATTGACCGCCTCCAAGTACTGCTCCAATCTCGCTTGATCATGGCCTCAAAGTGTATCTCTAAACTCCCTCGATCATAGCCTCCAAGTGTATCACCAAACTCGCTTGATCACGGCCTCGGAGTGCATCTCAAAGCTCACTCCATGGTGTCGTAAAACACTGGAACTAGAACGCAGACATCCCATCATCAACAGTCTGGCGCACCTCGCATGTCATCTGAAGGGAATTCGTGAGAAAGAGCGGTTCTGACTCAAGTAGCATACTAAGAGAGTAAGAGGATATGAAAGGATACCAACCATGATGAACCGCACAAATTGCTTTGATCTATGAAAGGTTGGCAAGAGTGCATGAGACTGAGAGTTAGGAAAGATAGCATGTGTATTTTTTAGAATAAGATAATGTCTATCTACACCAGGGTCGTCCAAATATATACTTCCTGTCGCTGAGTCGATCTCTATTATCCCTGAATCTCCATATGTATATATATAGAGAGACTTAGATAATAAATGCCATATTATGATGTAGCAAATCTTGTGACTGTAGCAAAGACAAATATGACAGACGAAATGCCTCATCAGCAATGACCCTAATATCGGTCTGAAACACCTTGGTGTTCCGGACGGCTCTGACGGCTCTGACGGAACCTCATATGCTCTGACGGAGAATTACATGCTACCTGTCGCCCAGGCGATAGGTTGCGTTGCATACGTACCTCCTTGACTTTGTGGTGACGTATACGCACCATCAGAATGACATGTGTGTTACACTGTTCGCAGGGGCTGCAGTTATGCTGAAGGCGTTTACACAACGCCTGGCGATTGACGACAAGCCCGGGAGCACCTGGGAGCAACGGCGACATGTCTGGGAGCACCTCGAATCACAGTCATGTATTCAGTTTGTATTCTCATCTATGTATCTATGTATCTATATTGCTACCCATCTACAAACACTATATCTGGACTGGCTGCGGTCTGCCGAATATATACTCCCCGTCACCCTGTCCACCTCCGTTACCCTTGTATCTCCGTACAACCACCATCGCTCCTTGAAGATATACTTGATCGAGCGTGTTTGAGATGTACTTGGAGCCGGAGATTGAGTGAACTCAGAGATGCACTTGGAGGCCGTGATTGAGCGAGTTTGGAGATGCATGTGGAGGCCGTGATTGAGCGAGTTTGGAGATACACTTGGAGGCCGTGATTGAGTGAGATTGGATGAGTACTTGGAGGCGGCCGATGGATGGCGTGCTGGGACTCAATTCAGCAGTTAGTTAACTCGCAACCATCGGAATGTGACAAGCTGACTGTACCTTTGAAGCTCTTATGGAGAACTGGCTGGTGGCGGTCGATCGGTAGGGAGGTACACCGGAAGCTAACGCTACATTCAGAGGTCAACTCGAAATCGTGACAATGAAGGGACGACACACAATCTTAGGTGTATGCTGTACTCAGTGTTAACTCATGATCATGGCATGGAGAGATAGAGAGGGATGAATTAACTTTGTGGTCTGCGATGATGGTAGAGTTGTGGACGAGAAACAGAGAGATGGGACATGAAGATGAGAACGATATGGAGGATACGAGCGGCTATGAGAAATCAGGGGTATGACTTGCCTGATTGGGTTTAGAAGACCACTTATCGGTGTTATTACCCGCCAGATCGCGACTCGTAACTGCCGTATCGGGAATGGTGAATTGACTCGCACACAAAATTCTCTTAAGTCCCAGGTTCTCATGATCATTTCCCCCATCTCCTCTGATCTCTCTCTGATTTGTGCTCAACTCTACCATCACCTAAGAACACGAGGTTAAGTCATCCCTCTCTATCTCTCCATGCCATGATCATGACTTCACACCGAGTACAGCATACATCAAGTACAGCATCATCCCAAGATCAACGGTCTCCCGCTCCCAGCCAGTTTCCTGCTCCCAGCCAGTTTCCCATCTCTCGGCGGATGTTGTTGTACTCAACTCTCTACCTTCCCAAAATTCCATGTTGACCAATGGATAGATTCTCAGCTGCCGTTGCGCCTCCCTCCAAATCGGCCGCTTCCAAGTACTCCTCCAATCTCGCTCGATCATAGGCTGCAAGTGCATCTCCAAAGTCGCTCAATCACGGCCTCGCAGTTCATCTCTGAGTTCACGATCACAGCCTCAAAGTGCATCTCCAAACTCGCTTGATTACAGCTTCCAAGTTCGCACGATCACAGCCTCCAAGTTCGCACGATCACGGCCTCCAATTGCATCTCCAAACTCCCTCGATCATGGCCTCAGAATGCATCCCCAACCTCGCTCAATCACGGCCTCAAAGTGCATCGCCAAACTTGCTCGATCACGGCCTCCATGTGCATCCCTCAACTCGCTCAACCACGACCTCCAAGTACATCGTTAATCAGCGACGGCGGGTGTATAGAGATACAGGGGTAACGGAGGTGCACTGAGCGACGGGGAGTACATATTCGGGAGACCCTGGGGTAGATAGACATCATCTCAATTTCATCTCATCCGGATCTACGCAGTTGCATGGATTCTCACAGCCAGGTAGTATCATATCTTCTCACTTTCTTCCTAGGCTCCTCGAGCTAGAACAGTCCTCTCACACGAATTCCGTCATCGCCAGATTGACCGTATGTATATATACAGAGATCCTTAAATAATGCATGCCATATTATGAGGTAGCGAATCTTGTGACTGTAACAAAGACAAATATGATAGACGAAATGCTATGTGCTTATGGAACCATAAGAACCACTGCTTTGAGAATACGGCACCAAGTCTCCTGCAGAGCTGCGCAGCGGTCTCAGCTGCTCCAAAAATTGACTATCCTAATAGTCAAATCTTGTAGCGTCCTGAATGCACCTCCATAACTGCAGGTGCTTTCAGGAGCATCTGAGAACGCTCTTGCAGAGTCTGAGGAAGATACGGCGAAACTGCGATCGGAGGGCGATGTGCAACGCGACGCGTGGTATTGACGCCGGACGCAGAGGAATCCGGCACCGTGGTGTCTCTGACGGCTAGGACGGAGTGTGTCCACTCCGATGGAGCCATTCTGCCCAGATGGAAATGTTTTTGGCTGATGCTTGTGGTTGTGGAACCCTACGAACCACTGGTGCGAGAATAAGGCATCAAGTCTCCTGCAGAGCTTGTGCTGAGGTCTCAGCTGCTCTCGAAGTCTCCTGCAGACCTGTGCTGTGGTCCCAGCTGCTCTTGAAGTCTCCCGCAGACCTGCGCAGAGGTCTCAACAGCTCCAAAATTTCAATATTCTAATTGTCAAATCTCGTAGCATCCTGAATGCACCTCCATAACTGCAGGTGCTTTCAGGAGTTCCTGTGAATGCTCTTGCAGAGTCTGAGAGTACCTTGCAACAGTCCAAGGGGGGCTGGGAGCATCTGGAAGTACTTAGAAGCACTGGTGAGAGCTACCGGAGTGTCTGGGAGGTATGCATATGGCTTCCGGACTGATTTACATTTTGCTGATGTGGGATGCGGAGCATCTATATACACGCACCTGGATGGCAAACCATATATTTCATGACTTTCGTTTCCGTCAGTGTCACCTGGTGGCACAGGTGACGTTCTGGGCAGAGGTGGCATTCCGGGCGGATGTGCCGCTGGTTCTGGCGGAGGTGCGCCGGTTCCTTTGGGCCTCCAGCATTTCTGCAGATTTTTTGCTGTGGCATTTTGGCATGGAAGGCAGCCATCCATATGATTTGTATAAACCATTGCCGGGTGTCTTTGTATCACAGCCTTCACCTTTTTATACCCAGGAAACTCAACTCCTCGCTTCTTCTCTTCTTGGACTTTGGCGTGATGGTTCTTAATTAGTTGTTGCGTTTCCTATATTGCGGGGTGCGAAAACCCCCCTTTGGCCATTTTGTCCATACTCAAGGCAAGGTGCATGTCGGACTGTTCTAGCTGTCCCTGACCTCCTTGCCCTGCCATAGTAGGAGACAAGTTGAAAACCTACAAGAAATTAGGTGCTGCTTCGAGAAGGAAGATTTGGCAATTACCTCAACCGTATCCGACTCTGTAACCTGCGCTAAGGTCTTTAAAGCCTGTTTTGCCCTCTCCAAGGGACCTTTATCACGAAATTCGTACGTGAAAATCCCTGAGCTGACGACATCATGATGGTCCATTTCGCGGAGTGTGCGGACACAGGCCTTTGTCAACCATGCATGGTTGCCATTGCGGGCAGCAACAAATTGGTCACGAAGCTCTCTAGGTACCCCAGCTGTAGATTATATTGTCAGTTGACCGCCTTCTACAACGATATGCATCCGCACAATGAAAATCGGTCGACAAGCAACATGCAATCTTCCCAGACACTCCGGGCGACCTCACCAGTGCTTCAAAGTACTTCTAGATGCTCCCAGACCCCCCTGGAGCTAAGCAATGTGCTCTGAGACTCTGCATGAGGATTCTCAGGTGCTCCTGAGAGCACCTGCAGTGGTGGAGGTGCATTCAGGATGCTACGAGAATTGACTTATAGGATTGTCAAATTTTGGAGCTCCTGAGACATCTGCCCAGCTCTGCGGGAGACATTGAGAGCAGCCGAGACCACTGCACAGCATACAACCACAAGTCATTTCATCTTATCATATTTGTCTTTGTTACAGTCAGAAGATTCACTACATCATAATATGGCATGCATTATTTAAGTCTCTGTATATATATACATATGGTCAATCTGGCCACAGATGGTAGTCGAGCTCACTCGGAGGAGCACCTGGACAGGGCGATTGAGAGAACGTAGAGATGCACCACTTGGAGGCCATTGCGGTGAAACACTGGAGCTACAAGGCAGAGAGCCCACCATCAACACTTCGCTGCACCTCTCGTGACATCCAAACAGGATTCATGAGAAAGAGCGGTTCTGGTTTGAGGAGCATAGCAATTGGGTGAGAAGATATGATACCACCCAGCGTTGATGATCCGTGCAATTGCATGGATCCACATCTCGGACAGATCGAGTGAGACCAAAAGTTGGGAAAGATAGAGTGTGTATTTTCATTGTATAATAAGATGAGATGGAAATGGGATGATGTCTATCTACTCCGGGGTCTGCAGAATATATACTCCCCGTCACTCTATTCACCTCCGTTAACCCTGTATATCCGTACACCCGCCATCACTCCTGAATGATGTACTCAGAGGCTGTGATTGAGCGTGTTTGGAGATGCAGTTTGAGGCCGTGATCGTGTGAACTTGGAGGCTGTAATCGGGTGTATTTGGAGATTCACTTGGAGGCTGTGATCCAGTGAACTTCGAGATGCACTCCGAGATCGTGATTGAGCGAGTTTGGAGATACACTTGGAGGCTATGATCCTGCAAACTTGGAGGTCGTGATTGTGCGAGTTTGGACGCTGTAATGGTGAGAGTTTAGAGATGCACCTCGAGGCCGTGATCATGCGAACTTGGAGGCTGTAACAGAGTGTATTGGGAGATACACTTGGAGGCCTTGACCGAGTGAACTTAGAGATTCACTCCGAGATCGTGCTCGAGCCAGTTTGGAGATCAACTGTGGAGGCCATGATCGTGCGAACTTGGAAGCCGTGATCGAGCGAGCTTGGAGGCCGTAATCGAGCGAGTTTGGAGATGCAATTGGAGGCCTTGATCGAACGAGACTGGAGGACGACTGGGAGGCGGTCAATCTGGAGGCGGTAGTTTGGGAGGGAGGCATGACGGGAGCTGAGACTCTATTCATCGGGTAACTTGTATCTGTGGGAATGTAGAGAATTTAGTAAAACATGGTCTACCGAGAGATGAGGCTGGCTGGGAGCGGGAGACAATCGATCATGGGATGATGCAGTACACAGTGTATGCTGTGCTTGGTGTTAACTCTTGATCATGGCATGGAGAGATAGACAGCGATGACTTAACTTTGTGTTCGTAGGTCATGGTAGAGTTGAGGATGAGACGGAGAGAGATGAGCGGTGATGGGGGAAATCATCATGAGAAACTGGGACTTGAGAGGTTTTTACGTGTGCCAGTCAATTTACCATCCCCGATACAGCAGGTAAGAGTACCGACCCGGTGTGTAATTTCACTGATAAGAGGTCTTCCCAACCCAATCAGGCAAGTCATACCCCGGATTTCTCATATCCGCTTGTATCCTCCACATCGTTTGTCATCATCATCCCCATCTCTCTCTTTCTCGTCCACAACTCTACCATCATTGCAGAACACAAGGGTAAGTCATCTCTATCTATGTCTCTATGTCATGATCATGAGTTTGCACCAAGTACAGCATACACCGAGTACAACCATACACCGAGTACAACCATTCACTGTGTGTAAGTATACACCGAGTACAGTATACACCAAGTACAGCATCCACCCAAGATTGTTTGTCTTCCCTCCATTCTCATCATTAAGAGTTGGCCCGTGAATGTAGCTTCAGCTTCCCGCGTGCCTCCCTACATGATCGAGCGCCATCAGCCAGCTCTCCATGAGACCTCAAAGGTAATGTCAGCTTGTCACATTCCAATGGTTGCGAGTTAACTAACTGATGAATAGAGTCTTAGCACCCGGTGCACCTTCCATTGACTGCCTCTAAGTACAAGTCCAAACTCGCTCTATTACGGCCTCCAAGTTCGCACGATCACGGCCTGCAAGTGCATCTCTAAACTCGCATGATTATGGCCTCCAAGTTTGCACGATCATGGCCTCCAAGTGTATCTCCAAACTTGCTCGATCTCGATCTTGGAGTGCATCGTTAAGTTTATTTGATCACGGGCTCCAAGTGTATCTTCAAATACGCTTGATTACCGCCTCCAAGTGCATCTCCAAACTTGCTCGATCACAGCCTAGGAGTGTATCTGTGAGATTACTCGATCTTCATTTTCAGGTGCACCCTGTATTGCTATCGGGCATCGCCTGCAGCCAGTCCAGATATACCGTGTGTACATGGGTAGCTATATAGATACATAGATGAGAATAGAAATTTAATACATGAGTTTTAATACTTGTTGAATGATAAGTAGTAGCTATGATTTCCAGGCGCACCTGTAGCGTTCCAAAACAAGATGTTGTTTTTCCCTGACTGCACTACAGTGATTCGAGGTGCTCCCAGACATGTCACCGGCACTCCCAGGTTTGTTGCCGGCGCTCCCAGGTGCTTCCAGGCTTGTTGTCGGCGCTCCCAGGCTTGTCGCCGGCGCTCCCAGCCACTCTGAAGGCTGGCAGGAATGCCCCCCTAGGGTCTGATACTCTCCTGAAATTGACGCATCTGAGTTTACACTCCACATCCTCTCAGACACTCCTGGAGGCTTCCAGTGCTGCAAATAGATTTTGCTGATGTAGAGCTACTCACATCCGATTGCATGCTGCTTCCTATTATTGCTGCGTCTGGTTTTATTTGCTGTTTTCAATGTGGGTCCTGGGCCATATTTTCAGTGGCTTCAATTGCAGAGTCGCGGTGGACTAACTGGTGTCTGTGTTGCTGGTGTGACTCAGCCAGGGGAGCATTTGATGAACCACCTGTCGTTCGGCTCAATTCGGATTCAATGACACTGGGCTGAGGTGTTTGTGGAGCCATGACTTGCTGTTCTGGAAAAGGTAAGGAAGATGATAACGAAAAGTGGAAAGTCCTGAGGAATACATAGTAAGCTACAATTCACAATGGAATGAATGTCAGTGAACTTCCACATTCTACTCAAGTTTTATCCGGCTGTGTATAGCTGCAAGTTGCAGGTCATTCCAATGGTCCCGCTATTTGCAGTAAGTTGGTCCGATGTTGTTTGTTTGTTTGTTTGCAGGGATTGTTATGGGGGGTTCTAAATCCCACTAATCAATTCAACATTTATTGAATCAAGTACAACTGCCTATCAAAGAAACTCTGTCATTCCTCGTCTTATCCTAAGACTGAACCTCTTGATCTTTACTCAAGAGTGCGCGGGTCAATTCTTGACCAGGTTCTTGTATCCTCCTTAATGCCAAAAATTAAGCCTCTCCCAGGAAAAGCCAATCTTCATAATACTCTTTGAATGGTAATAACCCGGTTGACACATATCGATGTACTGGGTAACTGATACCAATGCTGATGACAAAAAGCCACACCATGCGCAATATCTGGGTTAAAGCTTGCTCGTCCTGTTGAACAATATAGTTGCCCAAATGTTCGACATTCTTCTGGTGTGCATACTGGGATTGTGTCACCCTGTGCCCAGGCATATAAGGCGTAATCACGAAGGTGGATTAAAGAAGTAATTTTTGAAAGTGTTTCATAGATAGAATTCTGAATAATATTTTGAGATTGTCTTCGGTGTTCTGAATGTTGACTGGGGATTGCTGCTTGAGCTTGTTCTTCTCATTGCCGGAGCAATGCCATCTCTTTATAGTCGTCTTTGAGGGTTTGTTCACTCATTCTTCGATGCTATGACTACAGTGCTCATGATAGCGTTATCGCGGTCGCGATATGCAAATTAAGCATGTGCCCGGTGATAGGGTGCCACGCATCCCTATAGGTTATCGTATTCATGCAATGTGGTTTCAAAGTATTACGCTCCTGATAAGCATCAGGCCATCCATCGTATGATATCATGTCAGACAGTGTGTCAGATGGAACTTGCACTTAGACATCTTACTACTCGTTTGGATAGAAAGTCGGAACATCTGCCAATAATGATCGGTAGTACTTATCGGAACTAATGCCTCACCTCTTAAGGCTATTTGGCTTGCGTCGTAGATTTAATCGGTGACCAACTGATACTATGCCAACATTGAATTTGATGTGTCAGGTGGTATTCACATATGAGTCTGACGTTGGAATGCATACTCACTCAAACAATTGAGCAAGGTTGCTTCAGGCCTCTTATCTTTAGCCAACGTCATAATTACCTCAGTCACCTCATGCTTAGGCCGAGACTCTTCTCTTTGGCCGGGGAGTACCCTGATAGCTCTTATCGCTTGAGGCGATATGTCAGAAGTCCCGCGTGCTCACATATTGCATAACGACTGTTCGGATTGAGTGTCGGAGCAATCTCTAGTCCAATCAAACATGCCCCGCTAGGATCTAGGATATGATCATGGTTGAAAACAATGCGCTTGGCAGATGTAACATCCTTCGATCTGGCAGCATTGTTGCGTCATCAAATAAGGTCAACTGCAGTATTTATCCTTTCAATAGATTCCCTAAGAAATAACACTTGCTTATCCAATCGACGTGTGACTCTGATGTATCCTCGCTAAACAACATTAGACTGGCTTACTTGCAATTTCAACAATGGGTGTTACGCATATCAGGTGACGAGACCGAGAGTAACTCCGTGATATGAATTCATGTATCTCCCGCCAGTACCATTATCGCTGTTAAGGGAACACCCTTAATAGCGATACATTGAAGTGAATGACAGCTGATATCTGATGTTTGATAGATTTAAAAAGGAAATTCTTCGATGGAAAGGACATCTGGTGAAGTTTGTCTCAACACATCGCTGGGATCTTACACGAAACACATGCTAACAATCAAGTCACGATGTATGGTTAGCGTTACTATTCCGATTGAAATGAGAGTCAAAACGCAGATTTTGCTTTGTTCGAGTTCATCAAAAGTACGAACCTTGACATAAAAGACACAGCTTGCATCCATCTGGTCAGTATGTTGCAACATCCAACATCTCGCCCAACAAGAAGGTCAACACACGATACAATGGTCAATGCTCCGAAAAAGAATCTTTCTCCACTTCTGGTGGGCAAATACCGCAAATCGACAAAGCAGTCCACATGTCGATGTCATCAAGCGAATGAAGGCAAGAGAGGCTTGGAGACAGAGAAGGTTTGAGCGTTGGGAGCATTGCGCTGGTTGCGATCCAAAAAGAAGCTTTCAGCAGAGAAATGATGGGGAATGCACTTTTTAAGCAATGAAGTGAAAGAGAAATGGATCGAGGATTATGTGGAGAGAGAGACAGCTGAAGCCAGAAAGCGGGTTCAAGACGCAGAGACAGCGATTATGCAATAGCTGAAAGATATGACTACTGCTGAAAGCGCGGGGGCGACAACCACAAAGCCCGAAAGAATGTTTGAGGAGATGTTCAATGCTATTGGAGACAGTCTGAGCGATCTTGCAAGTTGCGATGATAAGCATGATGGGGAAGACCAGGAAAGGATGAAGACGATACAGAGCTTGGGAAGCTGAGTGATGATGATCAACCTGGCTGGGTGATGGGCTCAATTTCCAAAACAGTACAGCACCACATGGTGAGTTTTCGGCAGAAGCAGATGAGGTTTGACGAATTGACGCAACCGGGATGTGGGGACGCAGCTAGCTACATCTGTGAAAGAGATATGAAGTATGAGACTGCCGAATTGAAGATTCCGGCAGTTGTCAAGCCCCAAATAGACACTAATACAGCCACACCACCCCCAACAACATTTGGAGAGCATATGCAGCCTCATGATATCGTCCGCGGACAATCGCAAATGCCGGCAGTGACTTCTCGACCTAGAAGTAGTCAAATGTGGCTGGGTTCGGAGAAACCACAGTTGCACAAATTCTTACCGGTGCTCTCGGCCGACGAGGGGTCCGATTCGACACCAATTTAGGACGCGAAGCCTGTTGAACCTGTAAGCGTTTTCCCTTCTAGAAAGCATCCCTAGTCAATTACCATATAGAAATCGGATATGTATGAAGATATGGTGACAGCTGCCGCATCACCGGAGGTATAGATAGTCAAATAGTTCATTTTGAAGACCTGTCTCTTGTGAAAGCGAATTGTGTACCTACTTTGCTATGTGTCAGCTTTTTCTTGATTTGAGTGACCAAATTGTGAGACATGATATTTCATCAGTGTGTGTACAAGGGTCGTACGGGCCATGCAAAAGTTCTAGACTCCAAATCAGGTTGATAAACGGCTAGCAAACTTGATATTGACTTGCTTGTTACAGTGACAATAGAAAGCAAAACCTAAAATAGAGACGAAATTTACAAACAAAATTTCAGTCAGTGATGTCATACGAGTCATAGGATGATTGGTCGGTGCGCAGTTTGAACCCGGATGAATGGCAGCCATCATGCTGCATTAGTCCATGCAGCTGACTGTATAACTCTGCGCTCGGACCTGCTTCACATGGTCGAGAATTTGAAAATTGCTTATGGTACGTCATGGAAATCGAGGAAAACGAGCTGGAAAAAGAACGTTCAGGGAATTGGGCTCTATACGTCTAACATTAGTAGATGGATCTGTATGCTGTAACATACCAGCTGAAAGTGCCAAAATGCGACGGAGCTACGTCATTTATCTGACTGATGACATGAATTGTGGTGGCTCAGAAACTGAGAGGCCTCGAAGCTTTTGGATGCAAACAATTATACCTTGAAACGGTATATTGGCAGTCAAAAATGACGGTATGAATTTTGAGGAACACGATTGCGCACCCAATGACGGTTATTACGTCTCTGAGGTGAATGTCAACGGAGCGTCGAAGATTTTAGTTTGATCATTTTGGCAATCACATGGTTGCATAGTCACATCGATCCAAAGAGGAGTCATTGGCTGGCTTTAGATGTAAAAAGGGAAGCGACATGCTCATTGCCCCATGCTAGAAATGAGCATCAACGGAGCGTCACTGATTCCTGATCTTGCATTTTGGATAACCACTGGGCTGCGTGACAGTATTAAGCCATTATCACACTGTTGGCCACCTTCATGGGCACAAAGGCCAGCAATGATATTGCTACCACCTCATGACAATGAGCATCAATGGAGCATCAACAATTCTTGGTCTTGCATCTTGGATAATTCAAGGGCTGTGCAAAGGCATACTCGCATAATCATAATATTGGCCCCCTTTATAGGCAAAAATGTCAGTGACAATATCGCTACTACCTCCTAAAAATGAGTGTCAACGATTTTTGGTCATGCATTTGGAATAATTCAAGGGCTGTGCAATGGCATACTCCCATAATCATAATATTGGCTGCCATTATAGGCAACAATGCTAGTGGCGATATTGCTACTACCTCCCAAAAATGAGTGTCAATGGAGCGTCAACAATTCTTGGTCATGCATTTTGGATAATTCAAGGGCTGTGCAACGGCATACTCTCATAATCATAATATTGGCCGCCTTTATAGGCAAAAATGCCAGTGATGATATCACTACTACCTCCTGAAAATGAGTGTCAACGATTTTTGGTCATGCATCTTGGATATTTCAAGGGCTGTGCAATGGCATACTCCCATGATCATAATATTGGCCGCCTTTATAGGCAAAAATGATAGTCATGATATCAGTACTACCTCCTAACAATGAGCATCAACAGAGCGTCAACAATGTTTGGGCTTGCATGTTGGATAATCAGACAGCAACGCAACGACATTGACCCATGATTGTACTATTGGCTGCCTTTATGAGCAAAAATGCTAGTGATGATATCGCAACCACCTCGTCTTTGTATGTCCTTGTATTGAACTTCACAAATATGCATGCGATGTCTCAATGGTCTGACTTTTTTCTTGCTTGTAGCTGTAAAGTCAATATTTAAGAACCAGCATTCTACCTGACTATAACGCATCTTTTGACAGCTATTCAGGTCAAATTACCCAGAGTTCAATATCCTACCGCACTGTCAGATACAAAATCTTTAAATACCTCGTTGCTAGAGGTAATGATATCTTCAAACAATGAATGTGTCTTTATTCGTGATTGAAGCGACCTTACTTTCCACATCATCTTCGATGCTTGGTGGGCTTCAATGAATGTAGGCTCGAAGCAGCCTATTGCTTGGAATGATTCTAGACATGCATCTTCGTGGCGATTCTATTTAGACTGCGCAATCGAGGAGACCAGCAGCCCTGCCATCCTATGTATCATTTGTAATCAAGTTCTTCGCCATCCATCAGAACATGGGACCAGCTCAATGGGCAAACACTTGAAGCCAAAAGCGCACATTGCAAAGTTGAATGAATTGACAGTGTCAGAAGTAACTGAATTGACTAGTTCAACGGTCGATGAAACAGCTTTGGCCATACTCAAGAGGGAAGGAAGTCGAGGTATTCCGATTGTAAGTTTGCAAAGGAAATTCAAATTTAATATTCAGGTTTTAAGTATACTTACTGAATTGACAGACAAAACGCTCTGAACTGGCAGCAAAGGACTTTCAAACAGCTCAATTTCACCAAGACACCGGGAATCACTGCCTCATGTTACGATTTGTTTCGGTTCATATTGCATGGAATTCGATATCAAACGTTGAGCTACGACGTTCATAGAATGCATTATGAAGTGAGTTGGTGTTATCGTCAGCCAGCACCCTGAGCAATATTTGCCGGAGGGAATACACACTGACAGTGGATGCAATTAAGAAGCAATTGCTGGCAAGAAACAAAGTTAGTTTAGCATTAGACGGATGGACATCGACAAACAAAATAGTAATAACGTCAGTCATTGCCTGTGATATGGATTGAAATTGGGCATCGCGAGAAGTACAACTGGCATTCGATGAGGTTGATAGCCCATTGTTTTCCTATTTTGGAATCTCATTAAGGATTACAGGTCATGGGTCAATACACGGGAGCAAGGCAAGCCAGACATTTGAAGGACGTTCTTGATCGTTTTGAGCTGACTGATGGCCATTTACTTGGAATTACAACCGATAATGCTTCCTCAAATTACTTGATGACTTGAGAATTGCAAACTACCCTTGAGGCCTCTGGAATCGAGTTGCCCACATTGGGAAACTTCATACCATGCGTGGTGCATGTCATTCAGCTTGCTTTAGGTGCATTCATGAGCAGTCTGGGTGTAAAAGGCCGCACGAAGTCTTGGGAAGCCCATCAGTGCCATCAGTGATTTGGATAGAATCAAAACACAGACATCGGGAAGTGTCAAAGACTTCGAAAAGAGGGCAATGGTAGAATTAATACGGTGTCCGCCATGTGACCAGGTTTAGCAAAGATGATTGAGAAAGTACTTATTTCAAGATGTTTTGAAAGTCCTGAAACTGACATTCATAGAGCAGAGTATGCTTGCTGAATTGATTACGCTGACACCTGGTCATCGAAACGAGTTCATTGACTGTCAAAAACCACAAACTTCGCATCGCATTACTACTAATTATGGATGTGAAAACACGTTGGAACTCGACTCTGGAGTCGCTCGTGCACCTCTACTGATTACGTGAATTAACACGAGAGTGGCTCAAGAACCCAAAATACGGAGATTACTGGCCACTCTTCACCACACAGAATGAGTGGACCATTGTCAAGTATTTGATGGAAGTTTTACAGCGATTCTGGTACTGGACCCTGTGGATGTCAAAACGGCATACATTTACTCTGCATCACGTCATCACTGTCTACAATGACATGTTTGATCACATGGATGGCGTGATGCGAGCTTTGGCCAAGAAGAAGACACAATGGAAGCAAGACATATACGTTGTGGTGAAGTTTGCGTGGCAGAAGCTGTCCGAAAATTATACTGAAGCGACTCCAACGACTGGTATGGTTCTTATTTCGGCACACATCATTGATTCTTTCCAGATGTTGCGATCGTGTAGGAAGTGGGACAAGGGAATGGATATTGATCCTGAAGTCGAGACTTCTTATACTACTGAATACCAGGAGGCCTTTCCGAAGTATGTGGAGAACAAATCCTGTGCTAAACATGGACGTTTGCCGGTCACCAAATCCAAAAGCAGACAAAACAACAATCTCGTCTCCTCTGCGATGGCGTCTAGATCTGCTCCATCTTCTTATAATCCATATGATTTGTCCAGCAATGATGAAGAATACTTAATGCACAACGATGTGGCAGAAATGACACCAGGATGAAGTCATTGTGCAGCACGCCTATTGACAGCCTCAAGGCTCTATCTGAATTCACCTGCTGAAATACCGTAGTACTGGGGGCAAATTAATCCGAATCTTAATGATTACCACTCCGACCCAATCGAGATTAGTAGTACATTTTGGTTAATGGATATTACTGACTGGTGGTGGCAGCATGAAGAAATGCACTCAAAGTACGCCTATCTCTCCAATGTGGCACGCGATATATTCTCTATCATACCTCACGGTGTCGGAGTGAAGGCCTGTTCTTCCCTTGGGCGAGATGAGATCGGGTGGAGGCAGTCAAAAACCCCAGCCGAGACCCTTTGCGAAAAGGTGGTAGTAACGCAGTTCGCTCAAGTTAATAACGGATGACTGGCTGGCGATGACCCAGTATTGGATCCTACCAGTACTGGTAACGACATGGAGGTGAAGAGACAGGCGGAGCAAAAGATGTTACACTGAGTGGCCAAGGTCCATGACTTTTTGGAGATGTCACAGGGTAGCCAAAACCTACGAGGTACACAGAAGGAATCTCGCGCTCAAAATACACAAATGACAGCCGTAGGATACAATTCAGATACTGAAGAGATCGTCAAAGTATCCTGGTTACACTTTCAACATGATGGTGTGGCTGCATTTAAATTGTCGGAAAAATCACCTGTGCCACCAGCTTTGTCTGCAAAGGACCTCCCTGCAGGATGAACTCAAGTATTGAATGTCTGCTGAATCAAACGAATTGACTGCCATCCTGCTGAAAGTGATGAGGATGGTTCATCTGCAAGCATTTCAGATATCAAAAATTGGCTTAACTGTAATGGGGCCTTGGACAATCCAAATGACAGCGAAGATGACAGGGAGGCAGACAATGAATCAGATATGGAACGACACAACGGCAGTGAGGATTCAGAAACCCAAGTGCTGCGGAATGTGAGTGCGGCACCAAATGTTCCCGGATTGATTTGGCCTATACTACGGTCAAAGAAGAAGGCTGAAAAGATGTTGATGACAATCAATATAATGGAAATGAGGAGGAATATTGGGATCAAGAAAAAGTAGGACAGAATGCGTCAATGTATTATCACCAAGTTCATTATGTAGTTTGACCGAGAATTCCATTTCGAGCGATATTATGGGAGAATATTGAGCAGTTGCATGAGAGAATTGGTTAATAAACAAAGGTATAGAGGGCACTATGCATTATTTGGCAAGATGTATAAATTTTGACCGGATGAGAGCGACTAGTGATGGAATATCACTGGGGTCGGCTTCGACATACAGTCATGTCTTGATCAGGCTGAAAGGCAATCACTAAGTTCAAACAATCATGAATGTAATTATTAATGGCAGCAGATCTTGACTAGACAGTACATTCAAATGAGCGTCAATGGAGTGTCAACAATTTTTAGCCTTGTAAGTAGGGTAATTGAATGGTGACGTGGTCGGTGCTATCCATAACCAACATACAGGCAGCCTTTCTTGGCAAAGAGTAAACCACATGGTTACTGCCCCATTCTGAAAATGAGCGTCAACAGAGCGTCAACAATTCTTGGATGTGCATCTTGGGTAAACTCAGTGGCGAATGGTTGCAGCCATTCATAAACGAGGTATTGGCTGCCTTCTAAGTCAAAAATCATAGCATCCTGCGCGCTGCCCCATCCTGAAAATGAACATCAATGGAGCGTGAACGAGTTTTTGTCTTGTATGTACGGTAATTGAAAAGTGACCTGGTCGCTGGTATCCTTAACCAACGTACTGGCAGCCTTCCTTGGCAAAACAATCAATGACACGGTCACTGCCCCATTCTGAGAATGAGTGTCAACGGAGCATCAATGATGTTTTGTGTTGCATCTTGGGAAATTTAACTGGTGATTGGTTTGTAAACATGCATAAATGAGATATTGACCGCCTTTAGGGGCAAAAACAATTGCAGCATGCTTCCTGCCCCATCCTGAAAATGAGCATCAATGGAGTGTCAATGATTATTGGTCTTGCATCTTGGCTAATCCAAGTGTCGCAATGTGGTAATAATTTATAGATGATCTGATGGCAGCCTTTTCATTTGAAACAGTGCATGACACATAAGCTACCCCATCATGAAACTGAGCATCAACGGAGCGTCAACGTTATTTCGTCTTGCATATTGGGTAATCAAGGCTTTACGCAGATGAATCAGCTCATAACAGAACTATTGACTGCCTTTATAGCCAAAAATACAACGTATAACAGGAAAAACACAGATTCCAAAATGATCAATGTCGCAGATTGGAAATCATGCAAAAAGGGATTATTGGCTGTCGAATACCTAATTTTAATAATATACAATTATGCAACTGCAAAAACAAGAACATTATATAAATCTACAGATGGACCCACTGGGCAACCTGCTGACAACCTGCCCAATTCAGACGGGTTTGGAGATTTCCATCGAACCGTGCCTGAATTGACGGTTCGGGTGTGTTGACAACCTGGACCGCCAATTTGTCAACGGTTCGGTTCCAACCCGGCCTTGTACCTGCAGTGACGGTCCGGAACTGTTGCTAACACTAAAGGTGCCCAATTTGATTTGTCTTCGCGATAGTGATAGTACTCGCTCCATACGTTTAATGAAGCATGTAGGTCTTGTTTTCAAAGACCCTCATGGCTTAATTTGACCAATGATAGTGACCATGCAGAAGTGGTTCACGATATTTAATTTGTTGATAAAAGATCATTCAGCACATGAAGTTCAAGTGTTGGGGGAGGGTTATGCATCATCGCGATTATGATTTCACACGTTTGTGATCAGACTTCAGTAAACCATCAGTTCTACTATATTTACTACTATTAGGATATATTGAAGAAACCTAGAATGAAATATCACACAGAGGAAATCCTCAACCCGATCACTAGTGTTAGCAACAGATGCAGACCCTCACTTCAGGTCCAGGTCCTGGTTCAAACCGAACCATTGCCAAAGTCCCCATCTGGGTTGTCAATACACCTGTAACATCGACTCGGGTATGTTTCAATGGAAATCTCCCAACCAGTCGGAATTGGGCCGGTTGTCAGTTGGTCCATCTCTAGATTCATATAAGGCTTTTGATTTTGCCGTGTGATAATAGTGGCTTATCAACATCGTATATTCAACAGTCAATAATTCGTATTTGCATGTTTGGGAGTTTGTGATATTGATTATTTTGGAATCTGTGTTTTTCCTTTGATATATTATATTTTTGCCTATCAAGGTGGTCAGTGGTTCTTTTATGTGCTCAAATATCTGCGCGATGCCTTGATTACCATATATGCAAGACCCAAAATTGTGGACACTCCGTTGACACTCATTGTCAGGATGCGCCAGGGAGCGTGTCGCTGCTATTTTTGCCCCTAAAGGCTGCCATATCTCATCAATGGATGTCTGCAACCAATCAGAACTTAGATTACCCAAGATGCAAAGCTGAAAATGGTTGACGCTCCTTTGAGGATCTTTCTCGGAATGGGGCAGCAACTGTGTCACTATCTCTTTTGCCTATAAACGCTGCCAATACGTTGGTTGTGCCTAACAGCGACAAACTCACTATTCAATTACCATACTTACAAGAACAGAAATCGTTGATGCTCCGTTGACGCTGATTTTTAGACTGGGGCAGTGACTGTATTGCTATCTCATGTGCCTATAAAACCTGCCAATACCTCAGTTATGCCTAACAGCAACCAAATCACTATTCAATTCCCATACTTACAAGACTAAAAATCATTGACGCTCCATTGACGCTCATTTTAGTGTATTGTCCATTCAACATCTGCTGCCATCGATAATCGTTTTCATAATGTTTTCAACTTATTAGTTTTCTTTCTGCCTGATTGAGACTTGGTGATGTGGCAAAGCCAAGCCCTGTAATAATGTTGCACTGTTCACTCTCATACCATCAAAATTAATATATCTTGCTAAAAGAGTTATTGCGCCTGCTATACACCTGTTTGTGAACCGATATTTACAAGTGACTCTTCATCATTTGCCCATAATATATCTCGAAATGAAACTCTCTGTCAAGCTACATAATGAAGCTGGCGAAACATATTGACGCATTCAGTCCAACTTTTTCTTCATTCCCTTATTCCTCCTCATTTCCAATGTATTGACCATCACCAACAACTTTTCAGCCTGTCTCTTTGACTTCTGTGTTGGCCGAATCAATGCAGGAACATTTGGTGCAGCACTCACATCCTGCTGCTCCGGGCTATCCAGATCCTGGATGCCATTGTAACACTCTATACCAGATTCAACATCTGCCGCACAATCGTCTTCGTTGTCATTTGGAGTATCCAAGTAGCCATTCCCGTTTAGCCAATTTTCGGTATCCGAAATGCTTTCAGGTGCGCTATCCTCATCAGTTTCGACTGGATGATGGTCGATTCCTCTGATCCAGGGGACATTTAATATTTGAGTTCGTCCTCCAGGGAGGTCCTTTGCAGACGAAGCTGGTGGCAAAGGTGATCTTTCCGATAATTTAAATGCAGCCACACCATCACGATGAAAGAGTGACCAGGATATGTTGACGATCTCTTCTGTATCCGAAATGAGTCCTACAGCTGTCATCAGCTTGTTCTGAGATCAACATTCGTTCTGTGCAGCACGTAGTTTTTGGCTGCCCTGCCACATCTCCAAAAAGTGGTGGACCTTAGCCATTCTGTGCAATGTTCTTTCCTCTACCTCTCTCATCTTTTCCGAGTTGTTTTCTGTGTTCGCCGTATCCAACGCTCAGTCGTTGCCTGCCAATATCCTGTTCATGACTCGATCAAACTGCCTTACAACGAATTTTTTGTGGAGGGTCTCTGCAGTGGGTTATGACTGCCTACAGCCCAGTGCTAGAATGGGTTCAGGTAACCCGTCAGTGGTCCGGGTTTGGACAGGAAAAAAGGTTCCATTCAGTTCCAGACCCATCCAAAAACCTGACCCGCAGCTTCTGGATGGGCCAAACCCGTACCTGTACCCGTCAACCCGTGGGTTGTGCTGGGATTGGCTAGACCTGTCAGTTCCAATCTCCGGTTCTAGTTTTCTGGTTTTTTTTATTTATGGTAGCATTCAGATACCCTGCTGTCATGTGCAAAATATTAACTTTGGTACATCATTGTCTTTGTTTGTTTTATTGGTTGCCTTTATAATCAAAACAAGCAGAGACATGCTCCCTGCTACATCCTAAAGTTGAGTGTGAATGATTTCTTGTCTTGCATCATTATTAAGATTTGAGGTACAGAACAGCCATATTGACAGTTAAGGTTGTCATTAAGCTGCAAATGGATCAGTTTGCACCTGCTACTACATTGACAACATTTGGAGAGCCGATGGAGATACGTGATAGTGTCAGCGGAAAATTGCAATGCCACAAGGAACTTCACAAGCAGAATGTTGCCATATGAGATTAGCATCCAGGAAACAGCAGTCTCACATATGCATACCGGCTGTCATACCCAGCGAGGTATCTAATTTGTGACCGATTCAGAAATCGAAGCCTGTTAAATCCGTAAGCTTTTACTCCTGCATATAACCTCCCTAACTAAATACCATACCGGAATTGGATTCAGATGAACATATTGTAATGGCTCATTTGTCATCTGTACACCACCTGCACTATTTGTAATTATTGACGACATATCTCCACAAAAAGTACTTGGTGTACCTATTTTGCTACCTGTCAGCATTTCTTTGATTTCAGCGACCAAATTGTGAGACCTCACAATTTGTCTGTGCATGTGCAAGGGTCATACGGGCCATATGAAGGTTCAAAACTCCAAACCGAGTTGATAGATGATTGATCAACCTGATATCGTCCTGCCTCTTACAGATACATAAGAACGCGCAATTTAAATTGGAGATAGAATTTACCAAAGAAATTTGAGTCAGTGATGGCATACGAGTCTTGGAAGGAGTGGTCAATGCACAACGCGAATCTGTATGAATGACCACTATCATGTTGCATTCATCCATAAATCCAACAACATCACTATGTGTTCAGACCTGGTGCACATAGTCAACATTTTGAAAATTGCTGATGGTAGGTTATGGAAATCGAGGAGAAGGAACTGGATAAAGTAAAGTGAGGAACTTGGACCATATTGATGAAAAATTAGTGTATGGATCTACGTGCGGTAAATTGCCAGCTGAAAGCGCTGGAATGTGACAGCGCTACGTTATCCATCGCTTAGAGAACATGTGCATCAGTGGATCAGAAATTAAGATGCCACAAAGCTTTTGGATTCAACTGAGTATTCATACAAATTATACATTGGCTGTCAATAATGACTATATGATTATTTGGACAAAATTATTAACCATACAACAACAGTTAGGACATGTTTATGGTGAGCATCAATGGAGCGTCAACGATTTTTGGTCTTGTAAGTCAGTTAATTGGGAAGCAATTTCCTCGCTGGTATTCATAACAAACATATCGGCTGTCTTGATAGGCAAAAGAAACAGCAACAAAGTTACAGCCCCATGCTGAAAATGAGAGTCAATGGAGTGTCAATGACTTTTGGTCTTGTAAGTAAGTTAATTGGAAAACGATTTGCTCGCTGTTATGCATATCCAACGTATTGGCAGCCTTTATAGGTGAAAGAGAAACCGACATGGTAACAGCCCCAGTCCGAAAATTAGCATCCACAGAGTGTGAACGATTTTTGGACTTGGAAGCAACTTAATTGGGAAGCGATTTGCTCGCTGTTATCCATAATCAACATATTGGAAGCCTTTACAGGGAAAAGAGAAAGCGACATGGTAACAGCCCCATTCTGAAAATGAGCGTCAACAGAGAGTTAATGATTTTTGGTCTTGTAAGGAAGTTGTTTGGGAAGCGATTTGCTCGCTGTTATCCATAATCAACATATTGGCAGCCTTTATGGGTAAAAGAGAAAGTGACATGGTCACAGCCCCATTCTGAAAATGAGCGTCAACAGAGCGTCAACGATTTTGGGTGTTGCATCTTGTATAATCCAAGGGCGGTGCTACGGCTTTTACCCATAATCAAAGTATTGGCCTCCTGTATCGGCAATATGGTTAATGTCGATGTCGCTATACCAAAAATGAGCATCAACAGAGCGTCAATTATTTCGGGGGTTGCATCTTGTGTAATCCAAGGGCTATGCAACGGCTTCTACCTATAGTCAAAGTATTGGCCGCCTTTATAGGCAATATGGGCAATGTCGTTGTCACTACACCCAACAATGAGCGTCAACAGAGTGTCAACAGAGCATCAACTATTTTGGGTGTTGAATCTTGTATAATCCAAGGGCTGTGCTATGGCTTTTATCCATAATCGAAGTAGTGGCTGCCATTATAGGCAATATCGTTAATGTCAATGTGGCTTTACCTGAAAATGAGCATCAACAGAGCGTGAACAGAGCATCCACAGAGTGTCAACAGAGCGTCAACAGAGTGTCAACAGAGCTTCAAAAGAGTGTCAACAGAGCGTCAACAGAGCGTCAACAGAGCATCAACAGAGCGTCAACAGAGCGTCAACAGACGGTCAACAGAGGGTCAACAGAGGGTCAACAGAGGGTCAACAGAGGGTCAACAGAGGGTCAACAGAGGGTCAACAGAGGGTCAACAGAGGGTCAACAGAGGGTCAACAGAGGGTCAACAGAGGGTCAA
>Ga0307512_10001745_pt1 | contig 29666 bp, 20 predicted proteins | sample 14_EM_MG_FD_200267 | JGI IMG/M metagenome (GOLD analysis project Ga0307512, IMG submission 200267) | Populus trichocarpa ectomycorrhiza microbial communities from riparian zone in the Pacific Northwest, United States - 14_EM | ecosystem: Host-associated > Plants > Roots > Unclassified | place... | reverse complement strand
GCCCGCGGGCCCCCCCCCCCCCCCAAAACATAGTCTTACCACGTGCGGAGAGCGAGCAGTATCATGTATTTCACAAATTTTCCTCATTCCCACCTCGTCCTTCGACGTGTCACCATTTGACACCCTTTCACGCACGAATCCGCCGGGAGAGGGCGCCGCCTCCGAATGGCGCGCCACCGACATCCGCCCTGAACGCCGGAAACTGGGAGACTTGCGTGTTGAAGACCTGGAGAATACAGGGTGAGCGTCAGCATTGGACGACCCACCTGTCCTCCTTGGCAGCCCGGAAGACCTCGATCACCTTGGGCTTATATGCACAGTCGCGAAAACCGACGCGAGGTTAGTTGAACACTTGGGCGTTGACGCGCATGAACGAGGGAGAGCACTATCGGTCTTAGACACTGCAGCAGCCCTAGCCGAGGGTACCGCCGGCGTCGAGCTTGCTGGCAAGGGTGAAAGAGCCATCACCGCAAAGCTCGAGGCGCTGGAGCCCTGGGCATATGGCGAGGCCGGGCGTCAAGCCGAGAGGCCGCCACAAGAGCACGAGCGAGAACTCGATGCGCTGTCACCAGAGGGCTGGCGCAAACCCAAGGCGCTGCCGCGGAAGCGCGAGAGCGAAGTCTACGTGCCGCTGAGAGGAGGCCCGGACAGGGACAGACGCGGGCGTGGACACAAGGCGCCATGAAACAGCGAGCGCAAACCAGAGGAGCTGCCGCAGAGCAAGCGCGATGCACCACCAAGAAGGGACCCGAAAATGGGTGCCCTGGGAATTTGGGACCCTGGAGGGAAACCGCTTGGGAAAGCCACCATGGAGGTAGAAGTGCCTGTTGAGGCCAGCAAGAGTTACCGCAGGCAGCGTCACCCGCTGAAAAGAAAAACCTGGTCGCGCCGAAACCAGTCCGAAGGCAGCACCACTAGTAGCAAAAACAAGCACACACCTGTACCCATATCCCACCGTCCTATCCTGCCGTTGAGGAGCCGTCGTTTTCGTGTTGGGTCCCATCGAGGGACACGGCGCCATCCTGGGAGGTGCGAAGGCGTTGCAACAACTTGAAGGCATCGCAACCTTGGCCGTTTGTTGGCCATCACGTGTCCAAGCCGCGGTAGTGCCGCCGTCGGGCCCGCATGCCCGGAATCCATATTTAAATAGGAGTGGAGCATGGTCATCACTACTGTAAATTATTACAATGGTGGGAGGGAGAAAAAATCCCAGGCGTTGAAGCATGCCCTTAAGCTAATATTTCTCGGAGTAGGAACCGACGACAGAACTAACGCTTGTTCATGTGGAGCTAATGGAGGAAACAGAGTCGTTGACATTTTTCTTAGGCCCAACACGACTGGGATACTGGGTATTTAGACTTGGAACCAACATTCACGACGACTACAGGGTGCTCCCACTCTTCGCGCGCAGCGAGGAATGGTCCTAATAAACGTAAAGTCTCTGATGAATCTGGTGGGGAAGCCGGGCTGGCGCTTAACTCAACGGTGCGGAGCGCAGGCAACACTTCCGTAGCCCTTTCTCCCTCGAGTTCCCCCAGAATGTGTACAAGATGACTCGGAGACACTTTAATCATCTCACAAATGCGCAGAGTATGCACGGCGGTAAACGGGCGAAGCAATCCCAGCCACTGTGTGACACCTTCCCACCACTTTTTCTCTTCCCAATAATGCCCCGACTCGTCAAGTTCGAGCAGTTCTGCATGAGAAACAAGACGCGGCCACTGAGCGCAAATCCGCTCCATAATCGCGACCTGTGCGAGGAGCCCAGATCGCTGGAATAACAAGGAAAACTCTGCAGGACCGGTCCGTGAACGGAAAAGGGCGAACAGGTGTGTTTGCCAGAAGTGCACCTCGACTCCATCAAGCAACTTGAAGTTTTTGGTGCGACAGACGAACTGGGGAACCTGCCGGGTGTCAAAAAATGTGGGTTCATCGATGAAGTCAAAGCGGCATTTGTTGAGCAGAGGGGTGTCAATTCGGGCCACAATTTCCTCTAGGTATCCTTGGGGACCTTGTAATGACAAGTAGGTGAGAGCTGGGAGGATAGTGTGTGCCGATGGAGGTGGACGTTGGCCTGTTGGATAGGGAGATCGAGACCATCGTAGAAAGCAGGAGGAGATGGTGAGGGATCGGAGCTTAGTCAATTCGGAAAGGCATGTGGTCATCGCATCAGGCGGAATGTGTCCTTCGCCAGTCATTGGCAACCCCTCAAGGTCGAGGCAGACAAGGTCACTAGTAGATGCGAGAAGCTTTGGCAGACCTGGAAACCGGATGCCGCACAAATGAATACTCTGAAGAAGAGGGGCAGATCCACCCAAAAACGTGTCAGTGTCAGGAATGACAAGCTTCTTCTTCTCATTTGCCGTAAGGTGGAGAGATCTCAGAACCGGATACGGTTCGTGCATCAACGCGATGCATTCTTTGAGTTGGGAACGTTCGAATTCCTTGAGGCTGATCTCCGCAATGCGATCGCGGTGTTTCAGTGCGCTGATGATGTCGTCTTTATGCGCATCTTCGTGGTCGAGAAATGCCTGGATACTGAGAGGCAGCGCTGGCCAGATATCTAGCGCCGCGTGCACGCCTGTTTTGGAACTGCATGAAGGGTACAGCTTGAGATAGTGAGGGCATCCGAATGCGATGCATCGCCATCTTCGGCATATGTGTAAAAGATCACGCCATGGCCAGACACCCACTCTCCGAATCCATTCACGACGATGGAAATCGAATATGCATAGGAGTACGTCGTCGGAAAGCGTGTCAATTGTCGAATGGCCTGAACAACTACCTTCAGCTGTCGAAAGCAGACGCCGCACAAAAGATATCTTCACCTGGAGACTCCTGGTCACTCGTGAAAGTGTCCATCGTTGAGGATGCTAGATGGCTCTGGTGGGTAAACTCGGGCACTGGCACAGGTGACCGAGGTGAGGGTTTTTCCAACTGCCCCTAAGTACTAGGCCCAAGTGTCCCCTGTCCCCTGCAGCTGATCACGTTCGTTAGTTACTAAGACTCGGAGTGACGGCGAGTGATTAGACCAGACCACCGGCTTCCGCTTTTCTCTTTTTTCTTTTTTTGAGTCCATTTTTGTTCGCGTAGTAGGGGTACTGAACCCCATGCTGTTTGTGTGACTTCAATACTTTACGATTCCGCATTCTCTGGCGAGCGCGGTGTTCATGTTGACGCGTCAGGTGACTTTGTTTTTTTTTTGGACTGAGATAGGAACGCCCACGTTGCGGAAGTGCCTAAGTTAGCATTTGTGATAGCCACGTTTGACTCCCGTTTGTCGCTCATTTTCCTGTAATTTGTTGGCCGCGTGTGCTGGAACATTAATATTACGGTTCCTTCGAACACTCGTACAGTAGAAAACTGCGCGTCGGGCCGGTATACCGTCCACAGAAATAAACGCTTGTTCGTGTAAAGGGGATGGGTCGTTGCCATTTCTTTCGCTTTAGCTCAACTTGACTGCGGTACTCGGTTCATAGACCGATCACCATTCCGAAGTATTCCGTGGGAACCATGAATAATTATAGGTAGCGAGAAAAATATGACCGATAAAATAGAACTAGACTAAATTGTCTTCCATGCCTCTATACATATCACCCTAGAAGACACGCCTGAGGAGGAGGGCAAACACAAGCACGAGAAGAACACAGATCGCCGTGTCCAAAAGCATCGGCGGGCGCGCAGTCGTGTATGTTTGAGAAGGGTGGAAAGGCGGTGCCGGGCCAGCAGCTTGGCGAGCACCACGAACACCTGAGAAATTCTGCGAGGGAGTTGGAGCGCTCGCGGGAGGCGGTGTGATAACCGAGGTCGCATCCACACTTTCCGACCGAGGGGCGCTATCTGCGCCATCCGGTGTTGCTTCCCGCACAGATACGGAGGCGTTGGTTTCTGAGGTTTGAGGAGGCATCGCTTCTGTGGTATTAGGTACAACCCCCGTATCCGGCTCCGGCGACGTTTTGACCTCAGCCAAGGGATCAGATGTAGAAGAGTCACTTGATTCTGGAGGATCAGGCAGACATTCAAGATTTGACCGGTTGCAACGTATGCAATACCACTCCCTCGACCTTGGGTATTTGGGCGAGCTGAGTGAGTGGGGAGGGGTTAAAGAAAGTCGGGGCGATACTCACAAGGAGGCGAGACGCTTGCGCTCAGTTGTCGGAACTTCGAGCGCACCGACGCCCATAGCGGCTTGTCCCTTCAAGGGGAAGAAACCTTGGAGTCCGATTATGGCTAAAGAATGGGTCAATTTAACCCTGAGGAAGAGCCATGGTTCCAGTCCAAAGTGTCACGCACCGGTCCGGACTCCCCATGCGGGCTGCCACAATTCCTCGTGATCTGTCGCGACACAAAGTGAAGATCGGATTATGATCATGCTTAGTTAGGGAAAAGACCTCACAGTTGGTGAAGCTGATACAGATCTGATCAAAGACGTCTGTATCAGCGCGTGATATCCAACAGGAACAACGAGATATATGCGTTCACCTTGGTGTTTAGCTCGAACCGGCCGTTGGGGGTGAGGAGCATGATGCTTGGAGGCCGGAATGGATATTCCGCCGGCAGCCGGATCCGAAAATGGTACAGTCCTCCCTCGAAATCGGTGCCCGCAGGCCCGCGCAGGGTGCAGTGCCACTCCTGATGTCCACATTTGTCGAAAGTGAGCATTGGATACGTGGCAGCGATACGGGCGACGTGGAAATACACACAAAAATGTCGTCCTAAAGCAACGCACGGGAGGGTGTAGGATGAGCGTGAGTGTGAAAGATAGGGGTAGTTCGACGGAACGGACCTCTAGTGGTGCAGCAGAATACTCGGTGCTCGGGTCATTTGCAAGCTCACGCGCCTCCTGCATGATGCGCTTGACGGCTGATCACGAGCGGTGCGACATGTCAGCAACACCGGAGAGGAGAAAGAAGAGTCGAGTCAACACCGGGGGCTCACCGGAGTTGTTCTTGTTTAGCAGGCGAGGGACGGCCATTTGAGCGAGTGAGGAGGTATCGCTACGTAGCGGTTGTGGGCGGCGAAAAGGTGCGTTGTGGGGTTGACACGACTTTTGCTTTTTATTTCAGGCACACGTGGCACCTCGCGGCCCGCGCCGCAACCGCAAGCAAGCAACGCACCCAGGGTCCGTTCTTCGATCTCGTCTCCGCCCGACGCCGACGCTATCCGCCCACCAAACTCGTCCGTTATATAACGCGTCGCGACCGCACCACCGCCTGCCATATACTCTCTATTCGCTTCAACGTAGCAAGGCCGGTCGCGTAAAAAGACACGCAGCTCTCGCGTATACTCCTTTTTTTCTTTATTTTCGCGGCGTAATGCAGATCAAGAAACTCAAAGTTCGCCCACAAAAGAGTACGTGTGCCCACTCAATCCCTTTCCTTTACTCCTTTTCTTTCTGCTGCTTTTTCGTTCTGTTCTCTCCATCTCCGAGCTACAGCACCCCTTGATACATTCCGTTCTTATTCCTTGCCACAGACCCGCCTGTGGTGCTCTGCGGTCCACAACTCGCGTCGATGCTCGGATGCTGGGCTGCCACGAAAGACGTCAAGTCAATCGGGGCCTGTCGCGAGCATGCTCAGACTCTCTTTGAATGCATGCGTACGGCGGTGCGATTCCTCTTTTTTGAATTCGTTTCGCTGTAGGGCACTGACGTTTTTACTGCATACGACAGCCGATGAAGCGTAAACAACACAGACCGTCAATCAACTATCATTTGGCGCGATTGGGGAAGACTTTAAAGGATTAGCTGCGTATTACACCCCGGTCAGAAATCGAGTCGCGCAGTTTTAGGCCTTGTCCCCTCACTAGACAGTGTGGTGGCTAGCCCGGCAATGAACGCCAGCCCGCAATTGCCATGCCCCCCACAGTCCCTTCATCACGCTGTACAACGAGTATATGCAATATTAGCACTACTTGAACGCAATCTACATAGACATGTTATTCCGATTCGCGGGATACAGATAGAGCCTAGAGGGTTAGAATGTGCGGTATTCGGTATGCGGGGCGGATCATGCTTTGAAACGAATCAAGAACCACAAAATCATCGTGATAACAATAGCACTTCCCAACTGGAGACCAAGGAATACAATGTTGGTCTATTCCAGCAAATGCATCGGCCACTGTGAGACACCGAAGTCATTCTACTGGTGGGTTGTAGCTGGTCTATCGCAAAGATGTCTCTTGCTGTTGTCACTAGCATAAGTGGTCCCAGCTGCGGTGAGGAGACGGGAACCAAGTGCGATGGATGGCAAGCTGACCCGAGCGCCTACCATTTGGCCGTCACGTGGGGAGGCAAAAGAAAAAGCTTTTGGATTATCGCAACAAGCGTCATTTCCGCAGATCCGAGGCCGGAATGGGGTTGAAGTCCTTTTGAAGCCGCCGTCTTTTGACGGTCTACATTCCGCCGCGGTGCGTAAACCAGTAGTTATAATCAACCATCGCGGCGAATGGCGCTCCGATGATTGCCTACTAGTGACCCTACTAGTAGTTGTCCTAGTAGACGTCATCTTTCTGATGCTCATCACTGTTGCTTCGGGGACACCCATTCCGACTCGTCTCTTTCTTCTTCCCCAACACCCCAAATCACCAACTGTCTGAGACCTGTGGTTCGTATTCTGATCATTCGATTGTGCTATGAGTGACCCACAGGGTAAGTTCGAAATCTAATCACCAATGTTTTGAGCCATCCTCTGTTTACCAGAGACAATATGGGCTTTAAACCTAGTAGGAGCCGACTCACGTCATGGATCAGCGTGATTGATATTAAGACACGCGATAGATCAGAAAGCGGATTCCCGGTGTCCGCATCCATCCTCACCAGTGGGGGCGTCGACGCAAAGGGCGGTAAAATAAACGTGCAGATCGCGAAGTTGCGAACGGGCTGAAAACAGGCCGAAGAGCTGAAATGGTATAAGGCTCAAGACGCTTCTCCTGTGCCGGGCTTGGGTGAGTCCCTCTTCTCAACTGACTTGACATACTACATCAATAGACAAACTCGAGCTGTTGGTCATATTCAAGTCAGTAAAATATAGCCATGACACAGCGTGCGCGATGCTGGGTGTGCTCACAGGCTGGCGCGGTACTGGCGCGTGACGAAAATGGTGCCAGTGGCAGACTCGGGCCAGCAGCACTGTGATTAGGATAGATCTGCATCGTCGCCGGTGGCAGAGAGCCAACGCGAGTGCGCATGATGGGATGATAGGGCGGTATTTCCTGCCCCTTGCCGTGATCGCTACGCCCCACGTCCCGAGCGCGGCCATGTGTCACTCTTCCTCCCCAAGGTCTTATAGCCGTCCAACGCCCGGCGCGACTTCCTTCCTTTGGTGTCCGCGTCCCTCGAGAGAATCGCGAGCACGACCTTTCGCTCAAATCCGTACCTCGCGCGTCGATGTCCTACGTTGTTATAAACACGGCCAAAGCTGAAGGGCTGGGATGCAGGAAGGTGAAGGTCGAGCCGATGTCATGAGCATGAGAGAATCTCTTACCACATGAGATGGCCCATTCCCGTTGCAATTTGGCGGGAACAGCTACTTGAAAGGAGATTAAGAGCGAGATTAATAACATTTTTGAACCGGGCTCCTCGAACTCGAACAGGTATCCCGTATGTGGCAGCTACCATCAATAGGGCCGAAGATTTATCCTGGAGGATGTCAGAAGGCGGTGTCTGTTAGAAGGCATAAGTCATTGAAGTGAACAGTAGTACAGTACAAACATTGACTGAACGAAACCGCGATGTAGGAACGACAATCCGGGTGGCAGTGCATGTGCGAGAGGGAGTGGGAGTGATGGCCTGGGTGTTGGATGGACAACAATAGGTAGATTATTTACGTTTGACAGAGGCCTGCAGCTTCAACGCGTGTGCTTCACTGAGAGGAGTAGACCGGGGCGTACGGACAACAAATTGTGAGGGGAGCATAGAAACTAGACTTGTATTACGTTATCGACCAACCACCGGACCGAGTGCCGACTCGCTGTGCGTGGAGTATGCCACGTTTCCGTAGTGTTTCCGTGTAGGCCCAGTGTAGGCCCAGGAACACACGTCCGAGTCAAAGGCCTGGACTGACAAATATGGTCGCTATTGTCTCATTCCGACTTGTGTCTTTCTTCTTCCGCAACGTGTACACCTCAAATCACCAATTGTCCGAGACCTGTGGTTCTTCTGATTATTCGATTGGGCTATGGGTGACCCACAATGTAAGTTCGGAGTCTTATCCCCAATGTTTTGGGCCATGTTACGGCCCGAAGTATCTTTCTAACGAATACATCTTTCCAGGTCGTCTCCATGAACTTAATGACAATATTCCTGTTTTTCGCCATGTCGTCACGACATCACCGAGAGCTAGTCCGATGCGCATCCTCTATATTCGAGCCCTGGCAAGTGCGCTGGCTGAACGGTTCCTTTTGTTAAGACAAGTAGACGATCTCGAACAATCAATCCTCCACCACACAGAAGCGGTATTCCTCCCGCCCCATTGGGATAGACGCTGCTCGAACATCGCCCAAAATTTATTTTGCACGGCGAATCTCCTTATTCTCCGGGCCGCTCGCACTGTACAGTCCGACACCATACAGCCCGAAGATGTCAAGCATCCCGTTATCTACCTGAGGTATCTCTACGGACAGTCTCCCGAAGCATTTAATATCTCACCCAATATGGTCAAAGAAAATCTTGTGTATGCGCTGGCACTCCAAGTTAAGTTGGAGCTTGGAGATTTGATGCAAGACATCGAGGAGATGGTAGTCATTTTCCTGGAGCTTGTTAACTCTGACCTATGGACGATCTCGACTGGCACCGTCAGTTTTTTTGCTGAAGTTCTTAGTCTCCGGGTTGGAAAATGGGGAAGAGGGAAAGAACCTCCCGTAAAGGTCATAGATTGTCTACGCAAGGCGAAAATCTGCCTACCAGGTTCAGACGAACTCTCCATCACACTCGCCTGGACCCTTCTCGACCGCTTCAGAATATCGTACTCGAACGATGATTATGACGAAGGAACAGCCATCGTAGACGAGTTTCTCACTTCTCATGCCCACGAGGATGAGCCAAGTCAATACCTAGAAGCGTTACAGATTATTTTCACGTTCGCACAGGTTCGACTTCAGGCGTCTTGGAAGCCAGAGCATTTGGTGGAGGTGATCCACCGCCTTCAGAACTTCCTGCCTTGGATTCCTCTTGAAGATCCGAGTCGTCCTGTTTACATTGATCTTCTCACGGCCCTTCGGTCCATACACTTCAAAGAATTCGGTGTTGGGGGCCTTCAAGAGGAGCATACCTACGATCCAATGTTCTCTTGCATGTCATCACTTTGGAAATCAACATCCCCCTCGATGGCGACTGAGATTCAACGTCTCTGCGCACTCTCTCCTTTCCACATGACTGACATGGCAGAAATTGAAAAGTCTATCGAGACTTGTCGACTCCTGATTGCTTCTCACACTAGCGATCTGTCTAGATCGATTGCCGTCTATGTATTAGCCATGCTCCTCCTCCGTGCATTTTTGTTTGAAAATAACATCGAATACATCAACGAGGCAATTTCGATTCTTCGGGAGGGTTCCAGCTTACCTATTACGGAGCGTTTTGGAATAATCCCATTACTCATTGCCTCCCTTGGTCTCCGTTTCAGCCTATGTGGCTTCAGGGAAGACCTCGATGAAATCATGCAACTGCACCAAATAGCATGCGACCACAGGGGTATCAAGATTCCTGACCGGTTCAACGTTGCATGTGAATGGGCGCAAATTGCGCGAACCTATGGTCACCCCTCCACCTCAACCGCATATCACTACGCACTCTCATCGATGCAGGATTCTCTTACATTCGCCCCAACTGTCGACATACAGCACTCCCGCCTTGTTGCGATGCGCAACCATTACGAGACGCTGCCATTAGAATGCGCATCCTACCAAGTCTGCACAGGTCAACTCCAGAGCGCCGTCGAAACCCTGGAACGAGGAAGAGCCTTGATCTGGTCAGAAATGCGCGGCCTTCGTTCCTCGATCGACCAACTTCGCGCCTCTGACTCTGATTTAGCAGACAAGTTTGCTACGATCAACCAGGACCTCGAGGTGCTGACCTTGACGTTCGCACAGAACAACTACGATGACGGCGGGGAAGAGGACCTTGAAGGGATGGATCCATTTGGCCGTCTCGTTGTGCGACAACAGAGGTTGTTAGATGATCGTGACAACCTCATTTCCCAGATCCGAGCACGGAAAGGGTTGGAGTCCTTCTTGAAACCGCCGTCTTTTGACAGTCTCCGTTTTGCTGCTGTGCTTGGACCAGTGATCATGATCAACCACTGCAGCTCGCGTTCCGACATCATCATCCTCCTTTATGACTCTCCTCCCTCCCTCATTCCCACGGCCGACGATTTCTATGACCGAGCGAACAAGCTGCGCGATCAGTTATTGGGCGCAAGGAAGGAAGACCTCGATTCAGTCGAATACGAGGACGCTCTCCGTTCCGTACTCAAGGAGCTCTATGAGCTTGTAGGTCGCCCAGTGATTCAAAGGCTCCATGAATTGGACGTACCAGAACAATCTCGAGTTTGGTGGTGTCCAACATCTGCATTTTGCTCACTTCCACTTCATGCTATGGGACCAATTCCATCTGACTCTGACCATCCTCGATATTTCCTCGACATGTACATCCCATCGTACACGCCAACGCTTTCCGCTTTGATCGAATCCAACAGATCGGGGTCACACATTTTAGGAAAGCCGTCACTACTCCTCGTCGCACAGCAAGATGGATCTATGGAAGCAGCATTGGGCGAGGTGCGCGTCGTACAGTCTGCCAATACTCAGGTGAAGACGCTCATCTTGGCGAGGGCGACACCCCCTGCTGTGCTGAAGCGCCTCCAGGATCACCGGTTTGTGCATATTATATGTCATGGAATACTCGAACCAGGGAAGCCGTTCGACTCTTCGTTCAAGCTCTACGGGGGCAATCGGCTCACGTTGCTAGACATCATTCGATCTCGACTTCCCAATGCGGAATTTGCGTTCCTTGCTGCGTGTCACACGGCAGAGCTAACGGACGGGAGCCTTTCGGACGAGTCACTGCATCTGACTGCTGCGATGCAGTACTGTGGATTCCGGAGTGTTGTTGGGACGATGTGGGCGATGGCAGACAAGGATGGGCCACACTTGGCGCGGAACTTCTACAACTCGGTATTCCCGCCAGGGGAGGGGCAAGGAGCATGTTATTATGAGAGAACTGCGGAAGCACTCCGAGACGCTGTGGTCAAACTGCGGGGAAGGACGGGGGAAGGGACGACTTTGGAGCGATGGGTGAATTTCGTGCATTATGGAGCATAATTCGCGGTTGTCGGTTAGTGGTCGTGTTCATCTTGGGGAGGCATGGGAACTAACACTATCGGTTTGCAGAATAGTGTTATGAGGACATGGTTATTGTAGGGAATCTGGTTCCTATGATTACTGCGTTTACTGATGCAATTGTGACCAGTTAACTAGTTACCCTAGTTCGGTTTATTGTCAGGCTCGTCCGATTCGACTGCTGGTATGAACGACATGGGAAAGTATATTATCGGTGCATGTTTATTAACAAATGTAGTGCAGAGAAAATGCAGGCTTCAGAAGCCTAGTAGTACTCGCATTATCGAGCAGCGAAATTGATGGTACGACAAGCGACAGATCAGAAAGTGATTCGTGGATGTCCGCAGTCATCTTCACCAGTCATCCGCGCCGGCCGGGATCCACATGGGCCCGATCTGTGTCTGGGGACCATGTGGATCTGGCATGTCTGTTCATGGGCCGCAGCGTCGCCGTATCATGTAAGAGGAAGGACGGGAGCACTGCGCCTCCATTGGGCGCAAAGAAGCCGCAGTCAGGCGGCGTGGTAATGCAGAAACAATATGTGGCCATCTCGAGCGCGTAAGGAACTACGCAGCTCGCGCTATTCCCACGAATGGCCATTATGCTTCTGCTTCGGGGGGATTGAAGATATTGGTGGACATCGCAAGGACTACCTCACAGAAATCTTGCTAAGGAAATGTTGGATCACTTGCCAACCCTTGCTTAACATAATTAAATCCTGGGCCGATGAAAGCACTAGGTTCGTGTAACACGCTCGCGCGTGTAAGTGTGATTTGAGTTGATAATAAAGAGGTTTTATATAAGATGAAAAGACGGGTCCTTCTAAGGGCTTCACGCAAAACTAAACCGGCCCAAAACGTAGGTAGTTTATTGCGAAAGTCTCGTAAGAAGGTTGTCTGTCGTCCCAGCGTGGAACGACAGCTTTTATATACATTTGCACTATGCCTACTTTGAGTACTAAGTCCGCACTCTTCTTATCTCGGCCGACGATTCAGTCTTCACCCTCAAACACTCGATCACTCTTGTTTGTTTTACTTGTGATTTTTTTTTTGATTATGCACGGCTTCTGGTGCGTTTCCCGGACATTCACATGCCCAGAAATCGTTCGCGCGTGCGATGCAGTTCGAGGTAAGGCGATCGGGAGCTTCACCGCCTTACAGTTCGGCTCGTGTCTACACAAACCGTAGACTAGCTCACTGCTGTAGGGCTGCTATAGCCTTATGCCACGTCTGGGTAGGTGTACTCCGTCTTTCTCAATACCTACCGTGTGCAGCATGAGAACCAGATAAGAAATGAGTGCTCGCTAGCTCCGCAGCGTACAGGGGTGGGATAGGCAAGTCGGTTCCCCGCAGCTCTGAAATCCTGGAAATCTGGAAAAGCAGCCATTGGAACCAAATATGTGTACACTCGCTAGAAAGATGTATATATAGCCCTCTGGTGTGAGTCTCAAAATCCCATAATCATGTAACCAACTCCCATCTGCGTATGTATCTTTCTACCTGTGCCATTAGTCTACGTGGCATTCACACTTCCCAGTTACCCCGACCACCCCGACACCAGCTGGGTCCGCCCCGGTCCCGCCTCCGCTCAACTGGGCTGTGGCCCTTGGGTCCCCCGGTCCTGGCCGCCGGCCTCCCCCCCGGTACTGGCCCCCCGGGCACCCCCGGCATCCCCGGCCCCTCCTGGTCTCGGTCCCCCTCTCGTTTCCCCTGCCCCTTACCAAACCCCGCCCTCTCTATGTCCTCTAGAACCCCGTTAACTAGGCAAACTGCAGCTCAAGTTCCAGCTGAGGTGACTCGTACGTATCCCTGTCCAATGCACTGAAAACGCATGCACACTGACCCCCTTGGCAGTTGTGCGAGCAAACCTGTGCGTGTGGAATGCAAGCACCGAGCGGCTGCTAGTATATTAATGCAACCCGTCATTGTCCGTGTCCGTGACGTTGAGGGGAAGCTGTGGTTCTGCTGTTGTTCGAGTAGAAACGAAATATACACGCAGCTGGTTTCTAACTGGGTTCATCATCATAGTAAAGTGCGGCGTGATTGATGGCATGTGACCGGGTGTGCCGGATGAGGTCGTTTAAAACGGCTGCGCAAGCTCCCACGAGGAACATCGAACAATATGATGATACTGCGCACTGGGGGTACCAATGCATAGTGGGATAAAATAAACGTACAGATCGCGACTTTGGGAATGGGCCGGACACAGGCCGAAGGTCCTCTGCCAATGTGCCGGGCTTGGGCTCGTCCGCCTTCTCAACTGACTTGACTTGACATACCACACCAATGGACAACCCTCGAGCTTTTATTGCTAGGATATAGCCATGACACAGCGTGCCCGACGCTGGACGTGCTCACAGGCTGGCGCGGTACTGGCGCGCGACGAAAGTGGTTGCAGACTCGTACCAGCCGCCCTGTGGATAGGAAAAATCCACATCGTCGCCGGCGGCCGAGAGCCAACGCGAGTGCGTATGATGAGGCGATGGAGCGGTGCTTCCTGCATCTTGCCGTGATTGTTACGCCCCCCGTTCCGAGCATGGCCATGTGTCGCTCTTCCTGCTTTTCGGGATTCCATCGCCAGCGCGACTTGCTTCATTTGGTAGCCATGTCCCCTGAGAGAATCGCGAGCACATCTTTTCGCTCAAAACTGCACCTCACGCGTTGATGCCCAACGTTACTATGAACGCGGCCATGCGCTAAACACGTTGCTTACGTATGTGACTGTAGAACGGGACTAGAACGCGGGAAGATGAAGGTCGATCCGATGGTGATGAGAGAATCTCTCACCACATGAGATGCCTCATTCCCGTTACAATTTTCCGGGAACAGCTCCTGGACAGGAGACTAAGAGCGACTGAGCGAGATTAATAATGTTTTTGAACCGGGCCCCCCGAGCTCGAACAGCCGTCGCATGGCTGACAGCTACCATAAACAGGGTCGAAGATTTGTCCTGGAGCATGTCGAAAGGCGGTGTCTGTTGGAAGAGTACGAACATTGACTGAACGAAACCGCGATGTAGACAGTCAGCCGGGTGGCAGATGGTGAATGCACAGGAGGGAGTGATGCCAGTGGATTGGGTGTCGTGTCGGATGGACAACAAGAGGTGTATGATTTACATTTGACAGAGGCCTGCAACTGCAACGCGTGTGCTGCACCGAGAGGAGTAGACTGGGGCGTACTGACAACAAATTCAAATTGTGGGCATAAAAAGTGACGCGATTAATATTGTTGACACGTTGACGCGCTGACGCTCTGACGGGTGACATCCGGGCCGAAGCGGATGGCATCCATTGGCCAGACTCGTATTACGTTATCGACTATCTTCCCCTCACTCGCTTGTGCAGGAACTGGTGTTGGGGCTTCGTGATTTTTATCTAGGTGCGCTGCATCTGACCGAGTGCCGACTGGCTGAAAGTGATGTTCAAGGGAGTATGGCCACGTTTCCGTATAGACCGTGTGATAATCATGCTTCGGGCGGTCCCAAATGTAATCGCTGTTGTCTCAGGGACATCCATTCCGACTTGTATCTTCGTGCTTCCGCAATACACGAAATCACCAATTGTCCAAAACCTGTGGTTCGCCTTCTGGTTATTCCATGGGGCTATGAGTAACCCACAACGTGAGTTCGAGATCTGGTCCCCAATATTTTGGGCCATCCGCGGGAAGTATTTTGCTAACGATTCCATCTTTTCAGATCGCCTCCATATACTTAATAGCATTATTCCTGTTTTTAGCCATGTCGTCACGACATTCCCGAGAGCTAATCCAATGCGCATCGGCTGTATTCAAGCCCTGGCAAGCACACTGAATGAGCGCTACCACGTTTTAGGACACGTAGACGATCTCGGACAATCAACCCTCCAGTATACAGAAGCAATATTTCTCCCGCGCCATTGGGATAAACATTTCCCGAACATCGCCCACAATTTCCTTTTAATTGCGCAACTCCTTCTTCTCCGAGCAGCTCACACTGAACACCCCGAGGATGTCAAGCACCCCGTTATCTACCTAAGGCATCTCTGCGGACTGTCTTTCGAAGCATTCAATATATCACCCGATATGGTCAAAGAACATCTTGTGTGTTCGTTGGCACTGCAAGTCAGGTTGGGGCTCGGAGACGTGATGCGGGACATTCAGGAGATGACGGCCCTTATCCTCGAGCTGCTTAACTTCGTCGTCCGGACGGTCTCGACTGGTACCATCACTTCCTTTGCTGAAGTTATTAGAATCCGACATGGAAGCTTGGGAAAAGGGAAAGAACTTCCCGCAAAGGTCATAGATTGCTTACGGAAGGCGAAAATTCGCTTGCCAGATTCGGACGAACTCTCCATCACACTCGCCCGCACCCTTCTCGACCGCTTCCGAGTCTGTATAGCATATTCGAACGATGATTACGAGGAAGGGACGGCCGTCCTGGACAAGATTCTCAGTTCTCATGCTCCCGGGAATGAGCCAAGTCAATACCGAGAAGCGTCACAGCTCATTTCCTTGTTTGCACAGGTCTGATTGGCCGCGTGTTGGAAGCCGGATCAATTGGAGGAGGCGATCTACCGCTTTCGGAACTGGCTCCCTTGGATTCTTCATGAAGATCCGATTCGTCCTGATGTCAATGATTTTCTCACGTACCTCCAGTCTATGCACTTCGATGACTTCGGTGTTTGGAGCCTTCAGGAGGGGCATTCCTACGTTTCAGTGTCCTCCGGCCGGCCATCATTTCGGGATTTGGTTGCATCTCTTGGATCCCCCTCGATGGCGACTGAGTTTCAACGTCTCTCCACACTCTTGTCCGCTCTTCGCATGACCGACATGGCCGAAATTGAAGAGGCTATCGAGCCTTGTCGACTTCTGCTTGCTTCTTTCCACCCTCGCGATATGTGTAGATCCGCTGCCGTCTGGGAATTAGGCGTCATCCTCTTCCGTGCCTTTTGGTTTACAAATAACATCGAATACGTCAATGAGGCAATTTCGATTCTTCGAGAGTCTCAACTCGCATAATACGAAGCATTTCGGAGTAGTCCTATTACTCATTCGCTTCCTTTCTATCCGTTTCGACTCACACGATCCAGAGAAGCTTTCGGTGAAATTATGCAACTATTCCAAATGGCAGTCGATCACAGAGGTGTCATGATTCGTCACCGGTTCCAGTTTTCATGTGAATGGGCGCAACCTGCACGAAGCCACAGTCACCCCTCCACCTCAACCGCATATGACCACGCACTCGCATTAATGCGGGATCCTCTTACATTCGCCCCAACTGTCGATATCCAGCACTCCCGACTTGTTGCGATGCGCAGCAATTACGAGGCCCTGCCATTAGATTGCACATCCTACCAAGTCCACACAGGTCAACTCCAGAGCGCCGTCGAAACCCTGGAACGAGGAAGAGCCTTGGTCTGGTCAGAAATGCGCGGCCTTCGTTCCTCGATCGACCAACTTCGCACGTGTGACCCCGATTTAGCAGACAGGTTTGCTGCGGTCAACCAGGACCTCGAGGTGCTAACCTTGGTCTTCGCACAGAACAACTATGGTGGTGGTGGGGAAGAGGGCCTTGAAGGGATAGGGATAGGTCCATTTGGCCGTCTCGTTGTGCGACAGCAGGGGTTGTTAGATGATCGTGACAACCTCATTTCCCAGATCCGAGCACGGAAAGAACTGGAGTCCTTCTTGATACCCCCGTCCTTCGACAGCCTCTGTTCTGCTGCCGTGCGTGGACCCGTCATCATCATCAATCACAGCAAATGGCGTTCGGACATCATCATTCTCCTCCGAGACTCTCCTCCCCCCCTCATTCCCACGCCCAACGATTTCTATGACCGAGCGAACAAGCTGCGCGATCAGTTGTCAGGCGCAAGGAAGCAAGGCCTCGAATCAGTCGAATACGACGACGCTCTCCGTTCCGTACTCAGGGAACTCTATGGGCTTTTAGGTTGGCCAGTAATCCAAAGGCTCAACGACTTACATGTACTAGAACAATCTAGGGTTTGGTGGTGTCCAACATCCGCGTTTTTCTCTCTTCCACTTCATGCTATGGGACCAATTCTATCTGACTCTGGCCTTCCTCGATATTTCCTCGACCTGTACATCCCATCGTACACGCCAACTCTTTCCGCTCTGATCGAATCCAACAAATCAGCGTCACAGACGTCAGTCAGGCCTTCACTGCTCCTCGTTTTACACCCAGATGCATCTATGGAATCAGCATTGGACGAGATGTACGTCGTGCAGTCCGTCAAAACTGAGGTGGAAACGCTGAGCTCGGCGAGGGCGACACCCACTGCGGTGCTGGAGCGCCTCCAGGATCACCGGTTTGTCCATATAGTATGTCATGGAATACTCGAACCAGGGAAGCCGTTCGAGTCTTCGCTCAAGCTTTACCGGGGAAATCGACCTACGTTGCTGGACATCACCCGATCTCGACTCCCCGATGCAGAATTTGCGCTCCTTGCTGCTTGTCACACGGCAGAGCTGACGGACGGGAGCCTTTCTGACGAGACGCTACATCTGACTGCTGCGGTGCAGTACTGTGGATTCCGGAGAGTTGTTGGGACGATGTGGGCGATGGCAGACAAGGATGGACGGGACCTTTCCAAAGAACTTTTACAAGTCAGTGTTCTCGCCAGCGGAAAGCCGGGGTGTACGTTATCACGAGAGAACGGCAGATGCACTTCGTGATGCTGTAATAAAGCTTCGGAGAAGGAGAGGGAGAGGGATGAGTTTGGAACGTTGGGTGAATTTTGTGCATGATTCGCCGTTGTCGTTTGTTGTGTTCATCTTGGGGAGGCATGGACACTGACTATTGGTTTGCGTGCTATGAGGACGCGGTTATTGTAGGGAATCTGGCTCCTATGGTTATTGGTTACTGCAGTTTACCTAAGAGACTAAAACTCCATCAGCAAAAGTTCCAAACGGAGGTAGGGTAGTTATCCCTTGTAAAAGGCTTGTATAGGTTGACCCACACCCTGTATAGTCATAGCTTTGCCTTGGAAGGGCTATCTTTGCCTTGGAAGGGCCATCCAAGCCCCTTACCTACTTTTTGCACTTTTGCTGATGTCATTCACCCCCCAAATTACACGTGACGTCAGATACTCGTGCTAATCACGTGAGGGATCGGAGATTTCGTTGGTGTGCACTGCGCCCATCGCGACTCGGACTTAAACTGACCTTTCTTCGATTACAGCGATGGGGGAGATACTCTTCGGGAGATCGTGTGTCTCCTATCCATTCGGTGGGATCCAACCTTATGGTCATGACTGTTTCTCAGAGAGGACATACGCAGCATCACGGATCTTGTCGACGCAAACGACGACTGCATGGCTAATTCTGCCGTTCACGAATCACGACCAGATCGACAAGGAGTCGACCGAGCGAAGGAAAGAGCTCGAAAAGGCCCACGCAAATCTGAAGGGTACGGCCTTTCTTCTTTACCGAGCAAACTCTCGCGCGGCATCAAACGGGCTTCTTTGTTTTGTATAATAAAATGTGCCGTCCTGCAGCCCTGGCGCGTGTCCTCGATTCCGCGCGCACGTCCTCGACGCGTCCACCTGGTGCGCCTTCCGCCGAGCAACACGCAAAGAACCTCAACCACCTCGACGCCGCGCGAATATCCCTAGCCAAAGCCCTGAACGACGCGGACAGCTCCGTCACGAGAAAGCAGGCGGTTCACGCGGCTCAGAGAGGAGCTCCGCGAGTTGGAGGAGAGTGACCCGGCTGCAGCATACGATCTTGATGGGATGGCGTGAGTCCCCTGCTGTTCTCTGCGTCGTTGCTGTTGGTGCTGTCGACAGATTTGACTAAAGACGGTTCACTGCTACCCTGCGATCACCCTGCGATTACAGATATACACGGCCTCAGGATTGAGCCGATTCTGAACGACTGTGGGGAACTCGACCGCGTGCCAGTCGGTCGGTGGCAGTTTTTTACGTCAAATTTCTGTGCGATTGAGTAGCCTTTACTTGGACAGAGAGCTCGTCCCCTTCCCATAACGTACACGTAGTGAAATTCGGTACATGGATTCCAGGCGAAGATCCCGTCTAACAGATTCGGGGGCTCTGTTCATCGTAACCTGTGTCCACTCGTCGTTGGGGCGGTTTTCGTCTATCGAATGAACGAGAGCTACGGAAAATATCCAGGATAAATATAAGGTCGCATGGCTCTAAGGGCTGGGAGGTCGCTTTTCACCATCGCCGACCAGCACAACACTGTCCTCGGGCATCGACATATGGAGATGGGACCATTGTTATCGATTACTTACTTCGACCCACCAAGAAATGTATTCAAATCCATACAGTAATCCCATCTTATCAACAATGGCCTACATACCATGTATATCGTAGTCCGACAATAGTCGCACAATACTCCGATTTCCCCGCCGCGATGCTACCTGTGATGGTGTCCGGCCGTCGTCATTGCGGACGCCAACATTTGCTCCTTGCTTAAGGAGCGCCTCGACAACCTCGAAGTGATCAGATTGTGATGCAAGATGTAACGCCGTCCAGTGATCGTGCCTCCCTGAATTCACATCAGCGTTATGATCGAGCAACAACCGCACAACGTCCAAATGACCATTTTGTGACGCCGCGTGCAACGATGTCCTGCCAGTGCCGTCATGGGAGTTCACGTCTGCGCCGTACTCGATCAGCAACTTGGCAACGTCAAACCTTCCCCTCCAAGACGCATAAAACACTGCAGTACGGTAGACGTCGTTCCGTTCGTTGACATCCACGCCGCTGTCGAGTAATGACCGGACGGTCTCAATATCCCCCTCCTCCGATGCAGTACACAGTGAAGTCCCCTTGTCAGGACTATTTGCACCTTTCCCACGGTCAATTGACGGCTGGGTAACTCTGGGAAGGGGGTCCTGTGATGCTGTGTTCGAACGGGTCACATCCGTGAGGCCTTGAGAATCCACACCTCCCATCCACTCAAATAACACCACACTGAGTCTCCCATTACTGTGTGCCGGGTCTAAAGGGATCGCATCGTTCCTGGTACGAATTTTGGCGTCTGCACCTGACTTGAGTAACAGTGTCAGGACATCGATATGTCCAAATTCGGCAGCATGGTGTAGTGGTGTGGAACCCTCGCTACTTTGAGAATTGATATTTGAGCCAGAGTTGAGTAGCAGTTCTGCAATTTCGAGGCGCCCGTGAGATGATGCAAGATGTAAGGGGGTTTCTTGGTTCTGATCCCGCGAATTCACATCTGCACCAGACTGGATGAGTAGTTCGGCAGTAGAGAGATGGCTGTTGATCGATGCGAGATGGAGAGAAGTGCAGAAGTCATGTTTACTTGGATTTGAATCTGCATGGTGGTCATAGGATTGTTGTGCAGGATGGGATGGATATCGCGACGTACCACTCGATAGAGTCGGATTGTCGTTGTGATGAGAGTCTACAGCTGCATCATTCTGAAGCAACAAGCGCACAACATCCAAATGTCCATTTTGCGATGCCACCATCAATGAGGTCCAGCCATTGTCTTTATGGGAGTCGACAGTTGCGCCGTTCTCGAGTAACAAACGCACGACATCCAAACGTCCATTTTCCGAAGCTACCATCAATGAGGTCCAGCCTTTGTCTTCACGGGAGTCGACAGTTGCGCCGTTCTCGAGTAACAAACGCACGACATCCAAATGTCCACTGTGCGATGTCAGCATCAATGAGGTCCAGCCATCGTCATCACGGGAGTCGACAGTTGCGCCGTTCTCGAGTAACAAACGCACGACATCCAAATGCCCATTTTGCGATGCCGGCATTAATGAGGTCCAGCCATCGTCTTCACGGGAGTCGACAGTTGCGCCGTTCTCGAGTAACAAACGCACGACATCCAAATGTCCATTTTGCGATGCCACCATCAATGAGGTCCAGCCATTGTCTTTATGGGAATCGACAGTTGCGCCATTCTCGAGGAACAAACGCACGACATCCAAATGTCCATTTTGCGATGCTGCCATCAATGGGGTCCAGCCATCGTCTTTACAGGAATTGACGGTTGCGCCGTTCTCGAGTAACAAACGCACGACATCCAAATGTCCATTTTCCGAAGCTACCGTCAATGAGGTCCAGCTTTTGTCTTCACGGGAGTCGACAGTTGCGCCTTTCTCGAGTAACAAACGCACGACATCCAAATGCCCATTTTGCGTTGCCACCGTCAATGAGGTCCAGCCATCGTCTTGACGGGAGTTGACAGTTGCGCCGTTCTCAAGTAGCAAATGCACGACATCCAAATGTCCACTGTCCGATGCAAGCATCAATGGCATCAAACCATCCTTGTCACGGGGGTCCACACCTGCGCCATGCTGTAGTAATACCCGTGCAATCTCCAGTTCTCCCTCTTGTGAGGCCATAAACAACGGCGTTCTCTCCATGCCATTCCGAGAATTGACATCCACGTGATGGTAAAGGAGCAACCTTATCACATCCAGACGTCCTCTGAAGGCTGCTTCGTCCAGCGGGCTCCAATTGTCACCATCCCAGGTAGCCACGTCCGCACCATGTTCGAGAAGCAGCGCGATGATATCAATGTTTCCTTTGTTGACCGCGGCATGCAACGGAGTCGTGTAGAATCCCCCCCTGGCATTGATGTCATGTGGATAGGTAATGATCAGGTGTTCCACAAGGTCATGGAATCCACATAGCGTGGCATAGTATAATGGAGTGCCCTTCGGTGGTTATGGACGCGCCGCAAACATCATTTCCCGGAATGGATAGTCAATATCGTGGATCCATACCCATGTCGCAAAGTATGGCTTTTCGCGGTCAAACAGACGCTCCGCCCCATCTTTAATTCTAGGAGACACACCGTACGCCTGGGCATGGTCGACCCAGTATCGAGCCGCGTATATGGCGAGGGGAAAGTTCTTCATAGTGTCCTTGTCAACCTGGTCGTCCAACGCTAGAAGGACGCTCAGAGAAGCCTTTGCGAGGATTGCGTGTGCTGAGTGAGGAAGTATGTGATACCGGGACAGGCCTTTCCCAGCATTGGCGAACCTTTCTGATGTTAAGTATTCCTTGACAGAAAAGTGGGAGAACCGGACCACTCGCGACCCGTCTATGTCGACAATGCTGATTAAACTTGAGCATATGTATAACACCTCTTCCTCTGGGTGATCAGGACGCCAATTCATGTGGTATTGGGGAAGTTCTCCAGCCTCGAATTCAATTGCAAGGATGTCTGCAAGCTCCTCCACACGAAGTGGCCTGATCGACTCCGCAACACATTGGAAGAGATGTTGTGCATATCCCTGTCTTGCCCGAGGGATGCCCTTCAGTATGCGATCGTAGGTCTCGTCCAAACTCTCCGGCAGGTAATCAAGGACACGTCGAATTGCGGAGGGAAGACTGTGCCTCAGCGTTTCCAGTTGGCACGTGACCCAGCGAAACCTGGGTAATTTCATGAGATGTCGTAGGTATGCTTACAGTAGTAATAAAGGCTTACATTCCATCAGCCTTCTGAGAGAGTATGGTGATGACCAATTCCTTGTCGTTCTCCCTCCATCTTTGCATCATTATGTCTGAATTTATGACAAACCTGACATAGTCGGCAATGTCTTTCTTTTGTCCGGCTTCGCCATGAAGAGAAACGGCATGAGATGCCAAAGATCCGAGGGTATTTTGAATATCTGCCTCGGGGCGACTCGTCGCGCATATACGGACATTCGGGAGATGTAAGTCAACCAATTTATTCACCAGCTCAAGGACCCATTTTCGATGGGACTTGACACCAGAGTCACTGGGACATTCGTCAAGGCCATCGATGATAATATACACTCTTGGCAGTCCTTTGGTTTTGATCATCATTTCCAAGCAGCTCAGCAGTGCGTCATCGCCTGGGCGCCGGGATCCTCCATCGTACTCAGAATATAGGGCAGAAAGAATGTTGTAGCAGGGATCGGATTTGGCTGAAAGCTGAGAAACAAGAGATGCTAGTAATCCTGTGACCTCTTGCTTCTTGGAGTCTCGGAAATCGCAGTAGAAATAGGCAATCAAGCTAATCAAGGCCAATCCCGTATCACGTATACGTTCAACATGTTGAATGATGCTGGAGCTGATTGATGTTTGAACGGGCCGGACGAACAATTTCAGGAATCACTCACCACAAAATACTCTTGCCAGACCCCGCTGTGTATTGATGTGCCAGGCGGCATGAGTGTGTGCGACAAGAAGGAAGTGGAAGAAACGCGCACGTTTACCATGAATCCAAAATAGAGACCCTATTTCTGTCCATTCTCTAAACCGGTCGCTTTGAGTAAACCATGAGGCAGTTCCTTCAAGGTGGTCTCTGCGTGCGATGTTGTGATTTGTCGAGGGATCTGGGGGAGAGAGCCAACTTCGGACGTCCCTTTGGAATTGGTTCCCTGAGAATAAGAATCACATTCAGCTTCGAAACTGGATGTATAGATATCACGACTGACTCCGCATCTTGTTTATTCCATCTGTAGTATTTATACCGTGACCAACATTCATCATCAATCATAGAGATTGAGGGTTCAATGCTGGTCGAACATACCTAGAGCTTGTTGTACACCATGCGTTGACGTCTTTCCGTCTGCTCCAATAAGTCTTGTTAGTCATTTGGTTGCCAATACGGTAAGGTTCCTAACCATTCCTGACAACCTTCAAATCGTCGGACAATCCATGGACGACTTCCAGCGTGCGGGTACCAGTCATCAGAGCCTCTTCCTGGGTGAGTCGGTCTAATCGCTGTAAGGTAGCCTCAACACGTCTCTCTCCAAGTAACCTCTTTATGAATTTCTCTACACCACGATTATCCAGTGAGGGTCAGCACGTAATAGGCTACTTACTGAACCGTCCCTGATTTATATGCTTTGTGGCTAACGCAAGCACATTGAGTACTTCAGTCATGATTTTCACCATGACATTTGACATCGTAGGCGACAGCGGGATCTTCTCGGTATAGACATGGAAGCGTGCGAGGAAATTGGCGACGCGTTCAAAGAGATCGCCAAGTGCGTCGTAGCTTTCACCGACACCGACAGCTGCCTGACGTGGATAGATAGCACCCAATAGCCCCATAGGAAGATGTGTGACACGTACTGAGAGGAGAACATCAATTCCAACGAATAGCGCCTTTGTCGGCTGGAATGGCGCCTGAAGGGGGCATAAGTATATGCAAAGATAATGAATATATCGTGTTGAACGCGTACAAGGCCAGCTGCCTCGCCACAGATGGTGGAGAAAGCGTGGACGACTTGGACTATGGGACGAAGGGAATCGATCAACTTGCGATGTTTGTCCCGATAGACGTTGAATTCGGATTCTCTTTCTAGAAGTAGCTGGAGGACGTCGTCGAGGGAAGAACAGTTCTGGAGTTTCTCTGCGGAGGGATGCTTGGTGAGGTCAACTTTGGTCTGATTGTGATAGTTGACTAGTGCGGCATTTAGAATGGGTTGAAAGGACGAGGAAGATGTGGCCATTGAAGGCATCAAAATGGGGAGAGAAGGGCGCGAGTAGTGTTTTTTACAAAGGGTCACGCGGTCACGCCGCAGCCGCACTGCCTTCGTGCGTACATGCAGCTCAGGAACGCCGCCGTTCATCTATTCGCACGTGCACGGTCCATATAGAACTCTAAACGTGTTCCTTGAATTTGCTGTGTCTCCCGTAGGCCCGAGTATGATAGTGAGTTTGGGAAATCTCACCTGGCCACTAGTAGGTGGCCAGATCCGTTGGCATCGGAGATCCACTCTGGTATTAGCCAAGTGGTTGTCCCATCCCCCAGGAATTGTGTCTACTGCCCGAACCTAATCAGGTGTACACTCTAGTCTCATCACGTACTGAATCTCGACCGCTTCCGCATGGCACATTCGAACGATGATTACGAAGGAATAGCCATACTGGACAAGATTCTCACTTCTCATGCCTCCGGAGATAACCCAAGTCAATACCAAGAAAGTTGAAGAAACATTACAAGCTATTTCCATGTTCGCACAAGCCCGTCTTGGAAGCCGGAGTATTTGGAGGAGGCAATCTACCACATTCGGAACCGGCTCCCTTGTATTCCTCTTGAAGATCCCAATTGTCCTGTAAAGGTGTGGGAATCGATGTGTACATTCGGCCACGTGACGGCCTCGGCAAACTCACAAGACCGACATGTTCAACCACCACCGTCGCACGCCTCGCACCTCGTTCTTCTCCTCACCGTCTACCTCTCAACGTCCTCTGTTGCCTCGCCTCAAGCCAGCGGCCGACGTCTCGTGGACCGCCCTCCTTCGCCGGTTGACGCCACAAAAGCGCGCCCCTCAATACCTGTCAGCCCATGTCTGGCATGTTGCCCGCCACCTGTAAGGCGGCGGAGCCTCTGGCCGCCTTACTTCGACTTACATCGCACGCGTGAAGGAATGACGGACATGTGAGTCCCTGGGCATGCACCTGAGCCGGGCACAATCACATGGATCAAATAAATCACAAGTAAAATAAAGCCGCGATCGAGTGTTTGAGGGTGAAGACCCTCAAAGATAGAGTAATCGTCGGCCGAGATAAGAAATGATTCGGACTTAGTACCAAAAGTAGATACAGTGAAAAATGTATTTAAAGACTGTCGCTCCAGGCTGGAGAGAGACAACCTTCTTACGAGACTTTCGCAAATAAACTACCTACGTTTTGGGCCGGTTTAGTTTTGCGTGAAGCCCTTAGAAGGACTCGTCTTTTTCATCTTATAAAACCTCTTTTATTATTAACTCAACTCACACTTACACCACCCCTCACCGGCCTCACCAGTCGGGCCTCCGCTCGTGTCCCTACTCGGATCCTCGTGTTTCGTCGGACGATCTTACTGTTTATAGGAGGATTTGACCGTTTTTGTATGTTCCCTTATCATCCCTCTCGTCTTAGATCCACCGCTCGTTTGCCAGCTTTTCCTGTTCTTACTTAGCCATCGGACACAACGTCACCGCTCTCCTTTCAACCTTGCGCCCGCTGTCGCGCATTTTATACCATTCATTTTCACTCATTATCTGGACACCGAATGCTCGCATATGACGCCGTGCGGTTTGTCGCTGGTAGGACCTCCGAGTCCTACTTTCACTCGTTTTCCTTTTCTTTCCCCTTTTCCCCCTTCTACTCACTCTCCCTGCGTACCGTAAAATGTCTGTCACTGGTTTTCAAATATAAAAATCCCAGCCCAGCCCTGGCGAAAGCAAGGCAACTGTGGCCCAACATTTTCCCCATTTTCTATTTTCATGTGTGCTGGGCAACTGCGGCCCATTCCCTTGCTCTCCTCACAACTCCTTACCGGCCTTACCGACCGACTCGCTACGCTTTTCACTACCGCCGAAGAATACCCGTTAGCCCCCCCAAGGATAACAACTCGCATTTACCACCCCGTCCTACTCCTTGGCGCGTTTTCGTCTCAAGAGCGCAGCTTAGGTTTATTTCCGTTTCCCTTCTTTCGGACTCTCTCGCGGACTATCCGTCAGCAAATACAGTCGTTATGTCGTTAGTTATCTCATGTTCCTTCAGTCCAAGCGCTTCGGAGACTTTGGTGTTGGGGACCCTCAAGTGGAGCAATATTTCTGCGATCCAGTGTTCTCTGGCCAGCCATCATTTTGGGGTTTAATTGCATCTCTGGAATCCCCCTCGACTCGAAAGAGACTGAGCTTCAACGGCTCCGGGCACTCTTCTCCGCTTATCACATGACTGTCATGGCCCAAATGAGGAGGCTATCGAGCCTTGTCGACTTCTGGTTGCTTCTTTCCACCCTAGCGATCTGCATAAATGCGTTGCCATCGATGTATTAGGCGAACCCCTTCTACGTGCCCTTTTGTTTACAAATAATATCGAATATGTAAAGGAGGCGATTTCGATTCTTCGGGAGTGTCTTAACTTGCCTAATGCGGAGCAATTCCGAGTCTGGGTACACCCATCACTCACTTACGTCGTTCGTATCCGTTTCGACCTACGCCACTCCAGAGAAGACCTCGGTGAAATCCTGAAACTATTCCAAATGGCAGTCGATCGCAGAGGTATCAAGATCCCTGACCGGTTCATGTTTTCATGTCGTTGGGCGCAACTCGCACGAATCCAGAGTCACCCACCTCAACCGGATATGACTACGCACTCTCATCAATGCAGGATTCTCTTCACTTACATTTGCCTCAACTGTCAATATACAGGACTCCCAAGTTGTTACGTAACAATTACAAGACCCTGCCATTGAACTGCGCGTCCTACCACGTTCACACAGCTCAATTCAAGACGTCCGTCGAAACCCTGGAACGAGGAAGAGCCTTGATCTGGTCAGAAATGCGTGGTCTTCATTCCTCGATCGACCAACTTCGCGCAACTGACCTCGATTTAGCGGACAAGTTTGCCGCGATCAACCAAGACCTCGAGGTGCTGACCTTGACCTTCGCACGGTACAACTATGGGTAGTGGTCGGGAAGAGGGCTTTGAAGGTATGGACCCATTTATTCGTCTCGTAGTGCGGCAACGGGGATTGTTGGGTGATCGCGACAAGCTCATTTTCTCAGATCCGAGCACGGAAAGCGTTGGAGTCCTTCTTGAAACCACTGTCCTTTGACTGTCTCCTCTCTCAGGCTGCTACTGTGCGTGGGCCCGTGATCATGATCAACCTGGCGTTCGGACATCATCATCCTCCTTCGTGACTCTCCTCCCTCACTCATTCACACGCCTAATGATTTCCATGACTGAGCGGACAAGCTGCGCGATCAGTTATTAGGCGCAAGGAAGGAAGGCCTCAATTCAGTCGAATACGACGACGCTCTCCGTTCCGTACTCAAGGAACTCTATGAGCTTGTAGGTTGGCCAGTGATCCAAAGACTCAACGAATTACACGTACCAGCACAATCTCGGGTTTGGTGGTATCCAACATCTGCATTTTTGCTCTCCTCCACTTCATGCTATGGGACCAATTCCATCGGAGTCTGGTCCTCCTCGATAATTTTCTGGACCTGTACATCCTATCGTACATGCCAAAACTTTCCGCTCTGATCGAGTCGAACAAATCAGCGCCACAGACATTAGGAAAGCCATCACTACTCCTCGTCGTACAGCCAGATCCATCTATGAAAGACGCATTGGGCGAGACGCGCGTCGTACAGTTTGTGAATACTCAGGTGAAAACCCCGATCTCGGCGAGGGCGACATCAACTGCGGTGCTGGAGCGCCTCCAGGATCACCGGTTTGGGTATATCCGAGTCGTATGTCATGGAATACTCGAACCAGGGAAGCTGTTCGACTCTTCGTTCAAGCTCTACCGGGGAAATCGACTTACGTTGCTGGACATCATCAGATCTCGACTCCCCGGTGCGGAACTTGCATTCCTTGCTGCTTGTCACACGGCGGAGTTGACGGACGGGAGCCTTTCATACGAGGCACTACATCTGGCTTCTGCGGTGCACTACTAGTATGGATTCCGGAGTGTTGTTGGGACTATGTGGGCGATGGCAGACAGGGATGGATGGGACCTTGCCAAGAACTTTTACGAGTCAGTGTTCTCGCCAGCGGAGAGCCGGGGGGGTACGGTATCACAAGAGAACGGCAGAGGCACTTCGTGATGCTGTGATAAAGCTGCGGAGAAGGAGACGGAGAGGGATGAGTTTGGAGCATTGGGTGAATTTTGTGCATTATGGTGCATGATTCGCCGTTGTCGGTTGTTCTGTTCATCTTGGGGAGGCATGGGCACTGACTATTGGTTTGCAGAATAGTGCTATGAGGACGCGGTTATTGTAGGGAATCTGGCTCCTATGGTTATTGGTTACTGCAGTTTACCTAAGACTAAAACTCATTCACCCGGGGGCTCCTTGAACCGCGACCACTACCAGGCCGGTTTTTCCCACGACATCGTGGCAAGGATTCAACAAAGGGTACACCACCCCCCCCCATGTCATCATTATCATGAACCACAATTATAACAAACATATAATGAACACCTGTCCTGTGTGATCCCATCCCCCACAGCAAATGCCTAAAGACCCTGCAACTCTTGCAACTTGTATGTTGACCAACCAACTAATGCTGTCCAACAGTCCACAAATCACTTCCCTGCTCATCATGCCCAGACCCAAACTAGCATGCTCCCAACCAATATAATGTTACATTCTACCCCTCAAACTTGTCTAGAACAGATGTGTCTTAAGTACTAAGTCCACCTACCAGTCACCCAAGGTCACTCCCCCTGAAGAGCTGTCACGACAAGTCAACAACATCATTCCTCAACTATCACCAACCCATCAATGTGTCAACACTCAAATAATTATACCCCAATCTGCCTAACAACATGTATCCCAACCTGCCCAGACAAAACCACAAAACCACAAATGCTCAACTGCAACTCCTAAATCAACTAATGTCA
>Ga0307512_10001744_pt1 | contig 29672 bp, 21 predicted proteins | sample 14_EM_MG_FD_200267 | JGI IMG/M metagenome (GOLD analysis project Ga0307512, IMG submission 200267) | Populus trichocarpa ectomycorrhiza microbial communities from riparian zone in the Pacific Northwest, United States - 14_EM | ecosystem: Host-associated > Plants > Roots > Unclassified | place... | reverse complement strand
GCGAAATACCTATTGCGGATCGGAAAAAGAAGAGATATGAAATGCTGGTGGTGTGGGCATGAATATCAGACAAGAGACCACCTTTTTAAGTGGTGTAAAAGATGGAAACGAGAACAAAAGAGGCTTTGGGTTGATGGGCAAGAGGGGGAGGATGGTTATAAGGGCGTTGAAAAGGTTTTAAAGAAGCCAAAGATTTCATTGCCAATGTCTCTTGTTTTTGCAGAAGAAAAATGTTTGCAGGCACTGATGGATTTTTTATCATGTACAGATATCGGCAGAATTAGTGGAGTGGTGGAGGAGGCGGAGAACTCAGATCACAAGGAGTCGAATGATGGGGGGGTGTAAAAGCTGATGTTGTTTTTTGGCGGTTTCTTTTGTTAAGGGGAAGAGGACTCGCGACTTTGCTTTTGTTTCTTTATGTTACGGAAGAAGCGGGGAGGAAATATGTACAGGATATGCCATGGCCGCTAGCGGCCGAATGCAATATGATTACAAACAAACAAAACGGGCTCGGCCAGCACATCGTACCCAACATTATAGCTGTCACGACAATTGAGACCATGTGTGGTGCCACCTTGGCCACTCTGTTATAATTACTACAAATACAGTAAATCAATCCATCCTGTTCCTGTGGCCCCGTGCCACTACCTTTTCCAATGGTATCTAAAAAAAAGTATATAGCACTAGTAATGGCAAGTCAAACAGAAAGCACAATCCCATTTTCTCCCAAAACGCCAGCCAATTAAGTAATAGAAACCCTTTTGTCCCATATATCCATCATTCGGGAGGGACCATCACCTTTCATTCATCATGCCAATAAACGAGTGACGTACCATGTATAAACGCCTCCACCCAACTCCTTAAATACTCAAAGTTCCCAGCCAGTCCATTTGTGACGTCAAGTTCGCCGTTAATTCATTTAACAACCCCATACATCCTCCATTACTCCTCGATAGCCTCCTGCACCAGGACAAACCCATCCTCTGAATTCTTATACTCAGTTCGATATATTTTTTTGTGGTATTCTTTAGACCGAACAAACTTTTCCTCTACTTGTTTGCCTTGAACTTCGGTTAAAACGTCTATTTACTATTAGCATAAGAACCCTAATCATAGGAGGGGGAAGGCTCACTTTGGAAAAGAATTGCGGTAGAAAGATGGGAGCCATCGGCGTAGGGAGCCGTACTTCCGAGACACAGAACGATAGGGATGAGCATCATGTGAACGCCGACGAGTAAGCCCATCACGATCCACTATATGTAGAGAACAATTTAGATGCGGCTGGCAGCATGGAATAACAGAACCGTACCAGTTGTGGCCGTTTGGCTGTCAGTTTTACTCCGATGAGTGCTTTACGGCCGTCAACTTCTTGGTCAACTGTATCTCCGTAGAAATCGAGTAGGGCAATGCTTCCGGCCGCAAATCTTCCGACTCGTCTTGCTACTTCGTTTTTGTCGACAAAATTGCCGCCCCAGGCAGTTCTGCGTGTCACTAGAGTTAGCACGAAGGCCAAAACGCCCACCAGAAAGCTGGGTAAATTCTGAGTTACCGATTATTATATTTGTAGAGCTGGTAAGTGCCTTGTGTCTGTGCAATACCGTCCATTGCAATTGCACCAGCTGCCAACTGTGCAACCGCGTTGCTCAGCTGGTAGTACTCCTCATGGGCACCCTGAACATTCGAGATCTTAACATCGCACTCGGTAACATTCCATTGAGATTCGGTTGAGCTTGTTGGTGTACCCTCGTACCAGTTTGTTGCTATACCCCCGATGCTTGCGCAACGAGGGCCGCACGAATATTCCCCTTTTTGACCATCAGCGTCGAAATTTAGGAACGTTCTATGTACCATGCAACCTAACGTCAGCCTGCTACCTCCGCACGGTTTCTCTATATGGGGTACTTTACACTGCGTCTGGAGCTATGTCCTGGCGAGTGCTGTTGTGTTAGATACCGAGTATATAACATAAATCTCACAATTCACTTACATCAAGTTGTAATAGGGTCCAGTTTAAGTGATGAGACCTGGTGAACATCTCAACGTAGGGGAAAATCGTACAATTTGTTTTAACAGTGATGCTACGATTAGACACAATTGACTGTTTTCGTGGGTCTAGCTTGGTACCGGTCCAATCTTGAAACTAGATGGGTCAGAATTCATACCATTATGGAGGACAGGAGCTTGATTTACCCTATATTCCCACTCGCCCTTATCCAGCCAAGCTATGGAGATGTTTGATCCGTAATTAGGATTCGCGGCCTCGTAAGCCGAGGGACCCTTTACGAACTGGTCCCAAACTTCATCCACGTTAGCATATCTTATTAGTCAAAGTCCACGCAGGGGAACATACGATCACCATATTGGTGAGCACGATATTGTTCTTCGTTTAACGTTGGGTTACCCGCTGCCACCGGTATACTCGGAGGGGCAGAACGTGAATAAGTAGTAAGATTGGTGACCCAGACTTTGCCATTCTCGGGTATCAACGCATCTTGGCTGTTAAAATCAAATGTCAAACCAAGAAGACCGACGCCGACTTGGGACCCCTATATGTAGCCGATCAGCCCGAGTATATTAAGATAAGAGCGATTATTTTCACCAGAGTTAGAATGACCCATCCTAGGCATGCCAGCGCTCTTCCGAAATACATCCACCTCTTCGTCTGTTCCCTTTTGACCATCTGTTTAAACCAGTGGACTCCCAACTTGGTTACTGTCAAAAAACTGTCCAAGCTCAGAATGAGATCGGTCTCCCAGGTGTCAGCATTTGTCTGTTCAGTTCCACATGTCATAATAGGGGACACTATTACCTCCTTAAATGTAAACGTACTACTCTCCAACACCTTCCATCTCATAATTCCCGCCATTGCTTGGAATGAGGAATTATAATTCAAACCCAACATCAACGGCAGCCCCACTCCCACGGCGTTGAACAAATGTTTTTCGTCTCGATTGAGAGCTCCCACTCGTTCAGTGTAAAGGACGGCCATTATGAAACTCGCCCATAACACAATATCAACCACCAACCGAGACATGAGCCGTAGTAATATTTTCTTGAAATGACGGACCTGGTAACATTTTCCGGACCCACGTGTCGCCACAGTTGTTTTTGGCCCATCCTTTCCATTTTTGCCACTTTCAGAGGAGGAGTGGTGATTGTCGGTAGGATTAGGACTTTGCGAAACAGGTCGATATAGCGACTCCGAAGTCATTATGGATGGGTTTTCCGACTCCAAGGAAGCCGTACGCAATATGCTGAAAGTTGTCGAAAAATCATTATAATACAGTTGCAGGATCTGGCACCAAGATATAGGAGGTCATCGATACCCCGCGCCAAATGTGCGACGCGGTCCAGTAAGCATCAGCTAGCGTCATCTGGGGTGGTACAGATAACAGAAAAAAGTAACGTAAGGCAAATAAGGCTGCCACACAAGACATCTAACTGTCGGCCATAGGTCGATTTTGTGTTCAATAACCAGTGAGTTCCTCAATATCAAGTCGTAGGTGAGGACTCGATAAGCTAGCTTGAGTATCCGGTGGAGTGCATATAGGTGATGATCGCGATTCGGACGTTGAAAGCCATCTATAACCCTATCAAAATCCGTGCAATTGACTGACGAACGGAGCAGAAACTGTACAATCCACTCACACTGCATTTACAAAAGCAAAATTTTTGCCACCGATTGGTGCTGCGGCTGGGCCAGTAAGATGTGCAGTCCATCGTCCTAACGAACTGAGAACCAAAAAAGGTGAAACACCACTGCCACCCGAATGCAAAACACATATAGAAAATGTCAAAGAATTTGTAGATGTAACTAAAATAGAGCTGTAAATTGATGGGTTAGTAGTGAAGAGGGCTGTTGATTTCAATGGCCTGAAATGATGTCTGAAAACATGTGTATTGAGGTTTATCATCGATCTGGTTGATTGGGACATAACACTGGAATGTGAGACGCAGGCTGCAGTTGGTCATGTGAAACCACAGCGATCCTCCAGCCTCTAACATTAATCGCTCAACAAACCGCAGCAATTCGAACAGAAATCAAATACACGAACGGGGTTTTGACTCTTGTCAAACTAATTCGCGAGTGATTGGCTGTGAATTATTTACACTCCGGTTTTTGGTCTGGACACGATCGACATAGATGCCACATCACATTCAGTTCGTGTCAAATGGAGCCCCTGTAGGTGCTCTTGTAAACAAAATTGCGGCTTGTTCCCAGGGTTTTCATCGGCTGACAAGCTCGAGGCAGACCCTGGTTTACAGTACGAGCGCCAAAACGAACTTGTACCTCGCCAACAGATATTTTGCAACGCTGAAAGTCTGTAATGCACACAAAGAATAATACCAACAGTTAATGTCCAGACTGGGCGCGAGCTTCTCTCATTTCCGGTCGGCAAGGCTAGTCTGCAAAAGAGGCAAAACATAATCCCTCCGACCGGAGTCGAACCGGTGACCAACGGATGACAACTTGCGATTACAGTCCGGTGTGATACCAACTACACCACAGAGGGTTGCTTTGCATAAACTTAAATTAATAACTTTTTGTACTACTACTATAACACTGCAAGGTTCCGGGGTGTATCAACTTTCCCATGTGAAGTATGGTATGCATTGATTGAATTGATCTCGCTAGAGGCTTGTTGGTCCCTTTCCTACAATCTTGGTCCTTTCTGTTCTCAGCCGATCTGAATCAGTGATTCTACATTTTGCCGCCAATTAGAAGGCGTCCGAGTGGAGTTACCGTTCGCATGGCTCATGAACGATTCGGCCGGATTCTACCCAAGTACATATTAAACCTTTAAACATTCTATTGGAAGTCTAGCATTTTGTTTATACATAACAGAAGCAACCGCAGTGGGTATACAAAGTATATCCCTCCCTTAACAAGAAAACACAGAAACCTAAACTTAATATCGCTGTCTAAACACGTGTACTTCTCCCTCGTCCATTCAAGTCCACTCCTAATCGACAGTTTCACCTAAAACACCTTATCCCAAGCCTTGTACGTCAACTCCAATCCCACAAAAGTCGCCGCATTCGCCGGGAAACTCCTCAGCATTGCCGGCCCAACACCAGGGAAGAACCCTTTGATTCCACCCTTTGCATACACGTCCCTTATTACCTTTCCGACGCTAGTCTTCTCCGTGGATCCTTGCAATCTACTCTTCACAGTATCTACGGGGAACACAAGAATCCACATCGCAACACCTGCCGAACCACCGGCGAACGAAACCGCCGCCAGTGAAAGCTTGCCATCTTCTGGACTCAGTTTCCGTTTCAAATACTCGTAGGTGGCGAAGTAAGCCGCAGATCCGGGGCCGTCACGAGCTAACGTAGCGCCGGCGCCACGAAAGACGTTCTGGATCCCGCCGGTCTTGTAGAGCTGCCGGGCGACGTCGAAGGAGGAGGAGTACTTTGGTGGGCCCTTTTGTTGTCCTTGGAGCTGCAGCATGATCTTAATGCGTTCAAAGGGTGCGGTGATGAGTGTCATGGGGATTGCCGAGAAGAAACCGGCGGCGGAAATCTGCGCGATCGAGTATCCGGCTTTCTCGTCGTAGTGACTGACTTTGCGAACTAGATTCTTGCCAACGTCGTAGCCCCAGAAGGAGACGGCGAACATAGGGGTAACTCCATAAAGTGGGGCGGAAACTCCTGCGTACAGGCCCTGGCATTCTTTCAATAAAGTGCGGGGGAACGGGGAATGGAGGGCGTAACTCGTATAGGGCCCTCGCGGGCTATCGTCTGCTTCACCACATCCAGTGCGCCTTTGTAAACGCCCTTCTCCGCAGTTTGTAGCCGCACTTTCACCAGGTCGAATGGATGCCCCGTAATGACTGCGCAAACACCACCAACTCCACCAGCGACGAACGAGCGCACTCCCGAGAGAGCGGCAGATTTGGCGACAGCAACTTCCTCCTCGACGACAGCTTTGACATCTTCTTTTGTTGCTGCTGACATAGTTGTTATGTAGAGAAATAGGAGGTGAGAGTGCGAGAGGCGGGGAAGGTACAGAGAAGGAGAAGAAGGAAGTGGTAGCGTTGGAGTAAAAAATCTGGAAGCCGAGATGTGTTCTACTTGTGTTTCTGTTGCCATCCGCCGCCTACGTCAAGGGCCGAGGTTGTATCTCCAGGTCACACAGAAGCACACGTGATGCGGGGAAACGGGATGTTTTGTTTTGCACAACCAGGCACTCGCCACATGGGATTCGGAGCAGCGGATAATCGATAGCGCGCCTGGGCACGAGCAAGAAATTACTGGAAATTCAGTCGATCATAAAGAGAAAATACCTACTTTAGATGAGGAACAAGAGTTTACTACAATGAGATTTTCAACCTTTAGAATTTAGGTAATGAGGTGGATTGACAATCCAGTTTTATTGACAACTTCTCGCTGTTTGGTGAGCGCTGTCTTTGGGCATGCGACGGGATTTAGCCCAGAGTAATGACGAGGCCGGACGGCCGACCTAGCTTCGGGGCCAATCCCAGAACTACAGAGATTAATCAAGTGCGGGGAAGTAAGTGTGGGGAGAGGCGCTCTGCCCAAGAAGCTGAAGTGCTTTCTATGTTCTGACACAGACCGTCGTCATCTTATCCAGACATCACTATCAAAACTGCAATACATATAGCCGGATTAGAAGACTCCATAATACCAACATCTCAAGTCAGAGCCAACACGTCCACCAGTGCCCTAATGACCTGCGTTAGCGACCCCATCTGTCCGCATCCCCGCCGTATCTCCACTGCGGAGTTGACTGATCCAAATGCTGCACTTGTCATGGTCTGGATGGAGTAGGCAGTAGTGCATTAGTGCAAACGGCTGGCCCCGCCGCGACTGAACTAAATCTCTCCAGCTGCAGCATATATAGCTTCAATCATTCGCTTTATCCTTGACTGCCGCAACCGTGAGTGTGATTAACTTTTGATACCAATAAACCCCATATAACTACCGTGCCTTCTACCCCTCTTTCAGCGAACATATGCCTAACAACGGCATCCTACTTACCTATCAGCACATCCTTCTAGCTATTGGATAAGAACAATCGTTAGGCACCCTGTTTCTATTTATAATGGCCGCCGCACCAGTATTTGCGAACACTGTCAGACTGTTCCAGAAATGTAAGACATCTCTGCATTTCTGATGGGTTGCTCACATCCGAATGTGCTTTCTGAGCTACCTTTTGCAGCACATCAAAAGGGAAACAACTAGTAATGGTACGTCTTTCCAAAGCTCCACAGATGAGTGACAAATCCTGGATCCGTCGGTTCGCCAAGAGCAACGTTAAACTTCAGTATTTGTGTTTGAGGAAGGGAGAAGCGATGGGATAAAACCAAGCTTTCGCGATATTTCGCCCCTATAGGAAGTACTGTAAAAGGCGGTGTTAAGTTTGGTAGGGTTTGGATGGCTGTAAATATCAATAGGCCCATAGTTTCGCACGTACTGTTCCCCACTTTGGATATCTTGGTCTTGCCTCGTCTGGTAGGACACCAATAAACTCGGAACTGTCTTTCTCTCGTTAATGGATTTAAAATGCATGCACCCGGGTAGTCTGTGTGTGCTATGGTATTGTGTAGAAGCTTCGGCACCCGATTGATGGTCTGTGATGACGCTGCCTACGGGCCCAAGACACCTACTCGCGTCCGGTTGTAGAAGTAAATAAGACCGTGCACATACCACTCTTTAGTGGCTAATGTAGAAGCGAATTGCCACAGACATCTCCCGACACTCTTGGGCTCGCTCACTTGTCTTCACCCTCTAGTTTGAATCGTTCAATCAATAAGGGCCGACACCTACCTAGGTACCTAGGTAGCTTAGCTGGTGCTGCAAACGCTAGGTGCTGCGCGCAAACATCAAAGTTTACAGGTACTATAAACACCAAGGTTTGATACCTATATCTCCATTATGTTGCTTGTTGGGACATGAAGGTGCATATTTCCCACAACATCATTACTGGTATTTGGGCGGGTACAGTTGGAATCCTACTTATGGGGCTATGACAACCCAGATGAAGAGTACAGTGACGAGTAAACGTAGAGTCCTTGGCCGGCGCCAGCCCTGTTGCCAAGTTAACGTTAATGTCGCACGAGCAGCATTGGCTGCGCCGGTCCGCTGCAAGATGCAAAACTTCCTTTTCCGGGCTGGCTCTTTTTTTGACCTTCGACAAACATCCCAGAACTAAGTAGTACCGTGATATTTGCTATTACAGGGGCGATAGCGATGGTGCGGCGGCTCTGGGAACACATGGATGAGAAACGTGAGACGGCCATGGCAAGTGTTAACTACATGTTGAAGGCCTGAGGTTGGCGATGAGGCTCTTGCAGAGGATATCGTGATGGCTTGGCAACGGTGGTCGTATGCGGCTCTGCCACGATGTTTATTGAGGAGGAGAGAATAGGGAATGTACAACTACCACTACCAATATATATCCAATTGTCTAACTGCTCGAGTCTTGAAACGAATTCCCTATTCTTCTGCCTCTCCGAGTGGTCAGATCGTCAATGTGTAACTACGTCGGAGAAGGCGTCAGAAAGAGTTAGATCTCCGTTCTCTCCTAGGTTCTGCCTGCGCTGCTGAGCTTTTTGTCAACTTCGACTTCGACTTCGATACCCCACGCCACCACCACTCTAGAGAATGAAGTTCTTTACAGGTATCGCCCTAGCATTAGAGGTATTATCATTCGTTGGAGACGTCGTTGCAGAACCCGGGATCGTCGTCGATAGACTCGTGTCGCGAAAGAATCCACCGCTGGAGAAGCGAGGAAAAGGCTTTGGCAATGGTGGGAACAACAGAAACGCCGGGAAATGGAATAATGGGAAACTGAAAAATCAGAAGAACTATGAGATCTCATTCTATCACATCAATGACGTTCATGCGTGAGTGCTTATAATTACTCCCGCCGACGACCATGACCCGATGATGCAGCTGACGGACTTACAGACATCTAGACGAATTCAGTTATAGTGGGTCGTCGTGCACAGATCCTACTAAAGGTATTTCCTTCTGTCTGTAGGGATAGGTAGGGATGGGTTGCTGATTGTTTATAGGTTGTGTTGGTGGGTACTCGAGGGTTAAGACGGTAATCGATCAGACGAGGAAGACGCACAAGAATTCGCTATTCTTGAATGCTGGCGATGAGTTCCAGGTATAAAGTTAATGAATCCAGCCCGCCAGGCTGGTGATGCACAATGTTCATACTACGCAGGGCACATTATTCTATACCATATTCAAGGGCGACAAGATTGCAGAGACCCTGAACCAACTTGGCTTCGGTAAGGTAACCCGAATGGACTACTTGACCAGGGACTAAAGACTGACATGGTTTTCTTAGACGGAATGACACTAGGAAACCATGAATTCGACGACGGTGACGATCTTCTCGCAGACTTTCTCAACAAACTCAACTTCCCCACTATCTCTAGCAATGTCCACACCGACAACCGCAATCTTGCAAAGGCTCTCCTCCCCTACAAAATCTACAAGAAGCATGATCTTGCGGTCCTGGCTGTGACTACCGAGACTACTGTCGGCATCTCTCACCCTGGTAATGGCACTGAATTTGAAGACCCCGTCGAAGCTGCCAAACGTACCGTCAAAGCCATTAAGAAGGAGAACCGAAACATCAAACGAATTGTTGCCCTCACCCACATCGGATACGACAAAGACATCGAGTTTGCAAAGGCCACATCCGGCATTTCGCTTATCATCGGTGGTCACTCACATACCTTGCTTGGAGACGCTCCAGCCGCGAAAGGAAAATACCCAACCATTGAGACTAACGTTGACGGCGATGAGGTTTTCATCGTCACATCCTACCGCTGGGGTGAGTATCTTGGATACATTGATGTAGAATATGACACTCGCGGCAAGATTGTTGCCTACGAGGGTGCGCCGATTCATCTCACCAACACCACGAAGGAAGATGCCAAACTCAAGTCCCAAGTTAAGGAGTGGTCTAAAGCCTTCGAAGAGTATTCCAACACCATCCTCGGATACACCGAGTACCCACTCATCCAATCCACCTGTCAATTGATCGAATGCACACTTGGCGACTTCACAGCCGACTCGATGGAGGACTACCGTCGCAACGACAATCTTGCTGGTGCCATCATTAACGCCGGGGGTATCCGCGCGGAAATTGAGGGGCCCGCTAACATTACGCTACAACAAGCCATGGAATGTTTTCCGTTCGGAAACTCGATCGTTGAGCTAAATTTTACAGGCGAGCAGCTGTGGGATATCTTCGAGGGTATTGTGTCGGACGTCAACAAGAATGGCCTGGCTGTCACGAGCTTTGTCCAGGTTTCGAGGAGTATTCGGTTCACCTATAACCCCGAGAATCCGGTTGGAAGCAGACTCATCACGCTCAAAATCAAGGGACAGCCAATCGACCTGGCGAAGACATATATTATCAGCACGCTGGACTTTTTGGCAACTGGGGGTGATAACTTCTGGGCTGAGAGGAATGACTTTGTCAACCTGGATACTATGGATCAGGTTTGGGCGGATTATGTTAGGAAGAAGACACCACTCGCGTATAAACTCGATGGAAGAATCGCGACCACTACTGATACGGTGCCACAGAAGGGGGCTTGAATGGGAAAAGAAGCATAATGTGTATGATTAGGAGTTTGCTGATTGTAATAATGATTGTTTTTATGGACCACCAAAGTCTGAGGAGCAATAATATCCCCATCTCTTCGTACACGGGCGCTTGTTGTACACAGCCACAGATGGTCAGCTTTGCAAGCATGAGCGATATAGGGGAATAATAGTAGAGGAAGGGATTTCCCCCACCTAGCCGGGCCATCCGGAGGGGGAGGGCATTGTCATAATATAGAGTGAATACAGTATGATTAAAACAAAACAAAACAAAAATCGTGAGTGATACTAGGCGAAGAATTACGTTGAATAAGTAGTTGGGACTGCCTCGAAATCGTGGACTGGGGGAGTGGGAGAGAAGTTGTACACTCACCGTTAGCTCGGGGACACCGCTAACTCTAGACCGTGGGAGACCTGCGAATCATCTATTGTGACGCAACGAAGCGGCTGCTGTTCAGGAGGTTTGCTCTGAGGTCAGAATCCTAAAGAGTAAATTGCCTTCTAGGGGAACACTGTGAATTATATATAGTATACTAAGTATTACATGCCATTCCATGCTTATATCCATGCATCATTATCCATCCGCATCATTATAACTAAAGCTGATGTGTATAAAGCTCCACGCTGCCTCATAACACCACATCATTACATCGCAGCAGCAACCACACTTACAACAATGCTAATCACCCACCGCCACGGCACCTCTCCCCTCGCAGCTGCACTTAAACTTCCTCCCGTCGGCGCCGCCACCCCCGTTGGACCCGTAATCGCCGCAGTGCTATTAGTCAACAGCGTCATCGTCGGCGAATTATCCTGGGTAACTGGGCTCCCAGCAGGAACCGCAGTCCCGGTCGCCTTCAAAAAGTCGGTCGTCGGTCCCCTCGTCGTAGTGGGTGCTGGCACAGCCTGCTCAGTATCGGGCGGTATATCCGGGGTATTTGTGGTGAGCACTAGAACGGTAGCCGTGTAGTCTGCAAGATATATCGACGACGTGCTGCGATACCACCGGACGCCGAACGAGTACGACCAGCTGTAGTACCACCAGTACGTGTAGTACACGCTTCCATCCCAGCAACGCGGTGCGCCCGCCGTGTCGTAGAAACAGTAGTTACCGCTGGGACAGCAGTACCGCGTATCCGGACACAGGTCGTACCCCGCGTTGTCGCAAGTCTGCGAAGGTGTCGGCTCCTCGAACGTCCTCGTTGCTGTCGGCGTGAATGTGACCTGCGTTTGCGTCGTTGTGTCTTCGTTGTTGGAGGTTCCGGAGTATTTGCGGCAGCCGTAGTCAAAGGTGCGAAGATTCATGACGCAGTAGGAGCCGGCGGCACACTATGTCCAGTATTAATATCAACAGCAACAACAAAACTTCGGAGGGAGGAACAACGTACGCAACCAGAGTCGCAGCAATCCTCGCCTTTATCACATTGCATACCACCGCGACAGCATACGGAGGTTGCTCGGTCCATGCAAGAGGTGTATTCGCAGCACCACGGGGTCTCCGGCGGACAGCAGCCGCTGCCGCAGTAGCGATTTGGGTAGTAGCATGCGCGCGCAAAAATATCTCGCGGGTTTGTAGAGCGAGGCTTGAGTTTCACGGGTGTGGCCTCCTTGTGCGGTTTTAACGGGAGCACCGAGTCCGCTACGAACTCCTTGTTATTGGAGACGATGCGGTAGGTGTCCGCTGCCGTCACTGTGACGGTGAAGAGAATGGGGAGGAGGAAGGGGACTGGGAGGTGCATCTTGTCGGAGGAGGATGGTCAACAATCTCCCTCACTCCATCGGGGCTGCCGGCTACTTTATGTATCAGACGGTCCCAGTGATGTTGCACATTGTGACGTCAACGTTGGTACTTCACTTCTGACTTCTACTTCTTCCGCGGTGAAGACCGGATCTAAAATCCAATGCTACACACTATAAGGATGTAGATCCCAGCATTTATTGGTTGCCTTGAAGAAGTTTGCCCTGCCTTGAAGAATTCTGTCGGGGCTAAGCTCGTATTGCAGGGATAGAACATGCGCAGGCGCCCAGCAGCTTTTCATCCATGGTTCGTACGAACTTTGTTATCCATGGTGTCTTACTAGCACATTCATGGTCAGTCCCGAAGTGTGGTACATCGAAGGATGGAAATACTTACTTAACTTGTCTGGACACTGTTATGGAGCATTTTTCTGGCATTGCTGCTCTGGCCCACGGCCTGTTGGGAGACTTCCTGCTGTGTAGTACTCTTGGCCTCTTATGCCGAGAAAAATGTGAGGTTGACCGCGGGTTAGGGTTACACAGAATTATGCTGCTTCGCTCTAGCCGAGTCCCTCCAGATTAACACGAGGGTACTCTACTAGGGGACACCCGTTGCGGTTGCAACTGGTTATATAGCTTTATTAGATAGGTATCAAAAAAAATAGCAATGTCCATCAAGCCAAATACCTATCGGAGAATCCCACCTCTCTGAGCTTTTGTTTCACTTCTGTCTTGGATCCGCCATCATAAGCCGCTGCGGCCACACTTGACGCAACTGAAGCCACATTCACCACAGTCACATTAGGGGAATACCATATTAATGATCATTGAAAGAGTACATACGAGGCTTTAAGCATCCATAGTCAAGACCTAAAAAACATATGTCCTCAATCTCATACGCGAGTTCTTCGTATATGGCTTCTTTTTCATCGTCAAAGGCAAGCTCGGCACTGTCCCAGCCTCTGGCCTTCGCGGCAATCTCAAAGGAGAGGTTAGCGGCGGCTCTGAGCGTTTTGTTCCTGTACCATCCTAATTCTGAGAAGACTTGGCCCGGCTGTCGAAGGCACTCCATGTGTTTAGCCACAGGATAGCCGGCAACAAATTCCTACCATTCCGCTGTCTGTGCGAGGTGTACGTTAGAGCTTGCTTGCCGCTGTTGATCCTGGTCGACTTTATCATTGGTTCGAGAAGTCAAGTCGTCCTCGTTTGGCTTTTCCATCCAACCGTAGGTATCGGTCCAGGGCGTGTCAAGCGCGAATTCCAACGGAGCGGGACTGACAGCTGTAGACAGTTGATGAAGAGATGCCTTTTCGGGGCGGGTGGTAACCTTCATGGACATCAGATGATATTGTCTGGCTCGTGGGAGGAAGACGGAGGTGAATCGGGAAATGCACGTGACCTTGACAGTGAAAGCATCATCGTCACGGGTGCGGAGGAGGCTGTGAGGAGATTTAGTGCTCGATGAGGGTGGCTCAAGACTATTGTTGCCTCCTACCCCACCAGGCTGCGGCTTGGCGGTCTCTGACTGAACAAAACACGCGCACAATAACACCGAGTCGAACACTTCATATGTAGTCTACAAGGGAAAGTACAGCTCGGCCAAGAACAGCAGTGTCGACCGTCATTTGGGCTATGCTAGTTTTATCCCAACTGCATGTTGCACGATCACCTTTCTGCCTTCCTGTACTCACAAACAGCTCTGCTGGTGTCCACAACGGCCAAGAACCTCATAGGTTGATCTCACCAATGATAGGGCATAGGGCTAAATGTGTCCTCCTTATGAACACCTAATAAGGCCCCGTCCACACCACTGTCATTTCGCTTCAACTTTCCTTTGAATTTTTACTCAGCACCACTCTCAACCGTTTTGATTCTGTACGGGACCGCCGAGGGATATATGCGGGACAATTACGATGAGCCTTAGCCATTCGTACGTATTAACAGCTTGGCGAATGTTTGTGGGACCGGTTGCTGAACTTCACGAGGAGGTAACATCGATTAAGGAAATGATCAGCCATCATCAGCACGCCCGGAGATGAGGGAGCTTCTGTATAAAACGATACCCCACGCGTTGGAAAGTGTGAGAAAGGAGAACCACATTACCAGATGGTAGCACAAGGGGTGCTTTTTCTGGTGCCTGAGGGAGTTCCAGCCTCACAAATCCGGTCATTGCACCACTCAGTGTATGGATTGAACTATTTGCATGTACCCACCCAGTGGCGATGACTATGTGGGATGTCAAATTCATGAAAAATAACTAGTTCTCAAACTATTCTCTGGGTTTCGAGTAACATTTGCAGCCTGTTTTTATCAGTTCATGGACCGGATAGGCAGTCCCAGAGCCCGGAACTTTTCGGTTAAACTAGATCAAGTTATCGAAGAGTAGGCCCTGTTTGGAGGCCAATTGCGTCGTCAGGAGAGCCTTGGGCGAATCACACGTTAGTGCTTCCATACCACGAAACTTTGTCGGAAGGACTTCTTTTCAGAAAAAAGGACATCGAGTTGATTCTTACCGAGCTTGGGAAGAGGGGATAGCTGGCTTTTTGCGTCATGCGTTATGCGAGAGGGCCATCGTAGCCGAAAAGGCCACATTTTATCCCTTCGATGACGCTCTTTGTCACATTATATTAAGAACATATTAGAATTGGTATTATCAAACCACTCTTCCAGCAAAAGACAGCTCGAGCTTAGGTGCTAGTGGCTGGAGGAACAGCCCAATCCTATATCGTTTGGTAAGTATTGATGTGGAAGAGAAAGGAGCAAGTTTTATTTCTCCGGATCCCAATGCCGAGTAGATACCATGGAGGGCTCACTTTAGTGTAACCACGTTAAGAAAAGAAAAAATAGGCGCAGCTGCAAGCATTGCACATAGAGTAGAGTACTCTACTTCATGCATGCGGTTGAGGCTGTGTAGTGGGTGATAGAAAGAGCTTGCATTTTCGAGTTTCGACCTGTCAGGGGCTAGGTTTTTTTCATGATATATCCACCAGATATTGGCGGGAGTTTTTTGTTTGTTTTAATCATACTGTATTCACTCTAATTAGAGTATGACAGCCCCATAATCCCCTCCGCCTCCGGGCAGGCCGGCTAGATGGCGGAGCTCCACTCCTGCTACCCGTCGTCCCCATATTGGCGGGAGTTGTCAGCTACACAACTGTGGAGCTACTTGATGTTGCTTTTGGGTTGACTACGTGGTATTTGCGTTCGCCATAATAAGGCGGGCGTATACGCCTTTCGTTTCGGTAAGTAACTTCTCGGCTGTCTGCCTACATATGAGGCATACTAAGTACCGTTGAGAAAAAATGAGTTGAAAGAACGGTTGAAAGAACGGTTGTGTTACTGAGGAAAAGCAATAAAACGTCACCACAACATTTTCAAACTGTTTTTCCTCGTTTGTAAAGTCGTTTTCAGAGCAACAATCGTTACAAAATGGGGCTTAGACGTATCCTGAAGACAGCCTTTCTCTCAACGGTAGAGAGAACACATCTGCGTTGCTTACAAAAGAAGAATGTGGAATGAACTTCAGTAACTGCTTTCACGAGTCTCCCAAGAAAAACCAAAAAACCAAAATACAACCAAATCAATAGCTATGGGGGGTACTATCCCTGTTTTTGTCTTTTTGTTCTTTTAGTGTTTACTCTAATATCAAAGTTTCAGGTGTCAGAGCTCGTCGAAAGATTACCTATCTCCGACAAAAAACTCGTCTCCACCAAGGCAGCTACGGTCGATTGTGGATAATAAGGTTTTCTGTGAGTTTTGAAGGGCCTTAGGCTGAATTCTGGCCTAGAAGAGTTGGAGGAACAGTATATGGGATGTGGAGTAGCCCGTTAGATTGACCTACTATCCTTTGAGTTCGATTATCTATAGTAATCGCATGAACCGCATCGTGGAGGCGGATTTCTTCCCGTACACGAGCTGCGTCTGAATCCGAGTTAGCCTCTGGTAAATGGAGACTCACTGCTCATACCTGCGTTCTTTTGCTTCCTAAGAAAGATGATCGCATTCAAACAAATTCGCCCAATACTATTTACTAAACGATGCACATTCTCCAAAAATATATGATGTCTGAAGATAAAATTGTGACCGAATATAACCTCATAATGACAATCTCCCATAACCTCGAAAAACGTATGAATGCGATTCCTCGGTTCATCCTCAAATGACAAGTCAAGACGAACACGACCAACAGAATCCACAAGGGTTCTGTCCGGGAGCAAAAACTTTGTGTCCGATGCCTCAAGCCCCAGGTTGTTTTTCCGAGCATATGCTTCCGACATAGTCTCGCCTCCGGAACCAGTATCTGGCAGACTTTGCATTCGGAATATACAGCTCCGGCCGGGTGTACGGGCCAGCACCGTTAGGTTCTGGTGCACTTCTCTAATATTATTAATAGGCAAGACATTTCTCCCGGGCAAACATGGTGGCATTTCAACTAGTTGAGAGGCGTATTTGCTGAGACATTTCGTTTTTTTGAGAAATGGTTTTCCGAGTATGAAATCGTGAACACAGTTGGAGACCACATCGAAGTCAATAATATAGGCATGATGAGGCTTATCTTCAAACTTCCACTTAACTGTAGCTTTACCGATAATGGGAAAAGATTTGCCGGTGGCCATCAAAACATCTTTGACGTTTGGGGGACTTCTATCAATTGGAAAATTATACTAAGATGCGTATGCTTCTGCCATGAAGTTTGAACATGAAGCACTGTCAGCTAAGGCAAGGGTAGAATGTCCATCAAGCCGTCCTTGTAACCTAGAACTCTGACGGCCGGCCTTCCCTAGATTATTCCTAACCTGTCCTAGCGTTCGCTTTAAAATCTCTACCAACATATCAAGCTTTTCTTTAAAGAAGCTGGTTGGGATTCTACGTGCGTTCGCTTTAGCCCTCATATTTGCGTATTAAGTAGGTAGAATCGCAGGTACAGAGTAGAAGTCTTGAACCTACAAACTGGTCAGAATATATTCCTATGCGACCAGGGGTGGTGGTACTACCTTCCATTTAAACCGGGATTGGCTGAAAAACCTCTGCCAAACTTCTCTATCACGAACATCATCATCCTCTATTGCTATTCAGTAGCGACCCAGGCACTCCATCCAGGCATCTTCGAAGGCGAGCACTGTCTCGTAGACTGGCGGCGGTGGAGTCAGCGGTTGATATATTACAATGAAAGTTTGAAACTTACGGAGTTCCATCATTCTATAGGCATAGTAGTTGAAGGTGAGCATGTGCTCGAGAGACTGAGGAAGCCTGTGCCGAAGCAATCCTAAGAAGCTATGGATATCATGTATCCATATTCGGGTGGGCATTGCGTATTTGTGCGTTAATTTTTTAGAAAAAGGCTTGCGGATGAATATTGAGATGTTGGAAAGAAGTAGTGATGCTCGAGCAATAATGTTCGATGCAAAGCGATTGCTGCTTGCCTATAGGCTATTAGAACCACTTGGAGGTTCTTGCAGCCAGAAGCGTATCATACCATTGTTCATTGCTTAACGTCGGCTGACTACCATCCATCTCTAGAGCCGCTTAGTACTACTTCGCATCCACCACCACAAGACCGTCGTATATGCCTTTCACTTCGGCGATCAACTGCTCGGGACTGATGGGCTTTGTCTCTGGCTGGCTGATCATCCTTAACTGTTCCTCGCTTTTTATACACTCCGTACTTAGACCTGGTGAACTGATGATGAGGTTGGAGGTACTGCATTGCACCTCCTGCATGTTAGGTTTCCTTCCGACAGATAAATCCGCAGGTGTACCTCTGTCATGAGACTTTAGTGAAGTTTACCATGCAACCGTTGCAGCCGGGTTCGGCCTGCAAGATCAGTTTCGAATGCCAAAACTTCGGATTTATCAGACATACCTGGCTCGGCCTCCGCTGTGAGGATCAGTCTTGGGTTGATCCCGAGGCCTTTTATGTTTCATCGCTATATATTCCTGGTGATTCTCTTGAGTTGGAAATTTGATACTGCATTGCGGTGCGTTGCAGTGATGGATTGCTTGGTTGACCTGGCGAGACTGGCGTCGGTTGGCTGGAGAATCTGAGGTGTCTTGCATCGTACTTTGCAACTCTTTGGTGCCATTGTCTTGGAGTTGTAAACTGTGGGCTCAATAAACATACGCGACGCTCGTTGTATTCAGACAGCCCTGGCGTTGGGCTGTGCATGGAAGGGAGTACGTAGCTGCGTACCTGGTACTTAATATGTACTAGGTTGTGTATGTAGGGTGGGTCTTATACAGTTCCGGGGGAGGAAGAATGATATAACGGATAATTTTCAAAGTTTAGACGAGGTGAGGTGAGCGCGGTAGGTTAAGTGAGAGAAGTACGGAGATAATCGGTCGTCAGTCCTTTGACAGCAGCTTGCGGGGGTCTTACTTAAGTATAAACTTGCGCTTAAGCCATGATCTATGGCTTCATCAAGTATCCGAAGTCCTACTCTTCTCTACATGCTGGGCTGTGCATTGTCCGTTTTAGGTAAGCACAGGCCAGCATGTAGAATAGAAAGCGATTCGGGCTGCAGACGGCGTTAACCGTGGGTTTCTCCGTTTCTCCCTCCGATGTCAAGAGCCACAAATCCTTCCCAAAATAATGACGACCACAAACCAAGACTACCCAAACGGCTTTCGGAAGTATGCAGATTTGATCCCCCGAGACTCTGAGCTATCAATATATTGCCAGTTCCGCTAGCTCAGCTCCCAAAGCCTGCTCTATCTGCAGGCTGAACTGGTTCTGGAGGACAATTTTGATCGCTTTAAAGCCGAAGATATCAAAGGCGAACAGAAGCAACGGCTGCCAGAGGATCCCTATCTACTTGCTCGATCTTTTGAGGAGTTGCAAATCAAACCCCGGATCAAGTAACATATCCAAGGAACGACTGGAAAAAATTATGAAAACTAGACAACTGATGAAGGAATACCGTTCGTATATAAACCTCGCGTTGTTGATTTAGAGGAGGATGCCGCTTCTAACTGCTCTAGATAAGGCATTGATGCTCGAGGCCCAAGTCCAAAGTCTTCCCAAACCATGTCGAAAGCTACGAAACGAGACGAGATCTGAGAAAGTCTAAGAGTATTTGTCCTTTTGGAGATAAGATTTCATAATCTGCGAAGACTTAGGACCAATAGAAATGACCATGAATATCTTGTCTCATCATTGCCCAGGTATCATCTTTTTTTTGTCCCACGCCCCGGGGGTGATATATCTTCTCTTGTGAAAATACTACATAGTAAAAGCTAATTGAATGAATTGGTTGGTTCACTATTTCATCTTAACTCCTTCTAAAGTACCGTTGGGTTTATAATCAACCGGATACCTTTCGGTCAACCTAAGTACTTCGTATGGACGATCCCAACTTGGCCAAAAGGATAGGAAGGAATAGTGATGACAAAAGACGAGATGTTCCGAGCCTTTGTCCTGAGTCCAGCGAGTCGAAGAAGATCCTCCACTGGAGGATGTCCAATGGTCAAGAAGAGAATGTTACTCCATTTATAACGTAAAGAACGCTTATCGTTTTTAGGAAGGGGTTCTGCCCTAGCTTAGCTTCGTAGGGGCACCAACCTAAACTCAGCATGGTGATACCCTGTACGGTTGCTACCATTTCAAGAGCGACAAGATGCGAAGCGTTTCCAGAATTCGATAGCGTACTGGAAAGCTGCACTTTCTGCGCTTGTGCCTGCTATAATACGGACGTCATGCAAGCTGTAGTAGAATCTGCATCGGCGGCAGATCAACAAAAAACTGGTTAAAACAATCCAACGCTGTACTCCTAGCTTCCCAAAATAACCCCAAAATAATATATCCCATAAAAAGGAAAAAAACCCTCGCATCAATAGGGTAAATGCTCTAACCCCATGTCCTCCCTCTCACTTAGCTTTGACCGATCTCCTTCACTCCATTCATCCTCACCACCCTTCCTCCTCCCATACCCCCAGGCTGCAACAATCCCGCGCCCTGCGCCCCCTTCGGTACACATAATTTCCATACACTCGGGAACGGATCCATTTTACCGAGGACCAGAAGGGTGCTTTCATCCCTTGGTTGCCGTACCAGGTATCCGCGGATCAACTTCTGGTCCAATAAACTCATCACCACACCCTCCACCTGGTCCTTTCCCAGTCGGAGACCATTGAACCACCATGTTGTGGGGTCTGATACACCCCAGGGATCAACATCCGGTCTTGTAGAAAGCAGGTTTGCCTCCGCCTGATCGATATCTTCGGGCGCTTTTTTATGGAGTGCTTCAGCACATACCCAGATATCGTCGATTTTGATAATATGTTGCTTCTGTTCTGGGGAACAGGTAAGAACCCATATTTTTCGAATCAGGGAGCGCCATAGCAGAATGTTGGTTCGGTCTGCAAGCAGCCGGTCGAGTCGTTGCTGCTCCCACCATGCTGCTTTCCATTTATTGGGTCCTTCAATTCCCATTGCCATGCGGTAGCCGCGGAAATCGCCTTTTTGAATCGCACGGCAGAGGGGGATGAAGAGTTCATCTAGACCTTGTGCTTCGGGACGGTTTATGATCTCGTAGGTAGGGAAGCGACCCACGAGAAGGCTACAAGTCAAGAGCGGGATCAGGATCTTCCGGCGGTGCTTCAGGTACCTAGGGTGGCAGATGTCGTAGCTTTCTTGCAGCGCTTGGTGCGCATCTGGGAATGCGAGTTCGCGCATAAGTTCGATTCCCCGGTAGTAATAGTATGTACAAATTGTTGGATTTCGAAAGAGGGGATGTTCCAGCCTTAGTCCGACTGATCCAAGATTTTGGCGAATAGTACCAGCGAGCTTGGTCTGACACGTCTGTTTGGTAGAATGGGGTTTAGCATTGGCTACTGAAAAGAACCCCTGAGGAAACAAGGTCTTGTTGGAAGGATCGCGGGAAATCTAAGTTTCGTCGGGTGGCGGATTATACGGGGAAAGAGTTGGGCCTCGCTCTGGCAGATGTGAAACAAACCTTGTTATATAGTTTAAACAAGTAATTCGCCAAATCTATCGTTACCGTCTTTTTCAGGATCTGGTCAGGTTGGATGTAGGGTGCTCGTTCGGCCACGGAGATATTGAAGGTTTTGAGGAGAAGGTTTAGAAGGCTTTCGCTAGCCTTGAAGAAGCGGTCACCGAAAATCTTGTCGACGCTGCCGCCAACGAGGAGACACCATTTCGCAGTCATCATTGCCGTTCGCGCTATGATCGCACCCCGAGGAGAGTTGAAAGCCGAATTGACTGCACTATACATCTGTCAATCGGTTGCATTCGTCAATAACCGCGATAAACCTACCCCATAAACTCCTTCAGCCTCTCAAAGTAGTGTCGCGTCTCCTCCTCAAATCCTGGTCTGAACTGTTTCATAATATTCGGTTCCGCGGCCTCCATCAGCCACAAGTATGCCACCATCATCTCATTCAAGCCATTCCAGTCGTCACCCATTTCCCTCTCGACAACGTTCCTAACGGCGGAGAAGTGTTTGAGTTGTCGTACTTCGAGGTGTAGTGCTGGATAAGGCCGTCGCTTGAAAACACGCTCAACATTGGTCATGAAAGCTTCGTGTAGTAGTCGCGGTCTCTCCTGTGCGATCGCATCTTTGACACACTGAGTCCAAGCCGCGACTACCGGCGGGGTCGGAGGGTTCGATTGCGCGAAAATGGGGGGCATTATGGGTGGTATGGAGCAGCAGATGGAGGAAGCAGCTATCTCGTAGTGAATAAGGCGGGAATGTGGCGTTGCAAACAAGTGAACATAGGTATGTAGGAGGTGTCGTGAGAATTAGGTGCGGCTTTCTCAAGGTGCTGGTGTAGAGACGGATTGATAATCGCAAGTTTATCCTACCACCGCGCCCCTTGTACCACCACATCATCTTGGCACTCTTGAAACGGGTGACTATTGCCTATTTAAGTATGGTTGAATGAAACTGACCATTCGCTCTAGAGATTTATATTCAGTTCTTTCGACATTTCCTCGATTACGAATTCTATATTAATATATCGCAAACGTATGTGTCTTCCGAGTCCCAGCGTTTATTACTCAGAGCTAATCAACATCAATTCCAGAGGTAAAAAATGAGCCCGAGCAGGTCGATTAGGTAGGGCAGCGTCACTTCTCAACGACGAAGGTAACGACATGAGAGACCAGATATTTAATATTTGGGGCTTCTAAGATGGTATGAGTACCCGTTTTGTAACCCTAGGATGCCGTGAGATAGGTCTGTGATTGATGATTGAGTGCCTTGAAAGCTAGAATCGGACCTTTAGAAGCTAGCTCTGAGTGCACAATGAGTCGGTGAAGCGCAAGACCACACATTACATTCAAGGTGGAAATAGAGAATGTATAACGTAGTGAGGACTCCTTCGTGGGTTTGAACCATTATAGGCTAAACATAAGGTATTTGGTTAAATATGTACATTAGTCAGGGAAATGATGTCAAAAGGCTTGTGACAGGCGATGAAGTCCCTGCGATCCATAGTACGTAGTGAGGAAGACACCTCATTAAAATTAGTGAATTTCAGGATGAATTCTGTCCGTCGTAAGGCACTTTGAACAAAAAGAGATATCGAAATTAAGCAATGGAAAGCGATGGAGGTAGCGAGATGATGGTAATAAGAATGATGATAGGGTGCCTAACTGCACCCTCTATGGAGGATGAGAATGACAGGAAAGAGACAGGAGAAATGTGGGTCGGCACGTGCACCCATGCTCCAAAGGTTTTTGCGCAGAAATGTCCCCTAGTTCCCCACGTTTGGAAAGGAACATGGCGTTGCTTATTGTGTGCGCGAGCAGGCTGGCTCGTCACCAAAGCATCAGGCCCGTGGTGTTTTGTATATGGTGCTGGGCCCCGACAAATCAGATGGTCCACTTTAGATAGACCGTTACTTAGGGCAGTAGAACCTTCTGCGCCGAGAGATCCTAGCGAACTTTGTTGTTAGTCGAATTCTTTAGGTTAGTTGAAGAAGGATAATAAATTACTTATTCTCGATGTTTGAATTAGATGTCTTCTCGTTTCTCTCGCGTAATTGAGGACTAGCCAGTCAACCTTGGTGGGTCCTTAGGACAGCGGCCGGGGCTACAGAAGAGGAAGCAGGCAACGGTTGGCGATGATCTCGGTGTTAAGTTATACCGACGGAGTATCCACCGCACGACTGCTGGTAACAGCGCCTCTCGTAACATACACCTAAACATTCTCTGTCCGAGTGGGTCCTAGGGATTGATCATTCCGCTCGTGGCATCATGGGTGTATGTAGGCCGTATTTGTTGACGAATGAGCAGAGGAAGCAGGCCGAAAACAAAACCGATGTTGTTGCATCATTGAGGTGTCTGGGTTTCCTGTATAGGTTGTTGGTCACATAATTAGGGCTTCGACCCTAACAACCTCTGCAGTCATCTTGATGTAGTCTGTCAAACGCCTGTATTTTCGCTGGTAAGGCTAAGTGCGGCCGTCAGCCGTCTACAGACTAATGTGGATGAGTTTGGAATATGTCTTCTCTACCCGAGCCGTACAACAAAGACAGAACAGTTACAATTGATCTACCGTGACTGAATTCTTCTCGTAATTACGTCTACCTGAAAATTAAACTTCCGGTTCGGCTTTCAGCTCGATTCTCAAGTAATCCGTACGGGTGCTGACTGCATATAGCGAGCTAAAAGTCGACTTTTCGGACTGAGACAAAAGGATCTTACAGCATCAGCTTACGTATCGGCCGAATGCAGCTGCGAGTGAGCGTGCACTGATCATGGACAGATATGGCAGTTTTCCGGGGGGTCGACAATTCTCGACGTCCGAAGCCGGCTGACGTTACCGACCCCGCCTGTCGTAAGACCGGACCGGCGTGTGGAGTGCATCTTCAGTTGTGCCCTCTCCTCCAGCTGAACTAGACATAAGCAATATACCTACGTGACCGCACCACCGCCGGGCATATAACCCCATCGTTCTTCCCCTCACCACCACCCACCGTCCACTACCTCCTCCTCTTCACCATCACCACATGTGCTCACCCATCATGGTTTCCCCTAAGAAAATCTCCTTCGGCGTGCTCTACCTCCCACACTACCAATCCCTCGACGCCGTCGGGCCCACAGACCTAATCGCAATGTCATCCACCACCTATGCGGGCAAATTTGGCTCCGCCGCCATCCAAGCTCTGGCCCCAGAAATAACCTGGCACCACATCTCCTCCTCCTACCCGTCGGCCATGCAGGCCTCCTCCGGGCCAGGGACACTACCCACCACCTCCCTCGCCGACTGCCCAAAACTCGACTACCTGCTTCTCCCGGGGCCGCCGCCACAGCAACGTCTCAGCGAGGAGGAGAAAGCGTTTCTTGTGCGCAAAGCAGCCGAGGTGGAGGCGCTGCTCACGGTGTGTACTGGGTCGCTGATGCTGGCGCAGACGGGGCTGTTGCAGGGGAAACGGGTGTGCACGAATAAAAGTACACTCAGGGGGCTGGCGGAAAGTGGGATGGTTCCCAAGGGGATCGATTGGATGCGGGATAGAAGGTGGGTTGTGGATGGGAAGTTTTGGAGTAGTAGTGGGATTACGGCGGGGTTGGATCTGGGGGCGCAGTGGGTTAGAAGGGTTGTGGGTGAGGAGATGTGGCAGTGGGTTACGGAGACTGCGGAGTATAGTCCGATTGAGATGGGGGGTGATAAGTTCGGGTATATGTTGACGGATTTGAAGTTGAACTAGGTAAAAGAGGGCTGATATACAGACTAGCATATGAAAATGAAAAGGGATGTTGAACGAAGTATTTTGAGACTGGCTTTGACTATCATCTGTGAGCACATGAAGAAACCTACGGAGAGAAATATTCTATCTCCAAGACCATGTAGCAACGATAATAGTTAAGTTCGTGATTATATAGTGGCAGTGGCTAGCTGGAAGAACAAGGCAGATGTGGTTTGGTCCCCAACAACAGCGACTGTATGCGGCCGCGTGGGGAAATTTGAGAATGAAATGATTATGTGGCAGAGGAGGAGGAATTATTGTACGAGATCTGAGTCGATATGGTCAGTGAAGAAGGAATGGGATGTGCGGTGGAAAGTGATCATGAAGGAGTATTCCCAATTGGAGAACGACTCGGTACCCAAATTTATTTTTCAGAGAGTAGATGAAAACTGGGGATAAGTGCAGCTTTGCAGTAGCCGTAAGCGGAGGCGGCCGACTGCAATATGACTTCAAACAAACAAAGGTGAGACCGAAATTCCCCACATCTCCGGTGTAAAACCAACTCCCCGCTTTAGCACGCTCCCAGTAACCCCACCGCATTCTATTTACCACCGAGATTAACCGTCTTCCCGTACACCATCGCAGTTCCAAAACCATTCAGCACTTCAGCAAATTTGCCCACAAAGTGCCTCCACATAAGGGGGCCGAGATGAAACACAGTCCGGCTGTCACAGCGGCGGCCGAAGAAGTTATCGCACTCATCCATCCAACCAACAATCTCCTCACAGAAGTCAACAGCGGCAAGGGCAATGAGGTCTTTGCGGGGGGCATTGTCACAGCCTTGGCGTAAAACTCAGTATGTCTACCGAAGACGCATGAAGTCGTGCATTGAGTACAGGTAACGTGGGAGCTTAATGAAAAGCTTGGGAGGAAGGGATTGGAGCGACATCGTGGGTGGTAGATGGTTGGTGGTGAGGGGTGAAGTAGCGTGGATGAAAGATGGCGTAATGCTTTCCAGTTCGAGTCCGGCGGTGTCCTCAATAAATCTACCACACTCCGAGACTACGGAAAAACGGAAGTGTGACGCAAGTGAATACATGTAGGGTACCTAAGTTGGTAGCCCTTCGGGGCGGAACCGAACACTTTGCGTTTCCTTTTGGCCACTCGGAAACGAAATCATTTAACGCAACTCAATCCCTGAAGTAGCTACTTACTTCCTACTTAAGTACTCTCGACCACATTGAGACACAACATCCGGTGACAATGGCTGCCATAAACCTAGCCCAACTGAAACGCCGGTTATAAGTGTCGGAAATATCCGCTTGACCTTACAATTAGTACCTTGACAGCTACATGATGAGAGACAGAAAAGAAACCACGGCCTGGGCATTTAATTTCACCTTTCAAGGACCCAGGAACAGTATCTCATTCAACAACAGTATATGCAATCGCATTTGAAGCCGGTAACAACCTCCGGTCGTTCCGCATGGCTCGTCTCGAACCTGAACACCTTCGTCTGCATATGCTCCTAGAACTCCATTAACGCCATTTCTTTCCAACAGGACAACACAACATACCGCTTTCGTACCCCAATCCCACCACGCTACACTCCCTCATGTGTACCAATACCTATATCTCTCTCCATCTCCGGTACCTCTGTAAACTCAGAGCTTCCCGGATAGAAATTGAGCTTAATATTGTGACTCTCTTCCGGGCCCAAGGAGACGTAGCACGCATCCTCTCCCACAATGTCCTTTTCGTCCAATCTATTCCGACCATACAGGACGGCTCGTCGTCGACGTCGTCGACGTCCTCGATGACTTTCAAAACCCACCCGTCTGGGGTGAGATGTTCGAGTACCCATGGTCTAGGCCATATCGTCGATGCATGGCTCGCGGAATGTGATGTGCTGTCCGAACGGGTTTCCTGGTGTGTTACGGTGATGTGGAGCATGTATTGCCCCGAGAGTGAGAGTTTGTCATTGCCCCTTGATAAAGGCGGAAAGTTCGGGCGTGGACGTCATCGTTTCGGTGACTGGTGCACTGTCGCTCTGATTCTGGCACAAGGTGGGCTTAAATTTCCCCGCCTGTTCTTCGTGTGATGTAGTTTTTAAGCCTGAAGGTATGTGGGGTGTTAATATCTATTCTGTGTTGAGGAAAACAGATCCCTACTTACCGTTCGTTGCAGTTGGATGAAAAATTAGGAAACTCTGTTACGAGGGTTTGTTTTCTCTGAACCGGCGAGCCACACGCATTATCCTACCGGCGTATTGGTATTGTTGCCGGGATATATCCGATCCAAACTATACGGTAGCGCTAGAAACGTCTTACCTGCCTACTTTTTCCCCGCGGGCCCGATCCTCCAAGATATTGCGTTGCATGGGCAGCGTGGTGCATTACTCGCAGATGGGTAGTAGCACTTCTACAACTCAGCAGCACTTTATATATATTGATAATGGTGCTTATCAATATAGAGTATATTCGATGAAAGATTTATCAGTAATAATTGCTCACTTCGACAAACAACCGCTCTTAACTCAAAAACTAGCTTAATTTAATAGTTTAATATACGGATGATAAGTTGGCTAGTGGATGATGCTTCGAACTTAACAGAGGCATTAGTGGTCGTCGAAATATGCTCTGTACCATCATGGGCAGCACATTACCACTTCTAGGTTTAGATTTGGCATATCTGGAGGTTAGAGGTTACCGGCGGGCCATCTTAGCATTGAAGAGTGGCAGAGTTCTTCTCCCGGTAGTTGCAGATAATCGTGTCACCGCGTGGATGATTCGGACAGGTACTTGATGGCTGGCACAGGCTACTTTTCAGGTATTCTACAGAGCGAAATATGAAAGAAATGGTTATTATACAAAGCCTATGTCTAGTATTGTTGTAGTAATGTTAAACAGTTCGCTATTCAACCTCTGAAGCTGCCTACAGTCACCATCATCATTAATCACGGTACATTCCCGTCTAAATTATTGATTCCACATCTCTCTATCCTCCCTATCTTGAACCTCCCGCTGCCCTTCTACCTTGAGACCCCGAATAGTGGTTAAACTGTGAGGTTAATAATGGCTTGACGGGATCTCCTGGAACCTTGCTTTTCACCTTCCGATGGATGGTACATCTCCAAATTACCCATCAAGAACCCTCAAAATTAAAATAGAAGGTACACAACAGCGTTACCAGTAAAAAAAATAGCGTTAAATTAGACAAAAGCTCGTTAGAGGGAGGCCACAAGATGAAAGTAAGCAGTTGGATATAGGTTGTTTAACATAGATATCGACGCCATAAGTTATGTAGCTGTGTCTCGGGTTGACACTATGGCGCTCTTGGTACCAGACTGGAGGATTAATTAAAGATTTCCCTTTTCGGTCAGTCACCGCGTCTCACTCACACATCGTGCACGATATTACCACGTGACAGCAAAGTTAACAAGACCCTCTGTGGTGTAGTTGGTATCACACCGGACTGTAATTGCAAAGTTGTCATCCGTTGGTCACCGGTTCGACTCCGGTCGGAGGGATATCTTTTGTTTGCTTTTTTGCTTTTTGTGCATATCTGTTGGAATCAACTTGTCTCGTCCCCAGACTCTCGTTGCCGAGCGAAGACAACGTGATACGAGTGGTAACAGACAAGGAATCAGCACGTCCGCAGTTTGTTGAATTGCATTCGTTAGTTAGCTGTAAGATTCATGGTTAAGGAAGAGCGGAGAAGAGACGTGATATGTTGACCCTTTGGTATAGCTTCTGCCATCGGAGGATAGATTCTCAAAGCACTAACTACAGTGAAACATTCTGAAGCAAACCTTCGGCCGAGGTAATGCCGCAGTTGATGTAACTAGAGTGCCGTACACGGGACGACAGAACCAGAGGGGAAGCGGCCACGTACCGGGAGTGATTTTCCATGCTCCAACCACCGTACGGCGTGGGTTTATATTTAGTGGCTTCCCACCGTGTCAGTTTTCAATCAGATGGTGTAGGAAGTTCACCTTCAATGTGTTCTCCAGCTGAAAGATACTAGTGATGCCAAAAAGGGTCGACGCAGGCGCAGGGGGCGAAAAAGCAATGATATGCTAAAACCCGACTACCAGCTGAAGAGCTGGAACAAAAGAATCCCTCCGACCGGAGTCGAACCGGTGACCAACGGATAACAACTTAACATTACAGTCCGGTGTGATACCAACTACACCACAGAGGGGGGTTATGTATTTGCTATACAAAGTGCAAGACCCATGTTCAGGAAGGTTCGCAATCTGTGGAGTGGATGAAAAGAATGCTTCAGATAGGGCTCAATCGTGTGAGTCTTCATTCAGTCGTTCGAGTGGGAGAAAAAAATGTACCAAAAAATGTAGGTCATTCGATCTCCGTCCACCAAATGACAGCCTGCTTTGATTGAATATAACATTCCAAGGATCTCATCCGGCTACACGCATTTGTGCTCGCATTTAGACGGGTTAATGCATGAGGAATGAATATTAAACCATGTAGATATCTGCAAGTAAGTCACCGAGTGATAATTATAATTATCGGCATAGCAGTAACAAAACGTCCCGACGGCAACTGGCGTACATCAAAACAAATTGATGCAAGAGCACTAGTCATGGATTGTAGAGAGTATGTCCCTTGTGCGAAATGCCTCTTCTTGTTCATCTTTTATTTTAGAAACTGGAATGTGAAATATTA
>Ga0307512_10001742_pt1 | contig 29690 bp, 28 predicted proteins | sample 14_EM_MG_FD_200267 | JGI IMG/M metagenome (GOLD analysis project Ga0307512, IMG submission 200267) | Populus trichocarpa ectomycorrhiza microbial communities from riparian zone in the Pacific Northwest, United States - 14_EM | ecosystem: Host-associated > Plants > Roots > Unclassified | place... | reverse complement strand
CTGGCAGCCCGAGATGCTGGTCGCCGACCGGTATTCGACCCGGCGGGTGCACCTGGTGGGCGACGCGGCGCATGTGATGCCGCCGTTCGCGGCGAACGGGGCGAACACCGGGATCGCGGACGTACACAATCTCGGGTGGAAGCTCGCCGCCGTGTTGCGCGGCGAGGCCAGGCCCGAGCTGCTGGACAGCTACCACGCCGAGCGGCGCCCGGCCGGCTGGTTCGTGGCCGACCAGTCCACCCGCCGCGCCGAGACCTTCAGCCTCGGCACCGCCGACCCGACGCTGGCCCACCCGTTCGTGCTGGCGGCCGGCGGGTTCCAGTACGCGGAGGGCGCGCTCGTGCCGGACGGCTCCACGGAACCGGTGACCGAGTTCGCGCCCGCCGGCCGGGTCGGCACCCGGGTGCCGCACCGCTGGCTCGACGACACCCGTTCCCGATCGACGCTCGACCTGGCCGGCCCGGACTGGGCGGTGCTCACCGGCGACCGGGTCGACTTCCTCGGCACCGACGAATGCCTGCTCCTGCGCCCGGACCACGTGGTGGCCTGGCGCGGCGGCTCGGCGACCGAGGCCGCCGAGGTGCGAGCCGCACTGCTGGCCGCCCAGCAGCCGGCCGGAATCCGCCGCGTCGTCGGGTGAGTGCTTGACACTGTCGGGTGTCTGGGGGCGAATAGCGGTCTGGACACCGACAGGCGGGGTGGGGACGTTGACGCAGCAGGAACGATCGGAGCGCCGGCACCGGGTGGTCGTCGTCGGCGCGGGGTTCGGCGGGCTGTTCGCCACCAAGGCGCTGCGCCGGGCACCCGTTGAGGTCACGCTCATCAATGCGACGACTTATCACCTGTTCCAGCCGCTGCTCTATCAGGTGGCGACCGGGATCCTCTCCGAGGGCGAGATCGCGCCGCCGATCCGGGAGGTGCTGAAACGGCAGGACAATGTCGACGTGCGCCTCGGCACGGTCACCGGGATCGACGTCGCCGGCAAGACCGTGGCCGTGGACGCGCCCGGGCTGGACTACACCGTCGAGTACGACACCCTGATCGTCGCCGCCGGGGCCTCGCAGTCGTACTTCGGCAACGACGGGTTCGCCGACTTCGCGCCGGGCATGAAGAGCATCGACGACGCGCTGGAGCTGCGGGCCCGGATCTTCGGCGCGTTCGAGCTGGCCGACCTGCACACCGATGCCGAGACGGTGGAGCGGTACATGACCTTCGTCGTGGTCGGGGCCGGGCCGACCGGCGTCGAGATGGCCGGGCAGATCGCCGAGCTGGCCCACCGCACGCTGCCGGGGCAGTACAAGCACATCGACCCCCGCAAGGCCCGGGTGCTGCTGATCGACGCGCTGCCCGCGGTGCTCAACACCTTCGGCGACCATCTCTCCACCCGCGCGCTGCGCCGGCTGCACCTGCTCGGCGTCGAGGTGGAGCTGAAGACCAAGGTGGTCGGGGTGGACGCGACCGGCATCGAGGTGGAGACCGAGCGCGGGCACCAGCGGATCGCCTCGATGACCAAGATGTGGGCCGCGGGCGTGGCCGCGCCGCCGCTGGCCCGCAAGCTCGCCGAGGCGGCCGGCGTGCCGACGGACCGGGCGGGCCGCGTACGCGTGAATCCGGATTGTTCCCTGCCCGGGCATCCGGAGATCTTCGCGGTCGGCGACATGATGGCCCTCGAGCAAGCGGGCGCTCAGTTGCCGGGCGTCGCGCAGGTGGCCATCCAGAGTGGCCGGCACGCGGCCGACCAGATCAAGCGCCGGCTCGCCGGCAAGGAGACGGGGCAGAAGTTCGCGTATTTCGACAAGGGCAGCCTCGCCACGATCTCCCGCTTCTCGGCCGTCGCCAGCATCGGCAAGTTGCGCCTGTCGGGCTTTCTCGGCTGGCTGATCTGGCTGGCCGTGCACCTGCTCTATCTGGTCGGCTTCAAGAACAGGATCTCCGCGGTGATGCACTGGGCCGTCAGCTTCCTCGGCCGGGGCCGCTCGGAGCGGGTGTCGACCTTCCAGCAGGCGTTCGCCCGCTCGGCGGTCCGCGAGTACGGCGACCCGTTCGACCGGGCCCGCTCGGAACGCTAGGCCCGGATCACTATGGTGTGGCCGTGCCCGCCACCCCCGAATTGCCGGACCCGACCGGCGACGACGTCATCGAGCAGGCCCGGCGGCAAGTCGTCGCCGGGCACTATCTCCAGGCTGTCGCCGGGCTGACGGCCCATCTCGACGCGCATCCGGACGATGCGCTGGCCTGGCGGCGACTGGCCGGCGCGCTGATCGGCGCCGGCTTCCTGCCCCGGGCGATCGCCGCGGCCGACCGGGCGATCGAGCTGGCCCCGGACGAGCCGATCGCCTACCGCAACCGGGCCGTCGCCAACATGACGCTGAAGAACTTCGCCGCGATGCGTGCCGACGCCGAGCGGGCGCTGGTCCTGGCGAGCGACGACCCCGAGGTGCTGACGCTGCTCGCCTACGGTGCCCTGCTGGTCGACCGGGACGTGTCGCAGGCGCGGGCGTACTGGGAGCGCGCCTACGCCCTCGATCCGCAGCACGCGGCGGTCCGCCGGGTGGGGCTCATCCTGCGCAGCGAGCCGCGGTACGCGCTGCTGCTCGCGGCCGCCCCCGGCGCGTACGCCGGGATCGTGACGTTGGGTTTTGCGGCTGCCACGCTCGAGCTGCCCTGGCTGCTCGCTCCGGTCGCGGTGTTCGCCGTCATCCTGGTCGCGGCGATCCTGGTCCGGTTCCGGCGGGTGCCGCCGCGGCCCGCCGGGCCGGGGGTGCTGGCGGCCGGGGTGGTGGGTGCGGCGTTCGTGGCCGGTGCCTGCACGTTCGTGGCGACCGGGTCGTTGTTGCCGGCCCTGGCCTTGGAGCTGGTGACCGCGGTGCTGGGCGCTCTGACGTCGATCCGGCACGTGCTGGTGTGGCTCCGCTTCCGCCGAGCCGCCCGGCAGCCCAGCCCGATCTGACGCCGCTTCCAGGACTACGACTTCACCGGCTTCATCGCGCACAGCGTGAACCTGGCGCTGAAGGGCATCATCGGGATCGACGCGATGAGCCAGATCGCCACCGCCGCCGGCCGCAGCGCCGACGCGGCCGGCTATCTGGCCACGGCCCGCGACTACATCGCCCAGTGGGACCGAAGCGGCCTGGTATGTCTCCCGGGCCGCGACCGACGGCGTGCCGCTGGACATCCGGCACGGTTACACCAAGGCGGACTGGGAGATGTGGACCGCGGCCTGGCTCAAGGACCACGACGAGATCCGTGACCTGCTGATCTCGGGGCTCTACACATTCGCGACATTCGCGCACACGACCGGTCGGCGGGTGCCGATCACCGACTGGTACGACACCGTCACGAACCGGCAGAACGGCTTCCAGGCCCGGCAGGTGGTCGGCGGCTTCTCCGCCCTGCTCACCGTGTGACGCGCGGTCCCCTCGAGGCGTGCCCCCGTGGCACGCCTCGAGGGGACCGGCGTCCGTTCAGTTGCTCCGCCGGCGCAGCCACCAGAAGCCGAACGCGACCAGCAGCGCGGCCAGCGCCAGGAACACTCCGGCCTCCGCCCACTGCAACGGCCAGAAACGCCCGGCCGGCTGGTACACGACGTCCTGCTTCAGACCCAGGGAACTGAGCCAGCCGATGCAGTCCTTGGGTGAGCCGTCGCGGCCGCAGACCTGCGTGTTGGCCGGTCCGGTGAACTCCTGGCCGGTCGAGGTGACGGTCGTGTTCTGCAGGACCCACGCGCCGGGCAGGTCGACACCGGCTTCGACTCGCATGACGCCGTCCTGGCTGATACCCATACTGCTGATGTCCCCGGTGTTCAACGGCAGTTGGGTGTGCGTCGCGGGGAGCAGATGGCCACGGAGGCCCAGCGCCATGGCGGCGCCCAGACCGGCGTACACGGCCAGCGTGGTCGCCATCGCCGGCACGGTCCGCCGGAAGACCATGCCGACGACCACCCCGAGCACGAAGGCGAACGCCGCATAGGCCACCGGGACGATGCCGCGGGCGCCGAACAGCACGGGCTCCAGCCGGTTGTACCCCGTCTCGTCCAGCCGCTGCGCCGCCAAGGTCGTCGCGAGGCTGAGCAGGCCGGCGAACGCCATGCTGGCGACGCCGAGGATGGCGAGCTTGGTGCCGAGCCACCGGACCCGGGTGACCGACTGGTTCCAGACCAGCCGGTGGGTGCCCGCCTCCAGTTCCCGGGCGACCAGTGGGGCGCCCCAGAAGACGCCGACCAGCGGGGGCACGAGATACAGCAGGGCGGCGCCGAAGCCGTACACCGCCGAGGCCCAGCTCTTGTTCGCCTCACTCAGGAAGCTGTCCAGCGCCGGGCAGTCGCCGGTCGCCGGGCAGGCGGCGGCGCCGCTGTTCGTCCACATTTCGGCGAAGGCCCGGCCGGCGAGCACCGAAGCCAGCACCGCGACGACGAGCACCACGGCGCCGACGACGCTCTGGGCGCGAAACTGCCGCCAGGTCAACCAGATCATCGAAAAGTCTCCTGAGCTCAGAGGGCCGCGACGGCGCGGCGGGTGTCGGGCAGGGCGGCGGCCATGTACGCCAGCACGAGGTCTTCCAGATCGAGCCGCTCGGCGGCCCAGCCCGGCTCGTCGACCGGGGCGGAGCTGCGCACGACCAGGGTGCTCTGCCGGTCGGTGTGGCTTTCCTGGACGACCGTCGCCCCGGCCGGCACGCGCGCGTCACGCGGGCCGATCAGCCGGGGGTGGGTCGCGAGCAGGTCGTCGACGTCGCCCGCGATCAGCACGTGCGAGGCGGCGAGCACGATCAGGTAGTCGCAGACCCGTTCGAGGTCGGCGACCAGGTGCGAGGAGAGGATGACGCTCGCGCCGGTGTCGGCGGTGAACTCCATCAGCGACTGCATGAAGCCGCGCCGGGCCAGCGGGTCGAGGCTGGCCACCGGCTCGTCGAGGATGAGCAGCTCGGGCCGCTTCGCCACGGCCAGGGTCAGGGCCAGCTGGGCGCGCTGGCCGCCGGAGAGCTTGCCGGCCTTCTGCGCCGGGTCGAGGCCGAGCGCGGTGATCCGCTCGACCGCGGCCGCGTTGTCCCAGTGCGGATTGAGGTGCGCGCCGAGCCGGAAGTGGTCGGCGACGGTGAGATTCGGATAGGTCGGCGCGTCCTGGGCCACGAAGCCGACCTTGGCCAGTTGGTCGGGCCCGGCCCCGGGCCGGCCGCCGAGCACCTCGATCGTGCCCGCGGTCGGCGTGAGCAGCCCGACCGCGAGCTGGAGCAGGGTGGTCTTGCCCGCGCCGTTGGGCCCGACCAGGCCGACGACCCGGCCGGGCGGGATCTCCAGGGTGCAGTCCGCGAGGGCGTACCGGCGGCCGTACCGCTTGCCCAGGCCGGTGGCGCGAAGTACGGGCGTCATGCCTTTTCCTCCAATTGAGCATGGAACGTGGTGACGAACAAAGCCTCGATGCTCTCGTCGTCGAGGCCGGCGGTGCGGGCCTTGCTCAGCCAGCGCTGCAGCTCGGTGCGCAGCGGCGCGTGGGCGGTCACGGTCTCGTCGGTCAGCGTGCGGGTGACGAACGTGCCGAGCCCGGGTCGTGGTGACACCAGGCCCTCGTGCTCCAACTCCCGGTACGCCTTGAGCACCGTGTTCGGGTTGATGGCGACCCGCGAGACCACGTCCTTGACGGTCGGCAGCTGGTCGCCCTCCGACAGCAGCCCGAGCCGCATCGCCCGCCGCACCTGCTGGATGAGCTGCATGTAGGGGGCGACGCCGGAACGGGTGTCCAGATGAAACTCGATCACGATGATGTGCCATTCAACTAGGTTCCTAGCACAATAGCGCTATGCGTCGCCCGCGGTAAAGAGGGTTCCGGGCACGCGAAAGGGCGGCGGCCCGGTGGCCGCCGCCCTAGTCGACGTTGTTCGTGGGGAAAGCTCAGGAGGTGGTCAGCGGCAGCGCCCGCGCGAAGATCGGCACGGCGACGGCCGCCGTGGCCAGGTGCATCGCGATGAGGGCGGCGACGCCGAGGCCGGTCGTGCCGGGTTGCGCGTCGCTGAAGAGCAGCGCGACGTCGGGCACCAGCGAGACGGCCACGACGGCCGGCACGAGCCGGCGGAGCACCGCGGCCGGCCGCCGCGACCAGCGCCGCACCCCGGCCCAGCCGGCGGCGCCGGCCAGCACGCCGACCACGGTCAGGAAGATGTAGCTGGCCGGCTGGAGCGGCTGGAACTCGTCCGACGCGCCCGCCGCCAGGCTCAGCAGGGCGATCGCGGCGTTCGCCAGGACGGCCGCGAGGACGGCGGCGGCCATGCCGCCCACGACTCGTCCGGCGCTGGTACGGGATGTGGTGTCGGCTTCGAAGGCACTCGACATGGCGGACTCCTACGGAAGGGTGTATGAAGCTTCAAATACCTGCCCGACGGTACGGGTAACTATTTGAAGCGTCAAGGACATGTCCGTGGATGGGCCGCGAGTGCGGTGCGGGACGGTTACGGCGGGCTGGGCCGGTCGGACCTGATCCTCGCGAGGATCGCGGCGCAGATGTCGCCGAGCTGGTCGAGCTGCTCCGGGGTGAGCGCGTCGAGGACGGTCGCGCGCACCGCGGCCACGTGCCCGGGCGCGCTGGCGGCGACCTTGTCGTATCCGGCGTCGGTGAGCACCGCGACGTAGCCGCGGCCGTCGTCCGTGGTGCGTTCCCGGCGCAGGAAGCCCTGCCGTTCCAGCTTGCCCACCACGTGCGAGAGCCGCGACTGCGACCCGTTCGCCATGCCGGCCAGCTCGCTCATCCGCATGGCCCGGCCGGGCGCCTCGGACAGCGCGGCCATCACCCAGTAGCCGAAGTGGGTCACCGCGGAGTCGCGCTGCAACTGCCCGTCCAGCTCCGCGGGCAGCCAGGCGAGCACCCCGGCGAAGCGCCGCCACACGCGCTGCTCGCGCTCGGTCAGCCACCGCACATCCCGCACCCGGACCACAATACGGATCGCCCGGCCGCGTCCTACTCCCCGGCGCCGAGCAGGGTCACCGGGGCCGGCCGGGTCGCCGACCAGGACGTCCACACGCTGGTCAGGCTCGTCACCACGAACGCCACCGCCGCGATCGCCGCCAGTTGTGCCCACGGCAGGTCCAGGGTGGCCCGGCCGGTGACCGCCGAGGTCACCGCGAGCACCGAGGCGAAGGTGGCCGCCGCCGCGATCGCGCCCAGCACCAGCCCGGCCGTGGTGACCGCCGCCGACTCGAGCAGCGCCGCCCGGATCACCTGGGAGCGGGTCAGCCCGACCGCCCGCGCCGCGGCGAACTCCCGGCGCCGGGCCGCCGCGGCGATCACCACGGAGTTGACCACGCCGATCAGCGCGTAGAGCGCGCCGAGGCCGAGCACGATCAGGAAGATCCGGGCGTTGGTCCGGTCGCGGGCCGCCGAGTCGGCCGCCAGCCAGTCGTCCACGTCCAGCACCCGGCCCCGGCGCTCGAGCGCGGCCCGGGCGGCGGCCGGGTCGGCCCCGCTCGCCAGGGTCACGAAGGTCCGGGTGGGCGCGTCCGCCAGCAGGGCCGCGGGCACCAGGCCGGCGGGCAGCAGCAGGCTCTCGCCGCCGCTGATCCGCTGCGGCGTCGTCGCGACCACGGGCAACGTGCCGAGGTCGACGCCGGCCACCCGCAGCCGCACGGTGTCGCCGGCCGAGACGCCGTCGCCGCCCGCGATCGCCCGGCCGGTCAGGCCACCGAGGGATCCGCCGCCCGGATGGGCCGTCGCGTACGCGGCCGGGTCGATCACCAGAACCGAGACGGTGTCCGTCTCCGCCTCCTCGCCGGAACCGGTGGTCAGGCTCGCCGGCAGCTCGCTCTCGGCCGACGCCGACGCCACCCCCGGCACCCGCACCGAGATCGGCCCGGTGGACTCCACCACCAGATCCGCCGCGGTCGACCGGCGCTGCTCGGCCACCCCGGCGGCGGCGAACGAGCCGGCCGCGCCGAGCTGCCCGAACACCAGCGCGGTCAGCACGATCACCGGCGCCGCCACCGACGCGCTGCGCCGCCGCCCGTCGCGCAGGTTGGCCCGGGCCAACCCGCCCAGCACGCCACCGGCCGGCAGCAGCCGGGCGACCGCGGGGATCAGCAGCGGAGCGAACGCGGCGCAGGCGAGCGCCGAGCAGAACGCCACGTTCATGGCCAGGGCCTGCCCGCCCGACGGGCCGGCGTGCGGGGACACGATGACCATCGCGGCCGCGCCGCCGGCGAACAGCAGGCCGGACAGCCAGCGGCCGAGGGTCATCACCCGGGCCGCCGCACCGGTGTCGCGCAGCGCCTCGAGCGGCCGGACCCGCCCGGCCCGCCGCGCCGCCACCAGCACGCCCGCGACCGCGAGCGCCACGCCGGTGCCGATCGACGCGCCGATGATCCAGTCGTGCCACCGCGCCGTGAAAGCGCCGGGCAGGAAGCCGAGCGTGCGCAGCAACCGGGTCTGCAGCGCCATCAGGGCCAGCCCGGCCGGGATGCCGGTGGCCGCGCCGAACCCGCCGAGCAGCACCGCCTCGCCGAGCAGCAGCCGCCGGACCTGGCCGCGGCTCGCGCCGACCAGCCGCAGCAGGGCGAGATCGCGGCGGCGCTGGGCGACCGTGAACCCGAACGTCGAGCTGATCACGAAGATCGCCAGGAACGCCGAGAAACCGAGCGTTATCCCCAGCAGCGCCACGGCGATCTCGGCGCCCTCCTCGACCCGCATCCGCTCGACGACCGGCAGCCCGGCCGGGGCGTGGAAGGTCGCCGCCGAGATCAACAGCAGCAGCGACGACTGGACCAGGGCGACCCCCAGGCTCACGGTCAGGGCGGCCCCGATGAACAGCGGCCAGCGTTCGGCCAGACCGGCCCGGCTCATCCCGATCATCTCAACGCTCCAGGGCGACGAGCCGGTCCGCGACCTCGCCCGGCCGGGCGCCGGTCAGCCGGTCGACCACCCGGCCGTCGCGCAGGAACACCACCGCGTCGGCGCGCGCCGCGGCCGCCGGGTCGTGGGTGACCATCACGATGCTCTGCGCGCCGTCGGCCATCGCGCGCATCAGGTCCAGCACGATCCGGGCGGCGGTGGAGTCGAGCGCGCCGGTCGGCTCGTCGGCGAAGAGCACCTCGGGCCGGGTCACCATGGCCCGGGCGATCGCCACCCGCTGCTGCTGGCCGCCGGACAGCTCGCGGGGCCGGTGCCGGGCCCGGTCGGCCAGGCCGACGGCGGCGAGCACGGCGCGCACCTCGGCCTTCGGCGGCCGGCGGCCGGCCAGGCGCAGCGGCAGGGCCACGTTCTGCTCCGCGGTCAGCGAGCCGATCAGGTTGAAGCTCTGGAAGACGAACCCGACCCGGGTACGGCGCAGCTCGGTGAGTTCCCGGTCGCCGGTGCCGGTGATGTCGGTGTCGCCGAGCAGGACCCGGCCGGCGTCCACGCGTTCCAGGCCGGCCGCGCAGTGCAGCAGGGTCGACTTGCCCGACCCGGACGGGCCCATCACGGCCGTCCAGCCGCCGCGCGGGAAATCCAGATCCACGTTGTCGACGGCCCGGACGGCGGCGGAACCGCGCCCGTACACCCGGCTGACCCCGCGCAGCGACACCGCGGCGGTTCGCTGACTCGTCAATGTCGTCATAAGCCGACGCTATGGGCGTACGCGGTCCGGGGCATTGCTGCTCACCGGCCGGTTCGCGGTAGGGATAGCACTACCGGCCTACGCTGGGGCGAATGATCCTTCTTTCCCAGGTCGAGCAGTGGCTGCACGAGCGGCTGCCCGGCCTGCTCGCTGAGCACAAGATTCCCGGCGCGGCGGTCGCGGTCTCGGTCGGTGACGAGGTCGTCGACCACGCGGCCGGGGTGCTGAACACGGCCACCGGGGTCGCGGCGACGGCCGACTCGATCTTCCAGGTCGGCTCGATCACCAAGGTCTGGACCAGCACGCTCGCCATGCAACTGGCCGACGAGGGCGAGCTGGAGCTGGACGCCCCGGTGCGGCGCTACCTACCCGGGTTCCGGCTCGCCGACGAGGCGGCCGCGGCGGCGGTCACCGTCCGGCAGTTGATGAGCCATACGGCCGGCTTCGAGGGCGACATCTTCACCGACACCGGCCGCAACGACGACTGCGTCGAGAAGTACGTCGACAGCCTCGCCGAGGCGCACCAGGTGTTCGCACCGGGTGCGATGTTCTCGTACAACAACGCGGGCTTCGGCGTGCTCGGCCGGATCATCGAAGTGCTGCGCGGCAAGCCGTTCGCCGCCTGCCTGCGCGAGCGGCTGATCGCGCCGCTCGGCCTGACCCACACGGCGATCGGGGCCGAGCAGGCGATCCTGTTCCGGGCGGCGGCCGGGCATCTGCCGCTCGTCGGCGACGGCCCGGCGCAGCCGGTTCCGGTGTGGAACCTGCCGGCATCGAGCGTGGCCGCCGGGTCGCTGCTCACCATGCGCGCCCGGGACGTGCTCGGCTTCGCCCGGATGCACCTGCGCGGTGGCCTCGCCGCCGACGGCACCGCGCTGCTCAGCCCGCGCAGCGCGGCGGCGATGCGGGAGCCGCAGGTCGAGCTGCCGCCGCTGCCGACGATGGGCGACGCGTGGGGCCTGGGCTGGGCGGTCCACCGGTGGCCGGGCGGCACCGTCGTCGGGCACGTCGGCGGCACCTTCGGCCAGTCGGCGTTCCTGCGCCTGGTGCCCGAGCGGGACGTCGCGATCGCGTTGCTGGCCAACGGCGGCGACGTCGTCCCGGCGTACGCCGAGATCTTCGGTTTTCTGCTCCGTGAGCTGGCCGGTGTGCAAATGCCGGCCCTGCTGGTGCCGCCGGCGGCGCCGGAGCCGGTCGAGGCGGTGCGCTATGCCGGGACCTACACCTCGCCGGCCGCCGACCTCGTCGTGTCGGGCGACCAGGACGGCCGGCTCTGGCTGCTGGAACGGCCGAAAGGCGTCTTCGCCCAGTCCGGCGAGCCCCCGGAACGGGAGGAGTTCGTCCGGCTCGACGGCGAGACCTTCGTGGGCGTGACAGCCCAGCAGGGCGTGCACGGCACCGTGGTGTTCCTGGGCGACGACGGCCAGGGGCATTCGCTTTATCTGCACGGCGGCCGGGCCAGCCGGCGCCTCGCGGGGCTTTGAGGCGACGGGACAGCCCTGCCGGCCGGTTACCTAGTGCCGCGCGTCGATCGCTCTGCGCCTATCGTGAGGGGTCCGGACGAAGACCGGGCGGCCACACGTTCGCTGGTGACGACCGGCTGGGCGTGCACGGCACCGTGGTGTTCCTGGGCAACGAAGGCCAGGCGCACGCGCGATTTCCGCGCGGCGGCCGGGCAGCCGGCGGGCCGCGCTGACCTCAGGGGAGGATCACCATGACCCGTCGCCAGCGGATCGAGGACCTGGCCGCCTTCGCGGTGCCGGAACAGCCCGCCATCTCGCCGGACCGGGGGCGGATCGCGTACGTGCTGCGCACCGCCGATCTCGAGACCGACCGCGTGGTGCGGGCGATCTGGCAGGTCGGCACCCGCGACGGCGAGGCACGGCGGCTGACCCGGGGGCCGTCCGACACCGCCCCGGCCTGGTCGCCCGATGGCACGGCGATCGCGTTCCTGCGCCGCGGCGAGGGCCCGGCCCAGCTGTGGCTGCTGCCCGCCGACGGCGGCGAGCCCGAGCAGCTGACCACCCTGCCGCTCGGTGCCGGGGCCGCGGTGTGGAGCCCGGACGGCACCCGGATCGCCTTCGTCGCGCCCGTGGACCTGCGCGGCGAGGGCGCACCGGCGCAGGCCCCGACCGTCGTCGACCGGCTCGACTACCGGATGGACGGCTGCGGGCTGTTCCGGACCCGGCGGAGGCACCTGCACGTCCTCGAGCCGGCCACCCGTGCGGTCCGGCAGGTGACCGAGGGGGACTGGCACGCCGGGACGCCGTCCTGGTCGCTCGACTGCACCCGGCTGGCGTTCGCCGCAGCCACGGATCCCGGCGCCGACCTGACCGGCCGCGCCCCGGTGCACGTCCTGGACGTGACCCACCCCGCCGCCCGCCCCGAGGTCGTGGCCCTGGCCGAGGGCGCCGCCGGACCGGTCGAGTGGACCCCGGACGGCGCGAGCCTGCTGGTGATCGGGACCGCGGGGTCGCCGATCGGGCACAACCGCCTGCTGCGGGTGCCGCTGGCCGGCGGCGACCCCGTCGACCTGGCCGGTGAGCTGGACCGCAACGTGATGGCCGGCGGCCCGGGGTACCCGGGCTGCACCCCACGGTTCACCGCGGACGGCCGCACCGTGCTGTTCAGCGTCCGGGAGCGGGGCTGCAGCCATCTGTACGCCGTGGACGTCACGGGCGGCCGGCCCCGTCCCGTACTGGCCGGCGCCGGCCGGATCGTCAGCGGTCTCTCGGTCGCCGGCGACACGGCCGTCACCGTGCTGCGCACCCCGACGTCGCTCGGCGAGATCGTCACGCTCGACCTCGCGACCGGCGCCGAGACCGTCCGGACCGCCCACTCGGCCACCGGTGACGTCGAGTTGTACGTGCGCGCCGAGCGCGAGTTCACCGTCTCCGACGGCACGGTCGTGCCGGGCTGGCTGCTGCGCGACCCGGCCGCCACCGGAGCGCAGCCGCTGCTGCTGGACATCCACGGCGGCCCGCACAACGCGTGGAACGGCGCCGCCGACGACTGGCACCTCTACCACCAGGAACTCGTCGCGCAGGGCTGGAGTGTGCTGGTGCTCAACCCGCGTGGCAGCGACGGCTACGGCGAGGCGTTCTTCACCGCCGGGCAGGGCGCCTGGGGCGAGGCCGACGCGAACGACCTGCTCGAGCCGCTCGACCAGCTGGTTGCCGAGGGCATCGCCGATCCGGCCCGGCTGGCCGTCACCGGCTACAGCTACGGCGGCTTCATGACCTGCTACCTGACCAGCCGGGACAACCGGTTCGCCGCCGCCGTGGGCGGTGGCGTGGTCACCGACCCGGCGAGCATGGCCGGCACCTCCGACGTCGGGCACCGCCTCTCCGAGTACGAGACCGGCGGCCGGCCGTGGGAGCACCCCGACCGGTACGCGGCGCAGTCCCCGCTGAGCCGGGTCGATCAGGTCCGTACCCCCACCCTGCTGCTGCACGGCGAGGCCGACCTGCGCTGCCCGGTCGGCCAGGCCCAGCAGTGGCACACCGCGCTGCGCGAGCGGGGCGTGCCGACCCGGCTCGTGCTCTATCCGGACGGCTCGCACCTGTTCCCGCTGGACGGGCCGCTGTCGCACCGGATCGACTTCAACCGGCGGACCGTCGACTGGTTGGAGCGGCACGTCACCCGGCCCGGCCGCCCGCGGCTGGACGCGGCGCACTGGCAGCGCCGGCTGGCCGTGCTCGCCGAGCGGCACGGTGTGCCCGGCGCCGCCCTGGGCCTGCTCCAGCTCGGCGCGCCCGGCGACGAGCTGATCGAGGCCGCGTACGGGGTGCTCAATGTGGACACCGGGGTCGCGGTCACCACCGACTCGGTGTTCCAGATCGGCTCGATGACCAAGGTCTGGACCACCACGCTCGCCATGCAGCTGGCCGACGAGGGCCTGCTCGACCTGGACGCCCCGGTCGCCGACGTGCTGAACGAACTGGAACTGGCCGACGACGAGGTGACCAAGCGGGTCACCATGCGGCACCTGCTCACCCACACCAGCGGCATCGACGGCGACGTCTTCACCGACACCGGCCGCGGCGACGACTGCCTCGAGCTGTACGTGGCCGGGCTGCGCGACGTGGCGCAGAACCACCCGCTCGGCGCGACCTGGTCCTACTGCAACTCCGGATTCTCCCTGGCCGGCCGGGTGATCGAACGGCTGACCGGCGGCACCTGGGACGAGGCCGTACGGCAGCGACTGGTCAAACCGCTCGGGCTGAGCCGCACGCTGACGCTGCCCGAGGAGGCGCTGCTGCACCGCACGGCCGTCGGGCATCTCAGCACCGGGCGTACGCCGGTCTGGGGCCTGCCCCGCGCGATGGGCCCGGCCAGCATGATCAGCTCGACCGTCGCGGACGTCCTGGCCTTCGCCCGGCTGCACCTGACCGGCGGCCTCGCCGGCGACGGCCGCCGGCTGATCTCCGAGCGCAGCGTGGCCGCCATGACCGAGAAGCAGGCCGACCTGCCGGACCGGCACACCCTGGGCGACTCGTGGGGCCTGGGCTGGGTCCGGATGGGCTGGGACGGCCACCGGCTGGTCGGCCACGACGGAAACACCATCGGGCAGGCGGCGTTCCTGCGGCTGCTGCCCGCCCAGGGGCTCGCGGTCACCCTGCTCACCAACGGCGGCCACACCCGCGACCTGTACGAGGAGCTGTTCGCCGAGATCTTCGCCGAGGTCGCCGGAGTCGCCATGGCCCCGCCGCTCACGCCGCCCGAGCAACCCCCGGCGGTCGACGTCGGCCCCTGCCTGGGCCGGTACGTGCGCTCCGGCGAACTGATCGAGGTCTTCGAGGGCGAGCGGGGGCCGACGATGCGCACCACGTTCACCGGCCCGCTCGCCGAGCTGACCCCCGAGCCGACCAAGGAGTACGCCCTGGTGCCGGTGGAGCAGGATCTGTTCGTGGTCCGCGAGCCCGGGGTGCAGACCTGGGCGCCCGTGACGTTCTACGGGCTGCCGACCGGCGAACGCTACGTGCACTTCGGAGTGCGCGCGACCCCGAAGGTGGCCTGAGCATGCGATCCGTCCTGCCGCAGTTGGTGGCCGACATCGGCACCCTGATCGAGTGCGAGTCGCCGTCCGCCGACCCGGCCGCGATCGAGCGCAGCGCCGGCGTCGTCGCCGCGCTCGGCACCCGGCTGCTCGGCGCCGCGCCCGAGCGGCTGGGCTCCGGGCACCTGTGCTGGCGCTTCGGCGGGCCGAGCCGCGTGTTGCTGCTCGGGCACCACGACACGGTCTGGCCGCTCGGCTCGCTGGCCACCCGGCCGTTCCGGGTCGAGGGCGGCGTGCTGCGCGGGCCCGGCTGTTTCGACATGAAAGCCGGGCTGGCGCTCGCATTGCACGCGGTGGCCGCGCTGCCGGACCGGGCCGGGGTGACCGTGCTGGTCACCGGCGACGAGGAGATCGGCTCGCCGACCTCCCGGGAGCTGATCGAGTCCGCCGCCCGGGGCTGCGTGGCCGCGCTCGTGTTCGAGGGGGCGGCCGACGGTGGCGCCCTGAAGACCGAACGCAAGGGCACCTCCGCCTACCAGGTACGCGCCCTCGGCCGGGCCGCGCACGCCGGCCTCGAGCCCGAGCGCGGCGTCAACGCCGCGATCGAGCTGGCCCACCAGCTGCTCGCGGTCGGTGCGCTCGCCGACCCGGTGCTGGGCACGACGGTCACGCCGACCGTGCTGACCGCCGGCAGCACGACCAACACCGTGCCGGCGGCCGGCGAGTTCGCCGTCGACGTACGCGCCCGGGACGTGGCCGAGCAGCAGCGGGTGGACCGGGCGTTGCGGGCCCTGCGCCCGGTCCTGCCCGGCGCGCGGCTGGCGGTCTCCGGTGGCCCCAACCGGCCGCCGCTGAGCGTCGCCGCGTCCGCGGACCTGTACGCCCGCACGGTCCGGTTGGCGGCCAAGCTGGGCCTGGATCCGCCGGGGCAGGCCGCGGTCGGCGGCGGCTCGGACGGCAACTTCACCGCCGGGCTGGGCGTGCCGACGCTGGACGGCCTCGGGGCGGTGGGCGGCGGCGCGCACGCCGACGACGAGCACGTCCTCGTCGACGCGCTGCCCGGCCGGGCGGCGCTGCTGGTCGCCCTGATCGCGGACCTGCTCCGGTGAGGGCGGACCGGCCCAGGGGAGAATGGTCGCCATGAGCGAACCGCGGATCCGGGAGCTGACCGACCTCGCCGAGCTGGAGGCGGTGTCCGCGCTGCTCGACGAGATCTGGCGGCCCCGCCCGGGGGAGAGCACCGCGGCCGTCGAGCTGCTGCGCGCGATGAGCAAGGCCGGCAACTATGTCGCGGGGGCATACGACGGGGACCGGCTGGTCGGGGCGGGCGTGGCGTTCTTCGGGCCGCCCGCGCAGCGTACGGTGCACAGCCACATCGTCGGGGTCAGCCCGGCGACGCGGGGCCTCGGTTACGCCCTGAAGATGCACCAGCGGGCCTGGGCGCTCGAGCACGGCGCGACGACGATCGGGTGGACCTTCGACCCGCTGGTCAGCCGCAACGCGTACTTCAACCTGGCCAAGCTGGGCGCGCTGCCGGTCGAGTACCTGCCGAACTTCTACGGCGGCATGCGCGACGAGATCAACGCCGGCGACGAAAGCGACCGGCTGCTCGTGCACTGGGATCTGAGGGCACCCGTCGGCGGCCGGCCGATCGACACCACCGGTGCCGTCTTCGGCCTGGACCGCTCGCTGGACGGCCGGCCGGTGCCCGGCTCGACCGACGCCGAGACCGTGCTGGTCGCCGTGCCCGCCGACGTCGAGAAGTTACGGCTGGCCGACCCGGCCGCCGCCCGGGAATGGCGGCACGCCGTGCGCTCGGTGCTGCAACCGCTGCTCGCCGGGGGCGCCCGCGTCACCGGTTTCGACCGCAAGGGCTGGTACATCGTGACCCGAAAGGCTGTGCCGTGAAACTGACCGGGGTCGAGCTGCGCCGGATCCGGATGCCGTTGGTGGCGCCGTTCCGCACCTCGTTCGGGACGGAGACCGACCGGGACGTCCTGCTGCTGCGCGCGGTCACCGACGAGGCCGAGGGCTGGGGCGAGTGCGTGGCGATGGCCGACCCGCTCTACTCCTCCGAGTACGTGGAAGCCGCCGCCGACGTGCTGCGCCGCTATCTCGTGCCGGCGCTGCTGGCCGCGCCCCGCCTCGACGCCGTCGCGGTCGCCCCGGCGCTGCACCGCTTCAAGGGCCACCGGATGGCGAAGGCGGCGCTCGAGACGGCCGTGCTCGACGCCGAACTGCGCGGATCGGGCCGCACCCTCGCGCGCGAACTGGGCGCGGTGCACGAGCGGGTGCCGTGCGGGGTCTCGGTCGGCATCATGGCCTCGATCGGCGAGCTGCTCGACGCGGTCGGCGGCTATCTCGAGCAGGGCTACGTACGGATCAAGCTGAAGATCGAGCCCGGCTGGGACGTGGCGCCGGTGCGCGCGGTCCGCGAGCGGTTCGGCGACGACGTGCTGCTGCAGGTGGACGCGAACACGGCGTACACCCTGGGCGACGCGCCGCGGCTCGCCCAGCTCGACCCGTTCGCTCTGCTGCTGATCGAGCAGCCGCTGGACGAGGAGGACGTGCTCGGCCACGCCGAACTGGCGAAGCTGATCAGCACGCCGGTCTGCCTGGACGAGTCGATCACCTCGGCGCGCGCGGCGGCGGACGCGATCCGGCTCGGCGCCTGCCGGATCGTCAACATCAAGCCGGGCCGGGTCGGCGGCTACCTGGAGGCCCGCCGGATCCACGACGTGTGCGTCGCCAACGGCGTGCCGGTGTGGGCCGGCGGCATGCTCGAGACCGGCCTCGGCCGGGCCGCGAACGTCGTGCTGGCGGCGCTGCCGGGCTTCACGCTGCCCGGCGACACCTCGGCGTCGGACCGCTACTACCGCACCGACATCACCGCGCCGTTCGTGCTCGAGGACGGCCACCTGCCGGTGCCGACCGGGCCGGGCATCGGCGTCGAGCCGATCCCCGACCTGCTCGCGGACGCCACGGTCAGCACCGAGTGGATCAAGCCCTAGTCTGCGATCCTGGTCCGGCAATGGAGTCGATGGTCAGAGCGGCCGCCCTGCGCGGCCTGCCGGCGCTGGTCGACGGCCTGGGCGGCGACGGCGCCGGGCTGCTGGCCCGCTTCGGGGTGCCGGCCGGCGCCGTGGAGACCGACGACGCGGTGATCGCCGCGACCGCCGCGGGCCGGGCGCTCGAGTCCGCCGCCACCGAGCTGGCCTGCCCCGACCTGGGCCTGCGCCTGGCCGGGCAGCAGAACGCGCAGGTGCTCGGCCCGCTCGCCGTGGCGATCGAGAACTCGCCGACCTTCGGCGCGGCGCTGGACTGCGCGACCCGCTTCCTGTTCGTGCACAGCCCGGCCCTGACCGTCGCGCGGATCCCCGACCCGGCGCGGCGGCCGGGCGTGCTGGGCCTGCTCTACGCCGGCACCGACCCGGACGCGTTGCCGCCGCAGGTCGCCGACCTCGGGCTGGGCCTGTTCCACCGGATCATCGTGCTGCTGCACGCCGGCCCGTACGGGCTGCGCTCGGTGCACCTGCCGCACCCGAGGCTGGCGCCGGTCGAGCGGTACACGGCGTTCTTCGGCGCGCACGTGCGCTTCGACCGGCCGGCGGCGGTGCTGCGGGTGCCGGCCCGGCTCGCCGACGAGCCGGTGCCGGGCGGCAACCGCGTGCTGCGCGACCTCGCCCTGGACTACATCGGCAGCCATCTGCCGGGCCGGACCGTGACCGCCCGGGTGCACCGGGTGCTGACCCAGTCGCTCGGCTCGTCACCGGTCGACATCGCCGCGATCGCCCGCCTGCTGCGGACCCACCCGCGCACCCTGCAGCGCCGGCTCGCGGCGGAGCAGACCACCTTCGAAACCCTGCTGGACGGCGTACGCCGAGCCGCCGCGCACCGCCTGATAACCGCGACGAACCTGCCGCTGTCCCAGGTCACGGCGATGATCGGGCTGGCCGAGCAGTCGGCGCTGAGCCGCGCGGCCCGCCGCTGGTTCGGCGTGTCACCACGGGAGTTGCGCTCGCAAGCACACCCCTGAGCCGGTCCAGCGCGGGCTGGCTGCTCCGTCCCTCCTACGATCGGAGATCATCGCTTGCGGGGAGAAGCGTGGCGCGGAATGATCCGCTGCGGGCATACCGCCGTATCGGTGCTTGGATGGGGTCCCGCTTACAGGGAGGCGGCACGACATGCCGACGTGGCCTGAGCTTCGCGAGCACGCGCGCAGCAAGTATCAGCTGAGCAAGGACGAAGAGGACTGGTTCTGTCTGCTCTGGTCCTACGACTCGGGGCGCTCGCAGCAGGTCGTGGTGCATCACTACCAGTGCTTCGACCAGGATTGGATCGAGTTCCGCAGCTACGTCTGCAAAGCAGAGGAGATGACGCCCCGGGTGGCGCTGCGCAAGAACGCGGAGCTCAGCCTCGGCGCGCTCGCCCTCGACGACGACGGTGACTACGTGCTGATCCACCGGGCGGCGCTGGCGAGCCTCGACCCGGACGAGTTCGCGTTGCCGCTGCAGGTGCTCGCCACCACGGCGGACGAGTTGGAGCAGCAGCACGCCGCCCGGGACGACTTCTGATGCCGGAGAGCGCCGGCGAGGTGTTCCTGCCGGCCGACTGGGTGGATCGCCGGCCCGGCCCCAAACACTGGACCGCCGGGGCCCGCGGCGACGACCCGGCCACCCGGGTCGTGCACGCCCCGACCGGCGCGGGCGTCGGCAGCGGGCAGGCGTTTCTGTTCCTGTTCGGCTACAAGTCGGCCGGCGAGCGGGACCGCGCGATGCTGGCTCAGGAACTGGCCGAGATCGACGACGACATCACAGTCCTGCGCGGCGCCGGGTACACGGTCGTGGTGGATCCGCAGGCCACCCGGGAGGATCTCCTGGAGGCGGCGGCGGGGCAGGGCGCCGGTGTCGAAGGGCTCACGCCGGCCGGTTTCTACTGGAGCTCGCACGGCGGTGCCGACGGCAGTCTGGAGTGCTGCGACGGCGCATCGGTGCGGCCCGAGGACGTCGACCCGGCCACCGTCTCGCCCGGACTGCGGCTGGCGGTCCTCGGCGCCTGCTACGTCGGCGCGTACGCGCCGGCCTGGCGCACTGCGCTGGGTGGCCATCCCTTGGTGGCCGGCTGGGGCCGCCCGGTGACCATCGACCGGGCCGTCGACTTCCTCGAGGTGGGCCGCCAGGCCGACGTCGGCCTGGACGATCTGATCGGGCGATGGCTGCTGACGGACGCCCCGATCCCGGCGGATCCGGTCACCGCGGGCCTGCCGCCTGCCGCCGTGCGCAGCGGCCGGATCGGCCGGCTGAAGCAGCGGATCGCGGCGATCGCCGAACGCCTCGGCGCCGGCTGGGAGGCGCACGATAACCACCTCGACGTCGCCGTCCCGCTGACCGGCGGCCGTTCCCATGTGGTGCAGGTCTTCCTCGTCGACGGCACCGAGCCGTTCGCCGAAGGGGTGTTGCTGTGCGGGATGGAGGCCGAGGTGGGACCGACCTCGGCGCTGATCACCCCCGAGATCCTGCTCGCCGGGGCGGCGCGACCGGGGTACGGCCGGGTCGCCCTGGTCGCCGGCGAGACCGGTGTACCGCAGATCGTCACTCAGTCGTTCGTCCCGCTGACCGGTACGTCGAACCAGCAACTGGCCGCGCACTGCTATCAGGTGGCGCTCGGCGCGGACGCGCTGGAATTCCGCATCTTCGGCACCGACCAGGGCTGAGGCCGGCCGCGTTCACCAGGGTGGTTTGCCGATGCCGGTCAGGCGGATGCCGCCCCACGGATCCGGCTCGCCCAGCCGCGCCGTGACGCCCAGGCCGTGATTGATCCGCACGTTCGCCGCCCGGGCGCCCGCCCGGACCCGGGCCAGCAGGTCCTCGTGCGGTTCGGTCCGGCCGGCCCAGTGATAGCGGCCCTCGACCGGCTCGAAGTGAGCGGACAGCCGCACCTCGAGCGTCGTCGAGACATTGCCGACCACCAGCGTCGCCGGCCCCCGGTACTCCTGATCGAAGTCGGTCATCGCCCGGTCACCGCCAGCCCGCCCGACTCGTCGGCCGCCGCCCGGATTCCGGTCAACCCACCCCACAGGAACGTGGTGAGGTAGTCGCTCAGCGCAGCCCGGCTGATCGGCTGCTGCCCGCGCAGCCACCAGTCGCCGGCCGCCTGCACATAGCCGACGATGCCGTGCGCCCACGGCAGCGCCGGCCCGGGGTCGAGCCCCAGCGCGCGCAACCGGTCGCCGAGGATGCCGGCCAGAGCGCCGGCGATCAGGTCCATGGCGTCGCCGACGACGTCCCGCTGCCGGACGATGCCGGGCTGGTGCACCACGAACCGGTACAGATGCGGGTCGGCCTCGATGTGCGCCAGATAGGCGTCGACCGCCGCGCCGATCACCTCGCGTTCCTCGCGGACCGCCGCGACGGCCGGCTGGATCGCGGCCACCACGAAGCCCGCCGTCTCCTGCCCGACCGCCTGCCAGAGCTGCGACTTGTCGGCGAAGTACCGGTACAGCACCGGCTTGCTGACCCCGGCGTGCGCGGCGATCGCATCCATCCCAACGTCGGGGCCGAGCTCGCGGATCGCCGCGATGGCCGCCGCCGTCAGCTCGGCGCGGCGCTGCTCGCGGTGCCCGGCCCAGCGGCCGCGCCGGCCGTCGGGGCTGTTGACGCTGTCGTCCGCGAAGTTCATAGTACGAGAAGTAACTGTTACTCGAGGTAACGTCAAGACCTGCGGGAGCTCCAGATGACGATCTCCGACCGCGAACTCACCGCCAGCCGGCTGTTGCGCGCGTCCGTTGATCACTCGTACGACCCCGAGGTCGAGATCGACTGGGACGCGCCGCTGACCGACGAGCACTGGTTCGTGCCGCCGCACCGGTCCAGCCTCTACGGCACCGAGCTGTGGGACACGTTGACCGAGCCGCAGCAGATCACCCTCACCCGGCACGAGGTGGCCAGCATCGCCGCGCTCGGCATCTGGTTCGAGACGATCCTGATGCAACTGCTGATCCGCGACTACTACCGCCAGGATCCGACCGCCGCGCACGCCCAGTACGCGCTGACCGAGGTCGCCGACGAGTGCCGGCACTCGGTGATGTTCGGCCGCATGATCGAAAAGCTGGGCACGCCCGTGTACGGCATGACCGGCTTCAACAACGCGCTCGGCAAGTGGATCGCCGCCACCGCGACCGGTCCCCGGATGTACGCCGCGATCCTGATCGCCGAGGAGATCCTGGACGCCCTGCAACGCGAGGCCGCCACCGACGAGCGGGTGCAGCCGCTGGTCCGGATGGTGTCGCGGATCCACGTGGTCGAGGAGTCGCGGCACGTCCGCTTCGCCCGCGAGGAGCTGCGCCGGCAGGTCGTGCAGGCCGGTCCGGCCCGGCTGGCCTTCGACCGGATGGTGATCGCCCGGGCGGCCTACCTGACCGGCAGCCGGCTGGTGTCGCCGCTGGTCTACCGCTCGGTCGGGATCGACCCGGCCGTCGGGCGCCGCGCCGCCCGGGCCAACCCGTACCACCAGGAGACGCTGCGCTGGGCGGGTCAGCGGGTGGTCGAGTTCCTGTCCGAGCTGAACCTGATCGGCGGCCCGGGACGGCTGCTCTGGAAGCGTTCCGGACTGCTGTGAGCTCTTACTCCCGGACAGGTGCTGGATCGGCCATCGCGCCGTCGGTCGCCAGGTCCGGCGCTAGTCGGACTGCGCTGGTTTCGGCGCGGCGCGGACGTGCATGCGTTCGCCTTGCCTGCCGATCAGGCTGAGGAACTCGACGGGACCGGAGCCGGTGGACCCGAACCAGTGCGGGGTGCGGGTGTCGAACTCCGCGGCCTCCCCGGGTTGCAGGATCAGATTGTGCTCGCCCAGGACCAGACGCAGCGTGCCGTTCAGGACGTAGACCCAGTCGTAGCCCTCGTGGGTGCGCAGGTCGGGCTCGCGGTCGCCGGCCGGGAGGACGAACTTGTAGGCCTGGATGCCGCCGGGCCGGCGGGTCAGCGGCACGATGGTCGATCCGTCGCCGCCGGCGATGGGGCGCAGGTTGATCCGGGGATCGCCGGTCGCCGGCGCGCCGACCAGCTCGTCGAGAGTGACGCCGTAGGCGCGGGCGAGCGGCAGGAGCTGCTCGAGCGTGGGACGGCGCAGGCCCGCCTCGAGCCTGGACAGCGTGCTGACGGAGATGCCGGTCTGCGCCGCGAGGTCGGTGAGCGTGCTGTCGCTGCGGAGCCGAAGCTGCTTCAGCCTTGGCCCGACAGTGTTGAGCGTGCGGTCCAGTTCCTCATCCATGGCCCCATTTTGCCATTTGGCAAGAAGCTTTGCGCATCTGCATCGTGGTCGGCACGCTGGCAGTGCCGCGCACGAACGATGAAGGAGCAGGTCACGATGGCGGAATTCGACCACGACTACTGGCAACGGCACTGGCAACAGGCGCACCGGGACGGCCCGGGCAGGGCCCCGAATCCGTATCTCATCGGCGAGACCAGCGGCCTGGTGCCGGGCACGGCGTTGGACGCCGGGTGTGGCGCGGGTGCCGAGGCGATCTGGCTCGCGTCCCACGGCTGGCAGGTCACCGCGGCCGACATCGCGCCCGAAGCCTTCGCCCGCGCCGCGTCCGAGCGCGTGCGATGGGTTGAAGCGGACCTGACCGTCTGGCAGCCGGGCATGCGCTTCGACCTGGTCACGACGCACTACGCGCACCCGGCGATGCCGCAGTCGGCCTTCTACGACCGCATTTCCGGATGGGTGGCGCCCGGCGGCACCCTGCTGATCGTCGGGCACCTGCACACCTCGGAAGCCACCGGGCACGGGCACCACCCGCCCGCCGAGGCGTCGGTCACCCTCGCGGACATCACCGCGGGCCTGGACGGCACCGAGTGGGACGTCGTCACCGCGCGGGAGCACCTCCGCACGGTCACCGGCCCCGGGGGCCAAGCGGTCCCGCTGCACGACGTCGTCGTCCGCGCCACCCGGCGCGCCTGATCTGGCAACCGCTCAGGTCAGCAGCGCGCGGATGCCGCCGATCACGTCGTCCAGGCTGAACGGCTTGGTCAGGTAGCCCTGCGCGCCGGCGTTCAACCCGGCGGCCCGGTCCTCGACGTCGTCGCGGGCGGTCAGGAACAGCACGGGCACGTCCGAGGAGCCCTCGCGCAGCCGGCGGACCACCTCGAGGCCGGTGAAGTCGGGCAGCAGCATGTCGAGCAGCACGGCGTCCGGGGCGAACTCGTCGGCCAGCCGGAGCGCCTCGGCGCCGGTGCCCGCGCTGCGCACCTCCCACCCCTCGTACTGCAGGGCGAGGGTCAGCAGGTCGGCTAGCGAGGGCTCGTCGTCCACAACGAGCACCCGGAGCGGCCGATTGTCGCATTGCCGCGGCCCATCCTGGGCGGCGCTGGGGACGGTCATCATGCCCCCGATGGTGGTCAGCGGCAATGTGCCTGGGCTTTGCGAGTTCTGTGGTTTTCCTATGAAATCACCGCTGCGCGGCGCAGCTGACGCACGTTCGGGCGGCCGGCCGGGCCTCGAGCCGCTCGTCGGGAATGGCCGCCCCGCAGGCCTCGCAGACACCGTAGGTGCCGGCGTCAAGGCGGCGCACCGCGTCGGTCAGCTCCGCCACGCGCCGCCGCGCGGCCTCGAGCACGGCCGTCAGCTGGGCGCGTTCGAAGGCGATCGTGCTGCCCTCGGGGTCGTGCTCGTCGTCGGCGTTCGAGGACCGGCTCGCCTCGAAGAGCCCGGCCAGGTCGTGCTCCAGGTCCGCCACCTCGACCCCGGCGGCGTCGCGGAGCCGGAGCAGGCCGGCGCGGGTCGCCATCACTTGAGCGTACGTCGGCGCAGCGGTCGGGCCGCTCGGCGATGAGTGGGGTGCGGGGTCGACCCGCCGGGCGCAGGATGGGCCCATGGGCGACTATCGGCAGGCGTACCGGCGCAGCATGGACGATCCCGAAGGCTTCTGGCGGGACGCCGCCACGGGCATCGACTGGGTACAGGCGCCCGAGCGGATCCTGGACGCCGGCGCCGCCCCGCTGTTCCGCTGGTATCCGGACGCCCGGCTGAACACCTGCCACAACGCCCTTGACCGGCACGTCGCGGCGGGCCGGGGCGAGCAGCCGGCGCTGATCTACGACAGCCCGGTGACGTCGGCCGGGCGCACGTACACATATCGGGAGTTGCGCGACGAGGTCGCGCTTTTCGCCGGGGCCTTGCGCCGGCTCGGGGTCGAGGCGGGCGACCGCGTCGTGCTCTACCTGGCGATGGTGCCCGAGGCGGTGATCGCGATGCTGGCCTGCGCCCGGCTCGGCGCGGTGCACTCCGTGGTGTTCGGCGGATTCGGGGCGAAGGAGCTGGCGGCGCGCATCGACGACGCCCGGCCCAAGGTGATCGTGGCCAGCTCGTGCGGCATCGAAGCGACCCGGGTGGTGGCCTACCAGCCGATGCTGGACGCGGCGATCGCCGAGGCGGTGCACAAGCCGCAGCACGTGGTGATCCTGCAGCGCCCGCAAGGCCCGGCCGAACTGGTCAGCGGCCGCGACCTGACCTGGGCCGAAGCGGTCGCCGGTGCGGAACCGGCCGAGTGCGTGCCGGTCGCGGCGACCGACCCGCTCTACATCCTCTACACCTCGGGCACGACCGGGCGGCCCAAGGGCGTGGTCCGGGACAACGGCGGGCACGCGGTGGCGCTGCGCTGGTCGATGGCGAACATCTACGCCACCGGACCGGGCGACGTGTTCTGGGCGGCCTCCGACGTGGGCTGGGTGGTCGGGCACTCGTACATCGTCTACGCCCCGCTGCTGACCGGGGCGACGACGGTGCTCTACGAGGGCAAGCCGGTCGGCACGCCCGACGCCGGGGCTTTCTGGCGGGTGATCGCACAGCACCGGGTCAACGTCATGTTCACCGCGCCGACCGCGATCCGGGCGGTGAAGAAGGAAGACCCCGAGGGCAAACTGCTGTCCGAGTACGACCTGACGAGCCTGCGCCTGCTGTTCCTCGCGGGCGAGCGGCTCGACCCGGAGACGTACTCCTGGGCCGGCGAGCGGCTGGGCGTGCCGGTCATCGACAACTGGTGGCAGACCGAGACGGGCTGGCCGATCGCCGCGAGCCCGCGCGGCATCGAGGCGCTGCCGACCAAGCCCGGATCGCCGTCCGTGCCGGTGCCGGGCTACCGGGTGCGGGTTGTGGACGGCGCGGGTGCCGACGTGCCGCCGGGCGAGGACGGCGCGATAGTCATCGAGTTGCCGCTGCCGCCGGGCTGTCTGCCCACGCTCTGGGGCGACGACGAGCGCTACATCGCGTCCTACCTGTCGGCGTACCGGGGCAACTACCTCACCGGCGACGGCGGCCGCTTCGACGCGGACGGCTATCTGTACGTGATGGGCCGCACCGACGACGTCATCAACGTGGCCGGTCACCGGCTGTCGACGGGCGCGATGGAGGAGGTGCTGGCGGCACACCCGGCGGTGGCGGAGTGCGTGGTGATCGGGGTCGCGGACCCGCTGAAGGGCCAGGTGCCGCGCGGCCTGGTGGTGCTCAAGTCGGGCGTCGTCGCCGATCCGCCGGTGCTGGCCGCCGAACTGGTGGCGCTGGTCCGCGAGCGGATCGGCCCGGTGGCCGGGCTGCGCCGGGTGGACGTCGTGGCCGGCCTGCCCAAGACCCGATCGGGCAAGATCCTGCGCCGCTCGATGCGCGGAATCGCCGACGGCCGGAACGAGCCGGTCCCCCCGACGATCGACGACCCGTCCGTCCTCGAAGCCCTCCGCCCGATCCTGGAACGCTGAGCGAGACCGGCCGCCCCCGCAGGGACGGCCGGCCTCGGGCCGGGTTGGCGCTCAGCCGACCAGGACCTCGTCGCGTTCGATCGGCGTCGTGGCCGGTGCGGCCGCCGGCCGGCGGCGGGGCAGAGTGAACGCCATCAGGACCGCGCCGGCCAGGGCGGTGACTCCGGCGACCGCGAAGCCGTGCGTCATGGCGGTGGTGAATGCCTGCTGCGCCGTCGTCACGACCTGACCGCCCAGCGCCCCGGCGTGCGCCGCCACCCCTTCCGCGTCCGCGATCGACGGGCGGGCCGCCGTGCGCAGCGTCTCCGGCAGTGCGCTGGCGTCGATCGAGTGGCGGAACGCGGCGGACACCACGCTGCCGATCACCGCGACCCCGAGGCTGCCGCCCAGCTCCTGCACCGTGTCGTTGACCGCGCTGCCCACGCCCGCCTGCTGCGGGGGGAGCACCGACATGATCGACTCACCGGCCGGGGCCATCACCAGGCCCATCCCCGCGCCCATGATCGCCACCCCGGTGGCCAGGAACGAGTACGCACTCGTCGGCGTGCTCTGGGTGAGCAGCAGCAGGCCGCCGCCCATCAGGGTCAGGCCCGCCGAGACGACCCAGCGGACGCCCAGCCGGCGGGCCAGCAGCGTGCTCAGCGGCGAGAGGACGAGCACCGCCCCGGCGAACGGCAGGGCGCGCACCCCGGCCGAGAGCGGGCTGTAGCCGTGCACCAGTTGCAGGTACTGGGTCAGGGCGAACAGCGATCCGAACAGCGCGAAGAAGGTCAGGCCGATCGCGCTGGTCGCGGCCGAGAAGGCGCGGTGCCGGAAGACCCGTACGTCGATCAGGGGGTTTGCCGTGGTCAGCTCGCGGGCGATGAAGGTGGCGAAGAGTGCGACGCCGAGCAGCGCCTCGCCCAGTGTGGTGGCCGAGAGCCAGCCGCGGTCCGGGCCCTCGATGACCGCGTCCACGATGGTGACCAGGGCCGCCGCGGACAGCACGGCGCCGATCAGGTCGAGCCGCTCGCGGCCGGCCGGCTGCGCGGACCGGGCGCGTCCGGGCAGGTCGGGGATCACGGTCAGGACCGCGATCAGGGCGATCGCCACCAGCGGCACGTTGATCCAGAACACCGAACCCCAGGAGAAGTGGTTGAGCAGCAGGCCGCCCAGGGTGGGGCCGATCACGATGCCGATGCCGGTGACCGCCGACCAGGCGCCGATCGCGCCGGCCCGCTCCCGGGCCGGGAAGACCGCGGTCAGGATCGACAGCGTCGCCGGCATCACGAAGGCGGCGCCCACGCCCATCAGCGCGCGGGCCCCGATCAGGAACGCCGCGTCGGTGGAGAGCGCCGCCGCGATCGAACCGGCGGCGAAGACGACCAGGCCGAGCAGGAGCGCCCGGCGGCGGCCGTAGCGGTCGCCGAGCGCGCCGGCCACGATCAGCAGCGCGGCGAAGGTCAGCGTGTATCCGTCGGTGATCCACTGCAGGTCCGGCGTCGACGCGTCGAGGGCCTTGGCCAGCGTCGGCAGCGCCGTGTTCAGGATCGTGTTGTCGATGACCACGATCAGCAGCGAGAGGCAGAGCACGGCCAGGATCGCCCGCCGCCTCGGGTGCCCCGCCTGGGGCTGGATGTCGTCCATGACCGAACTCCCTAAACTTACGAGCGTTAGCTTATAGACGTAAGTTTTACTCCATAAGGCAACGGCTGTAAAGTGAAAGTTATGACGGACACGACGCGTACCCGGAACCGGCGGGGCGAGGGCACCAAGCTGCGGGCCGAGATCCTGGCGGCGGCGACCCGGCTGCTCGAGTCGAGCGGCAGCGAGGAGGCGGTCACCCTGCGCGCGGTCGCCCGGGCCGTCGGCATCGCGCCGCCGTCGATCTATGCGCACTTCCCCGACCGGGAGGCGATCGTCGACGCCGTGGTCGACGAGGTCTTCCGCGAGTTCGGCGCCCTGCTGGAGGCCGCGGTGCGGGCCGACACCGATCCGGTGACCCGGCTGCGGCGGGGCTGTGCCGCTTATCTGGAGTTCGCCGAGCGGCATCCGAACCGGTACCGGTTGCTGTTCGGGCGCGCCGAGCTGATCGAACGCGGACCGGAGCGGCCGGTCGACCCGGCCCGCGCCGGCAGCTTCCAGTTCCTCGCCGACTCCGTGCAGCGGTGCGTCGACGCCGGCCGCTCGACCAGCACCGACGCGTTCGGGGACGCGTGCGCGGTCTGGGTCGCGCTGCACGGCTACGCCACCCTGCGGACCAACTTGCCGAGCTTCCCGTGGCCGGACGGCCAGGCGATGTTCGACCGCATCGTGCTCGGCCCGGCCCGGATCACCGCGGCCGACTGACAAAACCGCCTGGTGCGGCCCGGCTGACGCCGCTCACCCAGCGTGCACGTGCGGCCGCTTGTTCCGATCAGGTTCGGCCTGGCGGATCATTTCGCGGGTGACCGGCGCCACCTCGCCCTGCCCGAAGATCAGGTAGCGGATGAAGTTGACCGCCGGGTTGCCCTCGGTCCACTCGAAGTAGATGTGCGGCCGGCGCCGTGTCGTGTCCCGGATATACAGCAGCAGTGCCGCGAGGGCGCTCGGCACCGCCGAACTAGACACCGACAAAACCCGGTAGCGGTGGTGCAGGATCTCCCCGCGTACGTCGAGACTGGTTTCGAAGTCCGACGCGTCCTTCACGGTCACCTCGACGAAGATCAGGTCGTGGTCGTCGGGCAGGTCGTTGTCGGCCAGGATCTGGGCGATCTTGTCGCTGTACTCGCGGGCGTCGCGGCGGTCCGGCTCGTTGGCGATCAGCCGGATCTGCCGGCGCCCGCATTCGCGCAGCAGCCGGTCCGCGATCTCGTCGGTGTTGACGTCGGTGACCCGCAGCTCGAAGGCCCGGTACAGCCGGGAGATGAACGAGACGAGCAGGATTCCCGCGATGAAACAGGCCGCGATCTTGACGCCGTCCGGCCGCTCCACGATGTTCGCCACGGTCGTGTAAGCGAAGATCACCGTGATGATCGCGAAGGCGATCACCCGGCCGCGTTGCCGGCGCCGGCGGGCGGAGAGGGTCACGGCGGTGGCGGCCGAGGTGATCAACATCAAGACCCCGGTGGCGTACGCCCCGCCCTGCGCGTCGACGTCGGCGTGGAAGATCACGGTGATCAGGAACGCGATGCCGGTGAAGACCAGCACGAGCGGTCGCACGGCGCGGGCCCAGCCGGGTGCCATGCCGTACCGGGGCAGGTAGCGGGGGACCAGGTTGAGCAGGCCGGCCATCGCCGAGGCGCCGGCGAACCAGAGGATCGCGATCGTCGAGATGTCATAGGCGGTACCGAAAGCGCTGCCCAGATTCTCGTGCGCGAGGTACGCCAGCGCGCGGCCGTTGGCGG
>Ga0307512_10001741_pt1 | contig 29700 bp, 27 predicted proteins | sample 14_EM_MG_FD_200267 | JGI IMG/M metagenome (GOLD analysis project Ga0307512, IMG submission 200267) | Populus trichocarpa ectomycorrhiza microbial communities from riparian zone in the Pacific Northwest, United States - 14_EM | ecosystem: Host-associated > Plants > Roots > Unclassified | place... | reverse complement strand
TGTGGATGAGAAAGAGAGAGATGGGGGATGAAGATGAGAACGATGTGGAGGATACGAGCGGATATGAGAAATCAGGGGTACGACTTGCCTGATTGGGTTGGGAAGACCTCGTATCGGTGTTATTACATGCCGGATCGGGACTCATACCTGCCGTATCGGGGATGGTAAATTGACTGGCACATGAAATTCTCTTAAGTCCCAGTTTCTCATGATGATTTGTCCCATCTCCTTTACCATCACCTAAGAACACGAAGTTAAGTCATCCCTCTCTATCTCTGCATGCCATGATCAAGAGTCAACCTGGCTCGAGGAGCGTAGGATGAGGGTGAGAAGATATGATACTACCTGGCCGCGAGCATCCATGCAATTGCGTAGATCCACAAAATCGTAGAACGAGTGAGTGAGATCAAAAGATGGGAAAGATAGAGTGTGTATTTCGTATAGACCGACAGAGCGAGAAGCAACGGCGAAACGGCGATCGGAGGGTGATATCCTACGCAACGCATGGTATTGACGCCGGGCGCAGAGTGATCTGCCACCGGGGTGTCTCTGACAGCTCTGACGGAGCCATTCCGCCCGGACAGCAATGTTTTTTGCTGATGTTCCTCCGTATCTCACTGACCCTCCCTGGTCACACCTGTGATGTTTAGCTTCTTCACTGTCTTCGATTACCCCCCTGTTCTGAATAACTGTTTCCCTCCTTCCTTGATTGATTCCTCCTCTTTCTTGTTGTTTCTGCTTTCCACTTTCCCTGCAAATGCTCTCTTCCAAAGAATTGACTTCTCCTCATGTCCTGATTCACGATTTGGCTCCTTCTCATTCGACTTTCCACTCATAACACTGTGACCTGTTCCTGGGTTGTACTGAGGCCTATCTGCATGTGGCAGCTCCAATGCGGCATATGAGTTTCCCAAACTGCTGCATCCAAATCTATCCCACTTGCCTCCCAGAATGGGAGCAACAAATGATACCTGATCAGATCAATCCATGGTGGAGATAGTGATCTCAAAACTGCCATCAGCCAAGTTCCTTTGACCCTGTCAAGTAAATGTCTCCCAGGGGTAGCCCAGAATTATTTGCTTGGATCCGGATTTGGCAAAGAAGACTGGCACAGGAATGACAGTACTATGCTTGTTGACTGGCACAGTCTGTGTCTGCTTCCTCAAATCAGGACAAATGCCATCGGCTGTGATCTTCTTCCATTCAGCACATTCCCACCTAATGTTCAACTCTGTGGCAACCTCTTCACCCATCAGCCCGATCTCAGATATCCCGGTGATGAGCATGGGAAGCTTGTGACCATGGATCTTGCGGGCAACATTTTGAGAGGCTCTGGCATACCCAATATCGGTGTATTCAACGTATTCTTTCAGGCCGGAGACGGCATGCATGTGGGCATTTCTGACTTATTTTGGTGCAGCCAAAGTCCTGGCAGTTACTTGCTAGTTTCTGAGAGCGGAGACCATTTCAGCATTTGGTAGTAGTTGAATAGTCAATTTGCAGGCCACCCTCTCCTGATGGACTAGAATTGCACAATCAAGTTGGCTGTGTCTGAGGGCTTTGTAGTCTCCAGTGACCAGGGCCGGTGGTTTCTTTTGTTACAACATTGGAGCCCAGAGGGTCTGTTCAGCCATGTTGTTGATGGAGTCCACCATGGCCGGTTGCCTGCTGAATGCCGCTGCTTTTCTGATTGTTTGCATGGTCTGGTTACTAGCACTCGGTGAAACGTCTGAAACCTATTCCTCAGTATGTACCCACATCTCATCACATTGCATCACCTGATCCCTCCTCCTCCCTCCCTTATCAACAACGGCATATCTTGTCTCCCTGTTCACAACTGGTGACCTTTTCTTGCTCTCCTCCTTGTTGAAATGCACATCTCTTCCATTTCATTTTCCTCGTTCTCTTCTGCACTGCTTTCGCATTGCTCCGCGTCTTGCTGATCATCCTTCCCCAGTATTATCTCCATTGCCTTCTTCGTTACATTCAATCATATATGCCGACCACCCAGAGTGGTATGCAATGATTTCGGGCGGCAGTCAAGTGATCCCTGAGCAAAGGGTGGTCACTTGAGCACTGGACATCTGAAACAGCTGAGATCTTGGAATGTCCTGTGGCTGAGGTGGCTGTGGTGCAGCCATGGTGGTTTCTCCCTGCTGCCATTGTTGAGCAACTTCTCGGGCATGCTCGAACATCTACAGAAACCTTCTCTCTTGTTGACATCAAGATATCTCCATTTTATGCCCTCCTCTTTGTTCTAAGGTTAACCTTCCAGGTTCTTTGAGATTGACTATACTGTATTCCTGATCAGTGCACATACTGGGACAGATCATGCGGATGTGCCCTAGCCCAATAACATTGTTGTAGGGTTCTAATCCTTCCCGTGGATGGTGTGGGAAATTCGGTCCCAGTGGGTAGGACTCAGGTCACAGGAGTGGATTTGGAGTTAGGAAGTTCATGCATTTCTTGTGGAGGTGGGTGGTCAGCTTGAATGGTGAACACCCAGGCAGTTTGGTAACCACTGTATCTGGGCACCATTGTCTTGCTCATCTCAAATGTCGTAGCCTCGAAGGCTTTTACTGTATCGTCCATTTTTGTAGTGATCATATTGTCAGCTTCGAAGATGGGAATACCCTCTGTGGTTTGGACTGGTACCAGGATCTGTTCACTAGGGATGGCCGGAAGCTTCACCAATACTTCTATCTCGACGAGTGGGGCTCTGGTTGTGACCGAATCAGGAGAGACTCCCAGTGCTTTACATGCTCCTTCCTAATTGAAGACGGCCAGGGCATTGGCTGTCACACATTTTCAGGCGACATGCTTTCAGAGCCGGTTGGATCTGAACATCGATGGGTCTCCGGGATCTTGTTCTAATTTCATTACCGCAACAGCCGTCAAGTCCCTTGGGAGTCCTCCAAGCAGCATATCCACCAAAGGGTATTCAGTCAAGGATTCTTTGTCGATCATAATGTGGCTGATGTTGTCGTTGGCGGAGCCAATGGCATTTAGATTAACATTCGCACCATGCAGCTGTTAGTGGCTGAGTGGTTTCAAGTATAAGCTTGTATAAATATGTACTTGACTATTCGCATGTCAGTAGGTGTCTTTCTGTTCCTCCTCTACTACCTCCCAGTCCATCTTCAACTATCTGTTCATCATTTGGATTGTCCCCTGCATAGCTTCTGACCAGTAGTATGGGAAGGTTGCAATGATGTCATCAGCTGCTGGGTCAGTCCGAGTGCGAGATCACTGGCTTTTGCACTCTGTGATGAACATGGCAACATCCACTTCTCTGAAAACTGGGGCACCGATGGCTCCCGGACATGTGATTTGTTTCTATTCCTTTGTGATCACCAATGCCAAGGACTGGAACAATTGCCTCTGTTGGTGCACATGGTTGGTCAAGGTGTTGGCAGAAGATCCAGCATTGGCAGAGGATCTGCTAAAGCTTCAGGGTCCATTGGGAGAGTAACCCATGTGACAACTGCAACCGGCCATGGCGGAGGATGTAGTCTGCGCTTACTGATGCAATGATATGACCAGTACTTCATCAACAGTTTGGAGAATGGCTGGTGGTTTAGGTCACAAATTGGCAGCTATCAGTGGTTTCAGGTCAATTGCCGGTTTGTGAGTATTTGCAAAGGGGGTTGGGTCAATTGGCACTCTTTGTGAGGTCAGCTCTTTGTTTTGTTCATTTCTTATCGAGCTTCACCACCACTTACAGTCTTCTCCCTTAGCTCACCGCCACATCATGTATTGCCGGTGTTCAATACCCTACGACATCTCTCCACAACTAGTAGTATCCTTAGTAGCACTCTTCATAATGTTACCAGCTTCATTCTCTCCTTTCCTAAGTATTCCCTCAGATCAGTATCATCCTTCATACTGGGGTATCATCCACTTCTACCTTGTGTTTTCATCTCCTGGTATAAGGTCAGTACCTGGTATGTGAGTTAGTCCCACATGTGAGGTCAGTGCCAGTGGTTCTGCTAGTTTAGCAGTTCTTTCTACTTGAGCTGTGTCCCCATATGAGGTCGATGCATGTCATCTGGGTACTAGGTCAGTTCCTGTTTCTCCTTGTTGGTACCAGTTGAAGCGCGCTTAGTTTGGTCCTGGTGATATGGGGGTGCCATGTCCTTGATGCTTGTTCTGGTATTTGAGCGGCGCCTTTGTGGTTCATAATGTTGATGTACCCAACATACTTCACCTGGCATCCCAATCTGACAATGTCAGCACTGTGACTAGGTATATCGTTAATTCCTTCGGTATTCACTCCACTCACAGGGTAGGTGTCTATCATTTGCTGCTATTCATGATATGTATTCTTATTCGGTGGTGGGAGTTCATTCCACCAATCCTGACTCAGCTTTCCGAACCATAATCTGTGTTTGGGTTCCATTTGAGGTGAACCAGCAGAGCTAGATGGCGGAGAGGCCAATGCTGACATTCCACCGCACGTTGCATGACTCACAAAGGCAATTTGTGAGACAGAGTCATCCTGGCTTGAGATGCATTGAAACAGGGAGAGGGGATATGATTGGCTACCTTGCCATAAAGAACCACACAAACTGCGTGGATCACTGACAGCCCATCAAGAGTGTGTGGGAACAAGAGTTGGGCAGGATTGAGTGTGTATATCATTGTATTATTTGACGATGTCTATCTACCCTGGGGTGTCCCAAATACATACTCTACCTCACGGTGTCCATTTCAACTATCCCTTTATCTTCAAATACCCTCTTGTCACTCAGTACAGCTCCGTTATTGCTGTATCTCTCTATGCTCCCCACCGGTTACACCTTCGCAGACAGTGAGGTAGTGGTGATGAGAAACTGATATTCCGACCACACCAGCCAAGGTAATCCCTACTAGCCATGTTGAGGCAAGATATGCCCAACTCCTAACAATTATACCAAGACTTCAGTCGCTTCTGAAGAGGGTGGAAGTGTAGAGGGAGAGGAGGATGTTGGGCACAAAAATGGTACTTGTATTAATGTACATTCAAATTGCAAGATTACAATAGATTATATTCCACGCACATATTTGTGTCCCAATGCTCACTGGTTTGTGAAATACCTATCATCATGATGAATTTCTGAAATGCTATAGTGCGAACCCATCTGCCCAGCTTAGATTGGAACGACAAAAAGATATTATTCAGGATAATATGAAGATGGACAACAGTGCAATGGAGACTCAGGAGCAAGTGGAGAATGGTGAGGAGGTCCTTGATGCAGAGAACAACCGTTCAGTACAGAATACAGTTTTCGATATAATCAACAATCAATTTTAATCATGACTGTCTTGATGAGGAGTCCATGCTGCCAAATGCCTGTCCAATTTGCAAATTGAGTGCGGACAGAGTCCCATGCAACCATTATACAATTCCAGGCCTGCCAGGAACCGAGTTTGTGGTGAACCAGGTTTGTACAATATGGTCCATTGTACGATGATGGGTTTGGACTTCAGATATGCCTGGAGTGCTGGTGGCAGATGAAATGGGTCTTGGGAAGACTTTGACCTCTGTGGCAGCAGCTACGCTATCAAAATTGCTGACTGCAAAGATTGTTGTAGAGTTGCCACAGACTATTTTGTGTGGGAATACCCTTGGTGAGTGGGTAAATAAAGTGCAGAACAACAATCCCGGCTTTATCAGTAAAGAACGTGAGTCATCTCCATTGCAGTGAATGAAGTAAGTACCCTGACACCTTTTAGTTAGCCAGAAACTCCACCCCTGGGGCATCCAGATTTAACCACAGCCTTTCAACCAATGGTGGTGGTTATATTCGCTGTAATTGCCAAGATAGTGAAGTGTGGCATTGCTCTGATGACATATTGGACCTAATTCAAACCTGTGAACTTGATGGATGTGGAAAGTTTGAATCTCACTCATCAGGATCTTGAGACTCATATAGATGAGCTGGACAACTGATGAAATATCCAACTTGTTTTATGTGATACCTTGGCATTCGGAGTGAAGCCATTCAACAACAGCAAATGTTCATACTGTTTATAGAGTTTCAGCATTTTTCATGAGTGTCATGGGTACAAGAGCAAAAAGAGTGTGGTAGGCAGATTGTGATGAAAGCGAGATTTGGATTCAAACAGCAAGTCATAGCTCCATCAGGATTCCATTTACTTTTTGTCTGGTGTTATCAGACAATGTGGCTTTTTTCAGATCTGCCTGAAGATCCATAACATAATACTGTGCTGGAAAACCATGTTGCAGAGACACTGCATTCTGTACTGTAGAGATGAATGTATGCAATCTGAACTGAAGATGAAGAAGCTCAACTGGATGCATTGCACCAGATGATATACAATAGAAAGCTTTGGATGATCAGTAGGTGGTTGGAAGCAAAACTAATGTATGGAATCTCATTTGTTCAGATACCAAAGCAGAATGCACATCTCATTGATCTACAGTGGACTGAGCCTGAGCAGGCCAAACTGAAGACTGTTGTGGAAAGATACAGTTCAGAAGGCGCTTCAGGAGCAAAGAAGGTCCTTAGATGGCAGCTAGCATAGTGTTTGTTACTTTTGGGGGATACACAGGATCCCAACGACTGTGCAGGACCTTGGAACATTTAATGGCCACTCAAAACTCAGGTGGATTTTCCGAATTTCAGATGGCTGAGAGATTCATTTCTGCCAATGCAGGTGATCATGCCTGTGGAGTATCCAAAAAGTGAACAAGATGACAGATAAAGTGAGGCACTACCTGACAACCCAGAGAGAACTGAATATGCACTCTCCACTGCACCCGCACCACAAAATGCAGTGCTCATTTGTCCTTATCCTTGTTCGCGCTGTCAGCTGCAGTGTAGGCTAATCAAGTATTTTGCGGAAAATGTTGATATATACTGCATGTAAGCAGAAATGGGCAACAATGAACAAACAGAAATGCAGCTCAAATTTCTGGATTCATGAAATCCTACTGTGTTCGTTACTACATCCAATGTTCTGTGGGACAGGTCTCAATCATATAACAGGAAACAATATGATTAATACAGACAAGTTCAGTGTTTTAAGTGAGCAGAATTAGGCATTGTAATGAGTTGTCCAGTTAGGGCAAAACAGAGTTCAACACACATGGTTACTGAATATAGGTTCTGGTGGCTATAATCATCTCGCATGTGATTTCCACCAGCAATCAGATGTGTGACAATTGGGAGTGCTGCAAGGCTCAATGAGTGGACAGAATGTCTAGACATCTATGACATACCACATTGATGACTCTCGTGGAAATCATACTATGCAGCAGACAGAGAATGGAGATCCATTGCAGTCTGCTGAATCATTGTCTTAAGTTATTAAAACATTGAAATCAAGGTATATCTCGTTAGACATTCAATCTACCAGATCTTCTCAACAGATATGCCTAGTCAAAAATGCCCTTTGTAAGGAACACTCTACTGTATAAATACAGCACCTCTCCATTTCAATTTGAAGTGAATCGTGTTTTGATTTAGGATATATTGTTTCTTAAATCAGAATTGGTTACAGTGGGATTTGTTTTGCATTCTTGAGTACTAATGATGACAAATTTGAGATGAAGTTATTTGATAAGCTACAATTACAAGTTCTAGGCTTGCCATATTTCTTATTCATTGGTTCTAGTTACAATATAACACCTGACTCAGCAAAGGGCTTCAAATTACTTGTCAATTGCGAATCAGCAGTGCACCAGAACCCTCCGGCCTGGTACACATTTCAATATTAACAGAATCATGATACATAATTCAACTACATTCATGTGTACTGGAGAATCGTCATCACATGTCTTGAGTCCCATTATGACAGATGGAGCACTTCATATTTGTCAATCATATTGGTTGATAAAGATAGGTCAAGGCCTGATGAAGTACCTCAGTCAGAATATGAGACACAGCTTGACTAGCTATGTCATCGCCGCACATTTTGCTGCCACTTGATAGAAGTTCACAAACCCCTGAGACCCGCATCCCATTCAGTTGGATGATGACTTCCATCTCAGCTATCCATGGATAAGCTTTGCAGTTCACTGCTGGGGATTTCCTGTTGGATGATTGAAGTCGAGGCACACCTGCGATTGGCAAGCCTATTAAGTATGAGGTGCTTGGATTCATTGGAGGCAAACTTTGACAATCGACATTTTATTTGGGACGTATCATCGTAGCCAAGGAATATATCACCATCAACAAGCAGCCACTGGTGTACATATACACAATTCTGTACTGTATTGTATATTTTTGTTTGCTTCATTCTCATCAGGTTATCTTCAATTTTGAATCAGTAGAAACAGAGCACACAGATGGTATCTAACAAGACAATTCCCAGTTACATGCAGGCAACTTATGACACTCGACCTGTCCTAATATATGCATCTATGCTTGATCAGTTTATGAATGCCGCTACCAGAATGGCTTGAGTACTGAACTATGTGTCTACTGTCTGCTGGAGAAAGGTAGCTGCTGCACACTGAACCATAAATGCATTGCCCTGGCCAATGAGCAACCTCAGAAAACTCAATATGGACTACACAGTATGTTTAGAACTACTCTTTCAGATCCTAAAACAACTTCAACAGGTTTGGGCTCTGTTACAAGAGCTTGAGCTTGAGAGAGAATCTGTAAAGACAGGTTGTGCTCAGCCACTCTACAGATAACCAACATCTCCCACTCACCACATGTGCCGCACTTACTGAAAGAGGACTTAGTGGTTGACACTTTTGGTGTAGTCTTATCTGGATTCTGGCTAAATGTATGTTTTGGCTCCCAAGACCCATATCCAAACATACATTATGTGAACCAGTGTCCATCAAGAGAGAGTTCCAGGACAGCGAATCTGGAAAGCTTGTGTGAAGCCAAGACAGCTTCAAAGAGTGCAATTAACACTCAGAGTAAGCCAAGCCAACACTCCTAGACATTCCATTCAGCATAACCATTTGAACCATGGTGTGTGACTTCAATTGCCTAGAAATTCTTTGCAACTGTACCTCTGCCCACTGTGAGATGATGTCTCACAAAGTATTCATACCATTGTGTATAGCTTTCAACCCCAACATTCTTTTTCAGTCATCATTGTAGTAGTGAGCCTGAAATTGAATGTGTGATATAACAATGTGTGATTTACTAGATATTAGATGCAAAATCAGAATCTGGGTTAGGATTCATAACCCAGAGGTTAGCAATCTTAGCATTGATGAGTGCTTGAATCAATAAGATTACCCCTGAATCATCATTGTATTTTATATCATTATTTTCTTTCTACTAGTCTCTCCTTTCAGTACCAAATTCTCTCCCTCTTCTATTCACAATAACACTGTGGTAAAGCATATTCTGCAGAGACTGCTCAGATGAATGCATGAAAGTGAAGATATGCATACCATATTGCCTTATGGACCTCTAACAAATCTGCAACATTATAACAAAATAGAATATCGTGGAAATAAATCTGTTCTTCTGGTGGGAATACCACATGCAGAGATTCATATTTCTCCTCTATCCATATCAAACTCTGTATGAACCCTACCCACTCATCCATCACACACAGAGTCCCCAATCAATGGAGCACTGCACGTTCTCTCTGCTACCTGAATTCTGTGCCATGTGGTTACCTCAAATGCTCAAACTATGATGCATAATTACTAGGTTTGAAACAGTCTCATACAGGGACACACCTTGTAATTCAGGTTTTCAGTGCTCCAATAGGTTTGCACCAAGGGTTGGTTAATAATACAAACTTTGTAAATGTCGCATGTTTTCTTCCAGTGCATCTGGTCTCAGTGTGTCTGGTTCAGGTGCATCTGGTTAAGGTGCATCAGGATCAGGCGTGTCAGGTTCAATTCTATGTGCATTGTCTAATACCAACCTCCAATTGTTGAATCCATACATAGCATTGTAGATAGGTGTGCTCACATTTGTCATACAGATTCTATCTATTCCTGTGCAGATGACAACATTGTAAATTACACCACTGGCGTATCATCCTTGATATACATAACAGCCATTGATGTCATCTCTTCTGTACCCATTCATGGTCTACGTTGAATTGCCTCTTCCTCGATGTTCTGTATATTCTTGCACCATCTTTCGCATTATGCTATTACTCTTAGTCTCTTTGTTAATGCTGGTACACTTGTGTCCTACATACCCCAACAATCTGTCTGTATTTCAGCAATTGAAATCTACACCCTACTAGGTGAGGAATCGCTATTCACAGAAGAATCAAGAAATTCACCTTGTGAGAGTACTGGCAGTCAAGAAAGTAGCAAATCTTTATTTCCCATCAAATGTTTGCATTCCATCCAGCTGGCTTGCTGCATCATACTGCAGGTGACTCATGACCCTGATATTATTCAGGAAGCAGAATGACAATCCCCATCAGGAGCTTGGTGATGATGAAAGTGACGACACAGAAGAGCCCTGCATCCCATATGTCATTGAAGTGGATGTTTTGAATCACCAACAGGACATCCTACTGCTAGGCAAGGCATGCTAGGACAAGTCATTACCAACAACCCGGATTCCAGCAGCAAAGAAACAGAGCTGTGCTGATACTTGTATTGTTTGCCCTCTGCTGTTAAGTTCCCCAAATCCAGCTGGGGCAATGCCACAACTATTGCTGCAATGGCAAAAGTCAACTGTCATCAAGAAATTATGCAACTCTGACCTTGCACCCCCCTCCCAGGCGCTCCTGCTGCCCAAGTCTGCTTCAGACAGGAAGTTTCATCAACGCAAGGCCAGTGGAGATCGAAACATTCCCCAACACACAAGAGCTACTTTGGTGGTAGCGAAAAGGTTCATGGTGGGAATTATATTCCCAAAGACTACTTGGCCAATATTATCTAATGAAAAGTACTCCATGGTGGCAGAAGCTTAAAAACTAGGCATTGAACCTCAGGATCATCAGTGGGCAATATCAGGTGCTCCTGTAGGTACACCATCGGTGTATCAACTGCCTGGTGGTCCAGCTCTCAATGTCGATCTGCACAAATGAGAAGTGATAAATCTCGAATTCTGATTAATGCTCCTCTATCAGCCTTACAATATTGACCATACCCAAAGTATCAATAGTTCAACCTGAAGATTAGTACCATCCAACACCAGTATACAGATGGGGCTGATTGAACTGTTGACTGTAGTTACCAGTTGCACTTGGGTTCTGAGACTGAGCTTCAGATCCAGGTTAAGGAGACCAAGTGTGAGATTGCATATCACTCTAAGCAGGTGGATGGTAAGAAATAATTCTTCACCTGAATCGAAGTGCTGGATTCAATTTGCCATCAATTCTCCTTCACTGCCATTTGCTCAAGACACTAGCCTATGACATCCCAATTCTTCCAACCTCTCGCACCACCAACTTTAGGGCTGATGGCTGAGGCAATTGATTGTGTGCTGTCAGAATATGCCTCTTGAATGAAGGCTACAGTTATGTTTTCTCAAGATGATGATTGAGTTATATTTTGCACATCCCCCATGATAAATATTACTCTGGAAGCCTCTTCACTCATCAATCACACAATAGTGGGCTACTTAGTACCCCCACCTGCACGCAACTCTGATAGGATAGGTGCTCCTCAGCCTACATTCAAGCTATTCAATGTTACTGGGCACTCAATTCCTACTCTTTCGCCACTTCTCCAATTGAATTGGCACTTGTGACTCAACTCTGTCTGGATTTGCACTCCTCGATTGCATATGCTTTTGAATACCTTGATGTCACCACTTATCAGCTGGGATGGGACCTCTTCAATCCCCACCGGCACTTCTCAGTCAGGATCGTTACTCCTATATGTCATTCTGTGCTTGATGCCCCCCTTTTCAGCATTGCTCCACTCGGATAGGCACTCTTCAATCCCTGTTGGTGTTCCTCTTGCTGAATAGACGGTCCTGCATTCCATTCCACGCTCCATACCTTCCCTTTTGGTGCTCCTCCACAAGTATGGGTGCTCCTCCATTCGGATAGGCACTACTTAATTCCTTTGTAAACTGCTGAGCAGAAATTTCCACTTGTTTAATTCTCTCGGTGCTCCTTTAACACATGTGGTGTAATCCTCTTTCCCACACAGCACTCTCCATCTGGCACTCTCCTTGATCATCTGAATCAATCATATTGCCTTTTAAATCCCTTGATCAATTTCCAGCATGCTAACATCTCATTACACAGTTGTTCGATATCACCAATCGAGCCAAATGTCAAAGGAATTCCATTTCATTCACCTGCCACATATAAATTATCAGTGCATACAACAAGTGCTTACAGCTTCTTTGAGCTGTTTATGAATCGTGTGTTCCTATGTATGTCAGCCCTATTGATTGGGGAGATGTTGTCAATGACATTGACACCATGTGTAATTGATACCATTCAATTGCTTAGTTGTGTGATTTGTTCAGTGAACCTACTTTTATGGGTGAATGACTGGCCTTTGTCTTAGGTTTCTTAAAGTTACGACAGAAAAGATTGGATGTTGAAGAAGACACTAGGCAGTATAAGTATGATTCAGAAGGGATAATGAACAATAAGCCATGGATTATATTGGCCATTAAGGGTAACTCATTGCGTATGTACATCCTGAACCAGATACGTAATACCTGCAGATCTCTGAATAATTTACAATTGTATCCCAACCATCTCTCAGATTTCGGCTGGGATTTCTGAGTTTGTTTCGCGAAAATTCCAGGTGCTCCCAATGTTCTCACCAGCTCTCAGATATGTACATAAACATATCACAATCACTCCCACAGCATTCCTGATCCACTCATCATAAATCCAACCAACTTCAAAGGATGGCCAGAATTTACTCCTAGGGTCTGATCCTTTCTTAGAATTAATGCTACTTCATTTGCACTCCACCTCTTCTCACACACTCCTGCAACTCCCAGCCACTATAATACATTATGCAGATATTGTCATTATTGATATGAGTACTAACATTTAGCATTAAGAATACACTGTCCCTTCCACTGTACCTGACAACATCCATAATTGTGACTCTGGATTACCATCCTTGACATCAATATGAAGCATTGATGTCACCTCACCTAAACCCTGTCAAGGTGTACCTTGAATTGCAATCTCATTGACCTTGTGTAACATCTTGCACTTTTTTTCACTTTATTTTGTTGTACCTAATCTTGTGTTTAACTGGTATATACTGTATCCTCCATCCCCCAACTCTCAACCTTTATATCAGAAATTGGGACCTATGTCTATGCAGGTGAGGAATCACTGTGCACAGACAAATCAAAAAGAACACCTTGAGAGACCAATAGTAGTTAAGAAAGCCGTCAATCTTGATTTTCCATCAAATGTTTGTGTTTGAACTATCTGCCCACGTGCTATGTATTCCTGAGCACTACGGATCCAGCTTTCAATAATGAAGCAACTTGATGATACAAATCAGGAGATCAGCGATGGTGAAAATGAGGACACTGGAGAGTAAACCTTATCATCTGACATTGTAGAAGAAAACTTCAATCACAAACAGGAGGTGCTACTTCTAGGCCAGGTGTGCTGGGACCAGTTATTACAAACTACTAGTGTTCTATAACATCACAAATAGAGCCATACTGATACTGTAGTTGCATGCTCTCCCCTTCCAAATTCCCAAAATCCAGCTGGGTCAATGGCACCACTGTTGCTCAAACGCCAGCAGTCTACAGTGCTCACCAAAGTATGCATGTAGCATCACGCGCCACCTCTTGAGGCGCTCCTGCTACATAAGTTTGGTGGCGACCAGAAGGTTCCACATTCCAAGGCCAGTGGAGATTAGAACGTTTCACAACACCACAAGGGAATTTTTGAGGTTGCCAAAAGGTTCATGCAGGCTGTCTTGTGCACAAACAGTCCTTGCCTTATATTATCTGATGAGAACTACTTGACTGTTGAAGAGCCTTGGAAACTAGGCATTAAAGCTCATGATCTCAGCGGGCACTAGCAGGTGCTCCTGCAGGTATACCATCTGTCTGTCAATTACCTAGTGGTCCATTTCTCAATACAGAACCACAAACACAAGAAGCTGTAAGTCTTGAATTTTGTGTTATACTCCTCTAATGGAATTATGATACTGACTACACCCCAAAATGTAAATAGTTAGAACTAAAGATAAGTACTGTTCAAGGACTGTGGGGAGATGATGCTTATGCACCTGTTGCCAGTAGTTACTGGTTAAAATCCAGTTCTGTGACCTAGCTTTGGATTCAGGTCACGGGGCTCCTGTTTGATGATTCTTATCTATTAATCGTTGTGGATGATAAGATATCATGGTTCACCTAAATAGACGCTCTGGATAGAAGTTACCTTTAATTCTTCTTCACCACCAATAGCTTGGGGCACCATCCTACTCCATTCCACTTCTCTCAACCTCTCACTCCACAGACTGTAGTACTGACGGCTACAGAAATTCATCATATGCTGTCTGAGTATGCAACTGGAGAGAAGGTTACATTTATGTTTTCTCAAGGTGAGTATCAAGGTACATTTCGCCCATCCCCCTTGATAAATGATAAACTGGAAGCCACACCACTCATCAATTACATATTCATTACCTGCTTTATACCCCCCCCAATCAGCGCAACTGTGCAATGATAAGTGCTCCTCAATCATTGTCAGCACTCCTAAAAGTTGCTTGACGATTTTCTAGTACATTTCATGCTCGATTCCTCCGCTTTTAGCACTCCTCCACAGTGAGAAGCATTCCTGAATCTCTGTCAGTGCTTCCTAGCACAGATTAATATTGTTCTACTTGATGCCACTCTCAGTTCATTCTCTTTCAACACTCCACTGCAGCAATCAGCACCTCCCAATTCCTGTCCATGCTCTTGGGCAGGTATTGATGGTCTTCTGTTTGATTCCAAACTCAATTCCTCATCTATCGGCAATCCTCCACTGGGATAGATCATCCTTAATCCCCTTTGTCAGGTTTCACACTATACTATTTCATACAGTACCACATGTCACAACGTTCGGAGCTGTTCAGGTGGAACCGAATCTCCGCAACTTCCACCCACACTGCTCAGTATGAATTATTGCTCCTGTACTTCATTCCATCATCCTCCCCTACTCTCTTCAGTACTCCTACCTTGGGATAGTCATTTCTTAATCATCATCTGTGCATCTGTGCAATGATTGGCACTTTCCAATTCCATAATATGCCTCATAACACCCCCGCTTTTTGGTGCTCCTCTTCAGGTCTGGGTATTCCTCTGCTGGGATAGGTGCTTCTCAATCTCCGTCAGCACTCCTAAGCCTGGATTGGGACATTTCAATTTCATTCTGTGCTCCTTTATCACGTTCTGTGTACTCCTCTATTCCACACAGTACTGCCCATCTGGCACTCCTCTTTTCCAGGTAGTTGCTCCCCTTGTTGATCTGAATATATCAGATTGCCTTTCAAAGCCCCATTTTGATTCCCAGCTAACTAACATCACATTACACATTAATTATATATCACATAACAAGCCAAATGACATTGCAATTGAATATCACTCAGTTGCCAGGTACAAATCATCATCGAATACATAGAGTGCCTCCAGATTCTTTGCGCCATTACTGGACTGCGTGTTCCTGGTTCAATTGGCCCTGATGTGATGGGTGATGTCATGTGTGACACTGAAAGCATGTTTGAATTTTATCATTCTATTATTTAGTTGGGTTATTATTTTGGTATACATGATTTAATGTTTGAATTACTCTCCTTGTTGATTTGTTCCTTTAAGTTGCAATGCACAAAATAGAATGTTCAAGAAGATATGTTAGCTAGTATAAGTATGATTTAGAATTGATAATACACAATGATTGATCAATCTTATTGGCCCTGGGGTGTAATCCATGGCTCCTGTACATCCTGAGGGGTGCCAACAGTACCTGCAGTTCCCTGTATGAATATCCACAGAAACCCACCCAACTCGAAGAGTTTGGGTCACTGTCTTGCATTGGTTGGGTCACTCTTCCATATGCTCCGAAATGTCTCCCTGGTGCTCTGAAGTAGTTTCAAACTTACCACAATCACCGGCATAATACTTCCATACTTGTCATCACAGATTCCGGTTCTCTGAATGATGGCTGGAATACACTCCGTGGGTTGAATTCTCTCCTGACATTGACCCTGCTAAGTTCACACTCCGCCTCCTTTCACACACTCCTGGAGGCTCCAAGCAGCTGATGGACCTAGTGCTGATGCAGTGATGCATTAGAAGATTTCCGAATTCCCAACTTTCTTCCCAAATGCCATGCCCAAATCCATGAGAACTGAAGATCTCAAGTTAGTTAATTATTCCTCAGATATGATCAGGATGAACTTATACACAGTATATTTGTTATACTCCAAAATGGGCTGTTCTGTAATGGTGGCACGTGACCCAGGTCCGGGTAACAGCCATTCTATATAGTCAGCTCGCCACGAGACTTAGATCTCTGGCGATAATCTTACCTATACACATATATTTACTCTCACTCGAGGCCAGGTTTGCAACCGCATACTATAATGACCATATGTATGCATATAAGGCCGAACGCTGGCATGAATGCCCTTACACTATTATTGCGTTTCATTAAACGGATACGTGTCGCTCACAGGATTTTACGAGTTCACCCCTTTGCCGACGCGCCACATCATATAGTCTACAATTGAGATTACAGCCTTAGAAACATCATATCGAATCATGATTACTGAAATCATGGATATCGATTGTTTCATCGTTCAATTGAGCACCCTGATGTCAGCGGAGAAAAGTTCAGAGACCATATGTCACATGAGACACATTACCGGCGATGATGACAGTTATCACAACTACAGGACGCGACCATTCGATCCGGTGAATGAGAGATGACAGATACGATCAAGATATTGAGTCGAATATCACTCCCACGAGTCAATTGTGTGTGATCATCAGCCAAAGCAGCTACAATGGACAAAGCACATCGCCGGCAATGACGACGATTCTATCATGAGTACAGGATTCGACCCTATCAATGACAGAAATCGAATACCATTCCTACAAGTCAATTGAGCGTGATCATCAGTTGGAGAAAGTACAATCAATGACGCGATCTTACCCCTGAGTCGGCAATGCAAAAACAACAAAGACAATTCGGAGAGTCTCATAAAGGCGGTGATAAAAAACACAACTTCCGATCATCACTATCCGAACCTGCATCAGCAAAACACACTTTCGTCCAGGCGGAATGGCACTGTCAGAGTGGACGCGCTCCGTGAGAGCCGTCAGAGACACCCTGCTGGCGGATTACTCCAAGCCTGGCGTCAATACCACGTGTCGCTTTGCATATCGCCCTCCGATCGCCGTTTCGCCGGGTCTTCTCGCTCTGTGGGTCTCCCATTTCAAACAAACACTCTGACATTGTGGCCATCTGTGACCATACGTCGGAATGGGTTCATTCGGTACACGCATGCATCGCCATTGCAATGCGGACCCCGGAGTAGATAGACATCATTGCAGTATACGAAGGGATTGCAATGCAGACCCCGGAGTAGAAAGACATCATCGCATTATACGAAATACACACTCTATCTTTCCCATTGTTTGATCTCACTCGCTCTTTCCACGGTTTGGTGGATCGACGCAATTGCATGAATCCTCGCGGCCGGGTAGTATCAGAACTTCTCACCCTCATCCTATGCTCCTCGAGCCTGGTTGACTCTTGATCATGGCAAGGGGAGAGAGAGACGGATGACTTAACTTCGTGTTCGTCGGTGATGGTAGAGGAGATGGGACAAATTATCATGAGAAACTGGGACTTAAGAGAATTTCGTGTGCGAGTCAATTTACCATCCCCGATACGGCAGGTATGAGTCCCGATCCGGCGTGTAATAACAACAATACGAGGTCTTCCCAACCCAATCAGGCCAGTCGTACCCCTGATTTCTCATATCCGCTCGTATCCTCCACATCGTTCTCATCTTCATCCCCCATCTCTCTCTTTCTCATCCACATCTCAACCATCATCGCAGAACACAAAGTTAAGTCATCCCTCTCTATCTCTCCATGGCATGATCATGAGTTGACACCGAGTACAGCATACACCGAGTACAGCATCCACCAAAGATTGATTGTCTTCCCTTCATTGTCATAATTACGAGTTGACCCCTGAATGACGCGTCAGCTTCCGGCATGGCTCCCTACACGATCGACCGCCGTCAGCCAGCTCTCTATGAGAGCTGAAAATTAAAGTCACCTTGTCACATTCCCACGGTTGCGAGTTAACTAACTGATGAATAGAACCTCAGCACCAGGTGTGCCGTCCATCGACCGCCTCCAAGTACTCGTCCAATCTCACTCGATCACGGCCTCCAAGTCTATATCTAAACTCGCTCGATTACGGCCTCCAATTTCGCACAATCATGGCCTCCAAGTGCATCTCCAAACTCGCTCAATCACACCCTCCAAGTGTATCTCCAAACTCGCTCAATTACGGCCTCCAAGTTCGCACGATCATGGCCTCTAAGTGCATCTCTGAGTTCACTCCATCCTGGCCTCCCAGTGCATCTCTGAGTTCACTCGATCTCGGCCTCCAAGTGCAATTCTCAACTCGCGCAATCACAGCCTCTAAGTGCATCGTGAATGAGCGACAGTGGGTGTACGGAGATACAGGGGTAACGGAGGACAATCACCGCCTGCTGCCAGTCCAGATACACCGTGTGTAGATAGGTAGCTATATAGATACATAGATACATAGATAAGAATACAAACTGAATGCATATGTTTTGAAAATCATTGAATGATAAGTAGTAGCTATGATTTCCAGGTGCACCAGCAGCATTTCCAAAGAAGCGGTGGCCGGAGAAAAAATGGCTCCAGCATAACTGCAGCCACAGCGGAGAGTGTAACACATGTGTCGTTCTGCTGGTGCGTATACATCACCAAAATGTAAAGGAGGTACATGTGCATCGTGACCCATCGCCTGGGCGACGGGTAGCGTGTAATTCTCCGTCAGAGGGTATGAGGTTCCGTCCGAGCAGTGAGAGCCATCCGGAACCCCCGTGTGTTTCTGACGGAAACTAGGGTCGTTGCTGATGTGCGGAAAACACTACCGGTAATTCCAATTGGTCAAGCTCAATAAGCCCTGTGTAGGGAGCCGTGCCAACTCATCACCAGCGCCGTGGCTTCCAAAGGAAGTCAACGAAAGCAGAAAGGCAAACCGGCAACGCACTCGCTGCGGCAGCTGAGACCACAAATCCAACCTTGTACCAAATATACATGGCAACACGCAGTGAGTCAAAGAACATATCAAGTGCGGTGCAATGAGCATTTTTATATCGCCAAGCCTACCTAGGAAACTCGACCTACCATATGAACCAGCATTCACCTCCACCCTGGGCTGGTGATGATGTATGTAATGAGTTGAATGGCCAGTATCTTGGTTCAGTATTTGAACACCTTAAACCAGTTGACAAATCGGAGGTTTTAATCATCACAATGAAGGCATACAATATAGTCTTGGGCTTGCCATGGCATGACACCCGGGAATCGACTGCAGCAACCGTCGATTGACAGCCCTGCGAGTGCCTGACGGATCGCAACGGGCGAAGATCCCAGAAGCAAATTGGCCAAGTCTGCCGGAACGCGGTGAGGTAACCAAAATGGCAAGCCTTCTCCGGGTATACAACTACTCGGGCTACCGCATTCGATAATCTCTGAGCTAGTGAGGAAGTGGTCGAGGCATTCGCCGTACGACTTGGCGAATGTCAAGTGTTGCTGGGAGCATGACCGGAAGGCATCATCGAATACATAGTTAACGTGGAGATGGTAACAGATGATGGGGGTCACATCCCAGCACAATATCAAGATTTGTCGTATGCTCGTGTGATACAAAGACTATGTGGACGTATGCAGCAAGATATGCCACCTCACGCACCGCACCTATCACGGCATGCAAAGGGAATCCGGAAGATGAGCGATTCTGACTCGAGGAGCGTAGGATGAGCATGAGAGGAAATGATAGGGTAACCCGGCCGTGAGGAACCACACAAATTTCGTAGTTCTACGAAATCTCAGAAAGAGCTAGTGAGACCAGAGCTGGGAAAGATAGATACCGCCTGCAGCAGCACCGATTATCTGTGCTAAGAAGAAGGACGGTGGACTGGGGCTGTGTGTGGACTACCAAGCTCTCAATAAAGCCACGGTGAAGAACCGATATCCTCTCTCACTAATCTCGGAGATGCTCGACAGGACCTAAGGAATACCTATCACCTCATCCAAATCAAGGAAGGCGACGAGTACAGAACCGAGCTAAAATATCAATTAGAGGAGATAAGTCGTCGGCAGAGCAACGACGTTTAAAGAGAGGGATGACCCTACCGGAGAGGCTGGAATCAAGGATCAAACTGCACTTAACGACAGAGAAGTACAGCGGCGATAGATGCACCCAGAGAGCGGGGATAAGCGTATCTAGAGAAGAATCAACATACGCACCTAGCATCTGGAAGATGATAAGCCCCCCTGGAGAATTCATGGCCAAAGCCCAAAGACAGAGACAACGAGAACAGACCAAGCAAAGTCTGAAAAGGCGAAAAGCAAGTCGAAACACAAAGCAAGTCAACAATCAAAGCGAGTCAAAGAAAGGTCAAAGCAAGTGGAAAAATGATATGAAGCAAGCCAAGAGACAAGCGAAGTTGAAGACCTCCGAAATCCAGAGACGAAAGCTACCAAAGGACGCGTCAGTCAACAAAGATCACCAAAAGCCTACCGAAGTTCATCAATCTACCGAAGCACGACGGCAATCGACAACAGATTTGAGTCTACGTCGTCATCGGAGCAACGCATTTCAAAAGGGGAGATGACCATGTCCAAAAAATGTGTCCTACGGACAAGCGAAAAGCCCACCGGGAGGCAGTCTACCAAGCGACACTGACAAGTCGACCAGCCAACTCCTACTGACAAGCCAAAAGCCCACCAGGATGCAGCCTACCGAGACACGCACCGAGACACGCACCGAGACACGCACCAAGAAGTCGACCGAGTAGTCTACCAAGAAGTCGACCAAGATTCTACAGAAGCCGCCAATTAAGAGCAACTATGAAGTCGACTGGATGGTCACTGAAGCGGACTTCAAAAGATGATTACCGAATCAAGATCAATTTATGAGTCAATGCCGAGTACCAAGGACTACTGGCTGCGAGATATACTCTATAGACCATGCGGAAGCACTGCATGAATGCTCAAGAGAGTGCAGGCACGCTCGAACTTGGTAAGTATAACCATTTAAGAGAAGCTTATGAGTTGGATGTCGACGCTTAAGCTTGACGCAACTACCACAATGCGATTGACTTATACAATCGATGATCGCTGAAGGCTACAACCGATGCCGGCATTGGAAGCTCCCATCGATGCCAAGTCATGAGCGGAAGCTCTACCACCCTGAGGATTCCGACAATGACCTACGGCGAGATATAAGAGCTCCGGGAATGACGGTTGTTGGAGCATGGGTCAGGAAGTCAGGATATGGAGATGGGATAACTTTTGGATGTTTTCTTGCTTCTCTTTACTCTTCGTCTCTTCTTTGGATCACGACCCAGTTCAAATGGCAGCGGCACGGGGTTTTACCACCAGCCAATAGAGGTGGAGTTTCCCCGTGCACCGGATCCGCCGAAAGGTCACCATTCAGCTGTACCGATCGGTTGTGGGACTTATGGGTTCGTACGATTGCGTACGTAGGATGATTGATTCATTCTTAGTTTCCCTTTCCTTTCCTTTTCTGTTGTACGGTTTATACAGCCCAGGAGGTCTGCGCCTAAAGAGAGGGATACTGTAATGGCGGCACGTGACCCAGATCCGGGTAACGGCCACTCTATATAGTCAGCTCGCCACGAGACTTAGATCTCTTGCGATAATCTTACCTATACACCTATATTTACTATCACTCGAGTCCACGTTTGCAACCGTATACCATACTTACCATACGTAGGCCTATAAGGCCGAACGCTGGCGTACGTGCCCTTACATGTTCTATTATAGTCAACCATATCAACACTCTAGTTCAATTGAGCATCTGGAACAGGATTGTAAGGAGGGATGTAAGAATGTAAGAATGCCTACCAAGTAATCTTGCTTGATGCTCATAACATCTGGATCCAGTATATGCCAAGCAAAGTAAATGGCCTCAATAACACCATGCATCAATGACTTTATTCTTTTTCTGTATTTTACTTCAGTGTGACTCCACGAAATTGAATTCTCCAATTTCAAATGTTCCAGCTAGCCAGAAAATCGATGTCAACCACTTTAAAGAGGTGCATGAACACCAAACAATGGTTATAACATGCTCAGGCTCAAGAATATGTGGTGCTGATTCCAACAATGTACCAAGATCCACATGGTTGCGCTGATTGTATTGATGGGTTTATCCTTGTTGTCAAACAGCCTAATATGATTCAAAATGTATTCCTTGGGGTAATAGTCAGACCAGAACATTTGGTGTGGAAGCATGCTCCATCAGGCAGCATAACTGGTGAATGGCTTGTCAATAATGATGTAGATTTAGATACCTGCTGGACTGTAGATTAAGTGAAATGCCCAATTTGGGGGTATAGCAGTGAGATAGTTTATCAAATTGTACTATTCAATATTGACATTATATAGATTCACTGCTGCAGATTATGGCTGCAGGAGTATCGGAATTGTCTTGTTGATGAGTGCCACAGTCCCAGCAGCTCCAAAATATTACCAACATAAATGTTTAATTGTGTAGCAATGTGAAGACAATATCATAATCTTTAGAATATGCTTGTATTCTGTTCCTCTATTTGAAAGGTGTTCAGGAGCACTCCACAGTACACTCAGACCACCTGAGAGCACATAGTTTGGTATTCAGCCTGTCCAGCAGCTTCTGGGATTATCTGGAAGCATTGGTGTGGCTGTTCAGAATAGCTGAGTTGTTGGGTGATGACTTCCAAATCACTTTACATTTTGCTAATGGAGGATTTCAAGTAGGCACTCCATCAGACTCTCAATGAGGCTCTCAGGTGACCTCCCAAGCGGTCACTCATGAATGCTATAACTTGGAGTATTAGCCCCAGCAAAACCTGTCGGCAGTTAAGACTGGCTGGGGTTAATCAACTACTTGTCATGTATGGTCACAAAGTCCCAGACACGGATATCTATGGACATACTACAGCTTACTATGGACTGCGCACCATGCATGGGTTCATGGGAAACTTGCTATGAGCTGTATCTGTGCTTGTGTGTACAGTGCGCAGTATATAGCCGATATGCACTCTTGCTAATTGACCAATGCCCACTGAATAATTCGTAGGATTCTCCAATTTTGCGCTGCCTGAGGGAGACATTTCTGCCAATACCAATCAATGAACCAGCAGATTATCATATACCTGACCAAGATGAAGCATTAAGTATGGGGTTCCATCATAAAGAAGAAACACATGAAAATGCTCGCCTTGGTGCACCTTCTCATCAACAGGCGGTGCTCATTTCTTCACTTCCTGCACTGTTTCTGCCAGTGTGGTGGTGGTGGCGGATGAGGTAAGTTGCAGATAATCTCGATATATCCCACCTCACTGAGTAAATGTACAATAATCAATGCACAGAAATCCAACCCAAATTCTAGAATTCACCAACTCCCACTGTGTTCATAACTACACCAAAGGTGGGTGGGACTGTCATAAATCTGACAACAGCCAGCCGTGCAGTAATAACTCAGAAGATGTGCATAGTGAATTAGCAGTGCTAGAACTTTGTAGAGGTTGTTAAGCTGGGGCAACGCAGAGTTCCACAACGCTGGCAATTGAAAACATGCCCTAGTTGCTATACTAACTGAGTAAGTCATCTCCATGAACTCTCTGCATCTTCAAAATGTTTTTTTGCCTCCGGGAGTATTTGAGAGACTGTGTGTGTGTATTCATATTGTATGCACTGTAAATAGAGTATGACAAAAGAATCTGTTTTTCCCCGATACTCCACGGTGTGAACCCGACGTGTCCACCAATCCCTCCTCTCGGTCAAATGTATCATCCCTTTCTCCTTCCCACTATTTTTCATTAATTGGCCCCCCTTTCCTAGAGTATACCCTGCACATCCCATCATCTGATAACAGCCACTTGAAAAATCCTTACTCACACTCAGTCCAGGGTCTCTTTGATGTTATCGCAGTGGAATACCCCAACCGCCAAAACAGAGTAAGGCAGGAGATTTGGAGGTCTGAAAGTGAAACTCCCTAGGTCATACATGGCACGCTGACCATCTTCAGGCTTGACTGGAATGGGGGGGCGGAAGGGTGATGTTATCCTAAGGCCGCTTCTTGTACTTCATCCTAGTGGTGCCCGAGAAGCGGGTCTTGTCCATTGTCGTCGGTTAGAAGAGCTTGTACGGAGCATGTATCTCAGCACTCATCCACTTGACAGAACTAGACTGATACTGCACTGATAGGTCCCAGACCTCACGTACTGATGAATCCACAGGCATGTCGTAGCCCTCAATAACTGGCATGAAACTTTGAGTGGCAAGTTGCTGGGTAGACTACCGGTCCAAGTCGATGCTGAGTGGTAAAGAGAGCTTCAAAACAACAAGTTACACTTCCAAAAGCAAGCAGATACAGACAAAAGGTATGGAGTGAAGCCAAAGTAATAGCCTGCTCCCCCACAAAGGGGGGAAAGCTTGGCAAAACCAGGTGTTGAGTGTGGTTGTCGAAGGTGTGTGTAGTATTTGAGAGTTATCGGACCAGAATCCTAGGGAGGGCAAATCCCAGAGAAGACTGATCTGATGCTGGGGCCATCAGGTCCACCTGGAACCACCAGCCAGTACCGGCAACTGACCTGGGAGCATCAACGACATGCCTCGGAGCACCCGGGCGCAGCAGGGATGAATCTGGCAGTGCCAACGGCTAGCCTGGGTGTGCCAACAACAAGCCTGGGTGTGCCAATGAGAAGCCTGGGAAAGCTGATGACAAGCCTGGGAGCACCTCGAATCACTGTAGAGTAGACAGCACAATACAACACCTTCATTGGGTACACAACTGGTGGGCCTGGAAATTATACCTACTACTTATTGTTGAGCGATTTTTAACATGAATATACCCAGTTTGTATTCTCATCTATGTATCTATGTATCAATGTATGTATATATCTGTATAGCTACCCATCTACACATGGTATATGTGGACTGGCTGCAGGCGGTGCTTCAGAGTGGATTGAGCTGCACCGGGAAATGACAATCGAGTAAACTCAGTGATGTACTTGGATGCCATAATCCAGTACATTTGGCGATGCACTTGTAGGCAATGATCATGCCAACCTGGAGGCCGTATTGGAGCGAATTTTGAGATACAGTTATAGCACACAGTGCAGTGAATGTATAGATACACCCTGGGGCTGTGATCGAGCAAGATTGGAGATGGGCTTGGAGGCCATGATCGAGTGATATTATAGGAGAACATGGAGGCGGTCGTTGGGAGGCTCACCTGGTGCTGATGAGACATATTCATCAGTTAGTTGACTCTCAACTGTGGGAATGTGACAAGGTGACTTTACCTTGAAGCGCTCATGGAGAGCTGGCGAGTGGTGGTCTATCTTGTAGGGAGACATGCTGGAAGCTGAAGTTGCAATCAGGGGTCAACTCGAAATTGTAAGTATGAAGGGAAAACAAACTGTCTTGAGTAGATGCTGAACATGGTCGATGCTGTGCTCGGTGTATGCTGTACTTGGTGTCAACTCCTGACCATGGCTTGGAGAGATAGAGAGACATTCGTTAACTGTGTGTTTTTCGATGACTGTCGACATATGTATGAGAGAGAGCGATATGTGATGCAGAGGGTAATAATCTGGAGGACAAGAGTGGATATGAGAAATCATGGGTAGGACTAGCCCGATTGGGTTGGGAAGACCGCATATTGGTGTTATAACCTCGGCAGGAAAATGTGAATTGGTCCTGAAGCCACATGCAAATCCCCTAGACACGCAAGTCAACCTGAACAGTGCTCCTAAGTATTTCCTGATCCTCCCAGGCCCTCTTGGAGATTTGCAAAGTGCTCTCGGACACTGCAGGAGCATTCTCAGGTACTCCTGAAAGAGCCTGCAGTTATGGAGGTGTATGCAGAATGCAACAATATTTGGGTTAGAAGATGTTCAACTTTTCAAGCGCCTGAAACCTCCATGCAGGTATGCGATAGATTTTCAGAGCAGCTGAGATGTCTGTGTAGCTCTGCGGGAGACAATCTACTTGGTGCTGTATTCTGACAGCAGTAGTTCTTGGGGTTCCATAACAACATGCCATGTAGTCAATGATATTCGACTTTGTTACAGTCACAGGATTTGCTACAGCATAGTTTGGCATGTACTCTCTTTCAATATCTCTCTATATATATACATATGGTCACTCTGGCTGCAGGTGGCATTCAAGCATGATCAGAGGAGCATCTGGAGACACCAATTGAGAGAACTTGGAGATATACTTGGAGGCCATGATTGTGTGAACTTGGAGATGCAGTTGGAGACCATGATGGAGCGAGTTTGGACATGCTGGCAAGAGAAAGGAAAGGTTCACATATGGTGTGGCTCAGCGGAATGCACGGACCAGACAGGGAAATCTGTGTATCCACACCATTGACTGGATCGGCGGGAAGATAGACATTACTCACTTAGACAAAGAATAGAATATCATCACTGAATACTCCTACAAATACATTTGAAGGCCATGACCGAGCATGTTGGGAGATGCACTCCGAGTCAGAGATTGAGTGCACTCAGCGATGTACAGGGAGGCCATTATGAGGTGAAGTTAGAAACACATTTGGATGCCATAATCAAGCGAGTTTACAGATGTGCTTGGAAGCCGAGATTGAGATAACTCTGAGATGCACTTGGAGGCCATAATCGAGTGAGTTGGAAGATGCACATTGAGCCAAGCATCATGGGGACGTGGTGGCCATGTTCTAGTGAGTTTGGAGATGCACCTGGAGGCCATGATTGATTGAGATTTGAGGAGTACATGGAGGTGGTTGATTTGAAGGCAGTAGATCAGGAGGGAGGCACTACCGGTGCTGAGACTGTATTCATGGGTTCACTTCTAATCATGGGAATGTAGAGAGTCGAGTACACCAAGATCCACCAAGAGTTGAGAGATGGGAGTCTGGCTGGGATTGTGTAAAAGTGGATCTTGGGATGATGCAGTACTCATGGTATGCCGTACTCAGTGTATGCAGTATTCGGTGTATGCAATACATGGTTTATGCAATACTTTGTGTAGGCAGTACTTGGTGTATGCTGTTCTTGGAGTGTGGTGTACGGGGTGTATGCTGTACTCGGTGTATGCAGTACTTGGTGTATGCTGTACTTGGTGTATGCGGTACTCAGTGTATGCTGTACTTGGTGTATGTGGTACTCGGTGTATGCTGTACTCAGTGAATGCAGTACTCAGTGTCAACTCATGATTGTGGCATGGAGAGATGGGGAGGGATGACTTGACTTCCTGTTGTTAGGCAATTGTAGAGTTGAGGACGAGAAAGAGAGAGATGAGAGGAGATTGGGGAACTCATCATGAGAAACTGGGACTTGAAAGAGATTTTGGTATGGGACTCAATTTACAATTCCCGATACGGCAGGTACCCGTCCAGGTCCGGCAGATCACAACCTGGATATGGTGTCTTCTCAACTCTATCAGGCGAATCGTACACCAGATGTCCCATATCCCTTCATATCCTCCATATCATTCCTGCCTTCATCCCCCATCTCTCTTTCTCATCTACAACTCAACCATCATTGCAGAACACGTAGTTATGTCATCCCTCTGTTTCTCTCCATGCCATGATTATGAGGTAACAGCATGTTTCGCATACAGCGAGTACAGTATACACCAAGTACAAGCATACACTGAGGAAAGCATCCTTCCAACATTGTATGTCATCCCTTGATTGTCAGAATGCCCAATAGACCCCTGAATATCACTTCAGTTTCCGGTGTGCCTCCCTAAGGATGCACTGCCACCAGCCTGCCCTCCATGGAAGCGCAAAAGAAAAGTCGCCACGTCACATTCCCATGGTTGCAAGTCAACTAACCGATAAAGAGATTCCCAGCCACTGGCATGCCTCCTATCAACTGCCTCCAGACCAACCACCTACAAGTACTCCTGCAAATCTGCTCAGTCATGGACTTGGAGGGCAGCCCTTAGCTCTCTCGATCATGGCCTCGAAGTGTATCTCCAAACTCGCTCGATTATGGCCTCCACGTTCGTAGCTCATGGCCACAAATTGAGTCTCCAATATCACTCAATCACAGACTCCAAGCTCCCACAATCAAGCCCTCCTAGTGCGTCTCCAATCAGGCTCAATGACGGCCTCCAGCGCATCTTCAAATGGTAACAACCTCCATGTGCATCTCTGAGTTCACCTGATCTCTGGCTTGAAGTGCATCACCAAACTCACTCTGGGACATCCTCCAACATGCATCTCTAAGTTCACTCGATTGCTATGTTCAGGTGCACTTCAAATTGCTCTCAAGCACCGCCTGTAGGCAGTCCAGATATACTATTTGTAGATAGACAGCTATATAGATACATAGATACTTGGATACATAGATGAGAATACAACCTGAATATATGAGTTTTAAAAGTCATTGAATGATAAGTAGTAACTAAGATTTCCAGGTGCACCAACAGCTTTCCCAAAGAAGATGTTATTTTTCCCAGACTGCTCTACAGCAATCCAAGGTGCCCCCAAGCTTGTCACCTGTAGTCACAGGTGCTGCCAGGTGCACCTGAAGACAACTGCATCGGTCCGGTCAACTCCGGGATTTGACTGCGCTGGGATTCAGGTCCAACAACTCCCAAACATACCCACAATCTCCAAGAGGCAATTATACATTTTGCTAATCTTGCTGTATCGGAAGTCATAGCTGCTGTATCGGGAATGGTAAATTGACCAGCCCAAAACATCCTCTTAAGTCCCAGTCTCTCTTGATGATTTCCAAACTCCTCTCATGTCTCTCTTTCTCATCTTGCACTCCACCATCACCTGAGCACATAAAGTTGACTCATCCCTCTCTGGCTCTCCATATCACGATCATGAGTTCACGCCATGTACAGCATACACCGGGTAGTGCATACACTGAGTACTGCATACCCCATCTACGTCATACCCCAAGTAGTGCATCATGCGAAGATCAACTGTCTGCCACCCCCAGCCATTCTGTCATCTCTCAGCTCTTGCCGGTTGGTGATTCGCTCAATTTTCAGCATTCCCACACTTACGATATAACCAATGAATTGAGTCTGAGCTCCTATTGCACCTCCATCCCGGTCTACCGCCTCCAGATCACCCGCCTCCAGATCAACTGCCTTCAGATCAACCGCCACCAGGTCAACCACCACCAAGTGTGCCGCCATTTTTGATTGATCATGGCCTCCAAGTACATGTCTTAGTTCACACAATCAGGGTGTGGTGAAAGGGCGGAGCTTTCATGGGATCAAAGGGGAATTTGTGAGAAAGAAGAGTTCTAGATCAAGGAGGGACAGAAGAAGGTGCGCGGATATGCAGCGGTTCTGGGTTGTGAGGAACGACACATGCTGTGTGGATCTTTAAAGGCTCGGGAAGAGTGCATGAGGAATTACACAAATTGCATGGATCTATGAAAGCTCAGTAAGAGAATGTGGGACCAAGAGTTGGGAAAGATCAACTGTGGGTTTCATATAATGGGATGATGTCTTTATACTCCCTGTTGCTCAGTCTATTTCCGTTATCCCTCTGTCTCTATAT
>Ga0307512_10001740_pt1 | contig 29705 bp, 33 predicted proteins | sample 14_EM_MG_FD_200267 | JGI IMG/M metagenome (GOLD analysis project Ga0307512, IMG submission 200267) | Populus trichocarpa ectomycorrhiza microbial communities from riparian zone in the Pacific Northwest, United States - 14_EM | ecosystem: Host-associated > Plants > Roots > Unclassified | place... | reverse complement strand
AGATCAGTGGGAGAGGATTTTAGTTCTTCACCGGGGCTTGATTGAGAGCTCGGTAGTCCACACACAGCCGCAGTCCGCCGTCCTTCTGCTTCGCAAATGAGATCGGTGCTGCCGCAGGCGGTGATGATTGGAAGTCTATCTTTCCCAGCTCTTGGTCTCACTCGCTCTTTCTGAGATTTCGTAGATCCACGCAATTTGTGTGGTTCCTCACGGCCGGGTTACCCTGTCATTTCCTCTCAACCTCTTCCTACGCTCCTTGAGCCAGAACCGCTCTTCCTCACGAATTCCCTTTGGATGCCGTGATAGGTGCGGTGCGAGAGTTGGCATATCTTTGCTGTATACGTCCACATAGTCCTTGTATCTCATGAGGATACGACAACTCTTGATATTGTGAAATCTTGGTATTGTGCTGGGATGCGACCCCCATCATCTGTTACCATCTCCACGTTAACTATGTCTGTTCCTATTCTCATTAGCCTTGTCTGAATTCTGCATTGTAGCATGCTTTGGTGGAGTGGAGATGGGTATGGGTCCCGGGATAGCTGGATCAGATGGTTCGTCACAATAGGACAAAGCCCCGTTGACCAGTTTCTCCCTTCGTGTCGCGGCGAGCTGGTAGCAGTCATTCACGCACCGTCACTGTGTCACTCTTCTGCCGCAACTACCGCCGCTGCTCCTGCTTGCGCATTCAGCATCTTGGGGTTTCTCTCACTTTCGGTGATGCCTTCCAGTCATGCTCACAGCAACCTGACATTCGCCAAGTCATATGACGAATGCCTCGACCACTTCCTCACTAGCTCAGAGATGATCGAATGCGGCAGCCCCGAGTAGTTGTATACCCGGAGAATGCTCACCATTGTGGTTACCTCACTGCGTTCAGGCAGAGGACTTGTCCAATCTGCTTCAGGAATCTTCGCCCATTGCAATCCATTTGGCGTTCGTAGGGCTGTCAATCAACCTTTGCTCCAGTCGATTTCCGGGTTTCTCGCCATAAATCATGGCAAGCCCAAGAGCAGGTCGTATACCTTCATTGGGACGACTAAAACCTCCGATTTGTCAACCGGTTTAAGGTGCTTAAATACTGAAACAAGAGACTGGCCATTTGACTCTCTACATACATTATCACAGGGCCAGGGTGAAGGTGAATGCTGGTTGGTATGGTGGCTCGAGTTTCCTAAGTAGGCTCGGCGATTTAATGATGCTCATTGCACCGCAGTCGATTAGTGCTTTGACTCGCTGCATGTTGCCGTGTATATATAGTACAACAGTAGGTTGTGTGGTCTCCGCTGCCGCAGCGAGTGCATTGCCGGTTTGGCTTTCGGCTTTCGTAGACTTCCTTTGAAAGCCACGGCCCTGTTTATAGTTGGCACGGCTGCCTCCACTGGGCTTATTGGATATGACCGATTTTGAATTCCCGGTAGTGTTTTCCGCAGGTTTGGAGATGAATGGTCGGAAGTTGCATTTCTTATCGCCGCCATTCTGAGACTGTCCCAATTGCCTTTGTTGTTCGCTGTCCTCCGAGCTTCTTCGAGGTTGCTAGAGTTGTAGGTGTACACGCCAATTGACGTCGATGCACTCCACTCTATTCGAAGGGATGTAGTCGCCACTGTGCTGACTCGCAATCGTCTTTCAACTTCGCCTTCAGTTCATGGTAATGCCGATTCAGGGGTAAGATCGCGCCTTTGACTGTAGGTTCTCCGACTGATGATCGCGCTCAATTGACTCGTAGGAATGGTATTTGATTTCTCTCGTTGATAGGGTAGAATCCTGTACTCATGATAATCATCGTCATTGCCGGCGACGCGTCTAGTCCTTTGTAGCTTCGTTGGCTGATGATCACACTCAATTGACTTGTAGGAATGGTGTTCGACTCAATATCTCGATCGTATTCGGTTTCCGTCATTGGCTGAATCGAATAGTCGAGGACTGTAGTCGTGATAATTGTCGTCATCGCCGGTGGCGCGACCTTGTGTGCCAATTGGTCTCTGAACTCTTCTCCGCTGCCATCAGGGTGCTCAATTGAATGATGAAACGATCGATATCCGTGCTTGCAGTAATCATGCTTCGATATGTCGTTTTTAAGGGTGTAATCTCAATGCTAGACTTGATGATGTGGCGTGTCGGTAAAGGGGTAAACTCGTGAATCCCGTGAGCGAAACGTATCCGTTTACTGAAAAGCGATAATAGTGTAAGGGCACGTACGCCAGTGTCCGACCTTGTAGGCATACGAATGGTAATTATAGGTATACGGTTGCAAACGTGGACTCGAGTGATAGTAAATAGGGGTATAAGTAAGATTATCGATAGAGATCTAACTCTCGTGGCGAGCTGACTATATAGAATGGCCGTTACCCGGACCTAGGTCACGTGCCACCGTTTCACCTCCTCCTCCGCTTCCACATCGTCGCCATCCTCGCCCTCATACCTGTCGACATCAGTGGTTCCCAGGTCAAACCTACTATGCCCTGTCTCTACCACATAATGTATTGATCCATCATCGGCCTGCGATGTTTCATCCTCCTCATCCGCATTCGCATCGTCGCCATCCTCGCCCTGATACACATCAACATCACTGGTTCGCAGGTGAATCATCTCGAGTTCAGTAGCGACCCGCTGTCCCCGGCTGGTGGTGCAGATGGCATCGCGCTAGTCGCTTTCGTCACATTCATCTTCGATCTGCTCGCTGCCCCTTGTCATCCCACAATGCAGTTCGTCATCCTTGTAATTGCTGTCTATTGGGATGATTGGGTCAGTGCTTCCGATCTCAGGATCCTCAAGCGCCACTTCGCAGGTCATATAGTCTTGAAAAATAGCCATGTCGACATGTGCTGCTTCCACGTTGATGACCATGGCAGGCGTTGGGTTCTCCTCCTGTTGGGTCTGACGCTTGACTGTATCAGGAGTGTTTTTATACACCCTCTGTTGGTTGCTCTCTGGTAGTGTATTCGAGGCATTCATCAAGAATGTATATGTGTCTGCAGGACCAGGCGAGGTTAACAACATGTAACTGGTTGTAGTGCTGCAGGATGCATTCTTACCACCGTCAATCTTGTAGTTGATGTAGTTCGAGCGATCAGGTCTTTCTGCTTTCAACTTTGACTTGGAAGTTTTCGGATGAACACCATTGATCTTTTGCCACTCCAGAAGAGCATGGCGCAACGCGGCACAGGTAAACATGATCAGTGGCGAGGGTATATGACCGTCCTTGACATCAATCATGGAATGATAAAATCCATCAGCATACTTTCTGCGGTTATTCACACAATGATAAAATGTGATGTAAATAAACGGCGGGATTGTTTCCACCAGGTAGTTATGTGGATGCTTGCCATTCGTTTGCAGCTTTGGACTCTCTCTGAGTTGGATTTGGACCGCATACACCACTTTCTACACGCTCTTCTACAGGAAAAAGATACTTGTTATCTGCTAGAAGGGAATCAATTGATTCCAAATGCTCTGCGCCGGATTCAAAGTGGTGGAGATTATAAAGCTCTGTTATGTTGTCCCTTGCTGAGTGAAAATCATGGGATATTGCCTCATCGACTTGTGCTTGATCCTGGAACTGGTTTGAGCATGTAATATGCAATGTGGGCCGTTGCTTCAGCATACCTCTTTCAAGATCTCCTATGTGCATGCCTCAAATGCTATGGACCAAATGTTGTTTTGCTGCATAGTGGTGTTCCAGTATGTCTCTACTATCTGCTAGTGTGGGGCGTCAGCTAATGCTTTCGCAACGCATCGCGTTGCATAACATACTTCTCGAAGTTGCTTGCACTCATAAACGGCCACCTGTTCCACATGTAGAGCTTCTCGAGTCTGCCAGTTGAAAATACAAGACGCGTCAGGTTTGAATGACCAAATCGATGGATGCTGCGACTGGTGGAGACGATTGATCGAGGTGTAGACACCGCATGCGGTTGCAATTATCACCCTCTTTGTCTCTGATTGCTCTCTATGGATCGTGTTTGCAGGGGATTTGCAATGATCGCCCAGGCATCTGGATTAGGATTGGGGGGAGGCAGGTTTTCAAAACCGCTGAGAGGAGTTGGAGTACTAGCAATGCCGGATGCAGGGCTTGATAAAATGCGATGCATTGAGTCTGTTAGTGAGGTTCCTCTGGGTGTTGGTGTGCTGCGACTGCTTGTATCCGGGGTGGCGGTTTGAGTATTTATTGACTGTCGCTACGTGGCGGACAGGGTAAAAGTCACGGGTTGGGTGATATCTGCATCGCAACAATTGTTCAGTGAAGATGAGGGGGTGGAGTTCTGTCCTTTGATTGTGGAAGATACGGAAATCTCTGCTGGAGAGAAATCCCTCTGATCAGCCGGTCTGGAAATGTGTCTCTTAGCAGGGGGATGTTGGGAATTCCCCGCAGGCCGACACTTTTGTTGATACTGACGATTTGCAAGACTTCAAACATTTTGTACAACCGGAGTTGTGTCAGGGTGAGGGCTGTTGTGAGGCATAGTCCGATATAGATGTTAGACATTAAGAATGCTGGAATATGTTCCTCTGCACGCATATGTCAAGGCAGGTGAGATTGAGTTCTATTTGAGCGACCAGGGAGGGATTCGACAGAACAAGGATTCACAGTGTAGACCGCGCTAGACTCTAAACAGTGACAATACCCGGGGACTACCTCCCTTATATAGCATCCAACTATGGGGTAAACTGCCATCAGATTACACTCAGCATTGATATCCACTGTCACAGCAACATCTGAAGGTCTATTTGCACTGCGTGAAGAGTGTTTATGCCTTCTTGGCGTGGGTGTTGTGGTATTGCACTCCATCTTAGCACATTACTTCGAATCGTCGATTGTGTATATCCTCAGTTTGCCTGTGGCAATCCCCCTTTGGCAGAGCTGGAAGCATCGCAAAGCGAACAATGACGTATTTTCTATCCTATGACATCAGTTGCATCTGCCTTTTCCACCGCTAGGCCTGTTGGTAGCCATGTTGGATGATTGCTCAGGTAGGACAACCTGAGAACTACACAGTTTGCTCCGAGATGCACGAGACCTGAGAGGTAGAAGTGGTGTGCGATGCAAAAAGCAACGCCCGGGGTTGTACACTTTCCTCTCCGCGAGTACAAAATCTGGTCTCGAGGCTTTCTAAGAATGAGGTGGCTGGTGGTTGTGCAAGATAAACACTGGGCCGTATTGTTTTCGTTAACCAACAAAACAAGTTCAATGAAGAAATCGCTGGACGTCAAGTATATATATCGCTTCTTCCCACCTACACCTCCATTCTCTTTTCCTCCCGTATTAAGCACACTGCCAGCATCCTGAACTCTCTTGACATTACTTGACTTGCACAAATAATGCCTCTTGTTCCATAACACACCCAATGACCTAGACAACTGTGTACATTCCCTCTGGGCTTCGTTCCACTACATGCAACTGTATCATAATGCTACTGCAGCAGATGTAGATTCAATTTCAACTCCCAGCGATGGCACCAAAGGGCAGCCCCAAGGGAAAGGGGAAGGCAACTGCTAGGGAAAGAATGCCGACATCGGTGATGAATTGACGCCTGTCGTTGGATCGGGACAGTATACTGGGATTCATCTTGAAACTCATCCGTGGACTCATACGGATATACAATGTTGGTGGCGTCAAGGATGAGACGGCATTGGACCTCTTTCATGATATAATCTTTCTTCATCCAGTCATGACTCGCCACTTTTCGCAATTCCAGCTAATGAGGCCTCACTGCAGGAGCAGGTGTTTGCCCTTTCGGCAGTGGTGGGCAGCCTTCCACTCATATATGGCGCAAATGTTTGGCAAAACCCACGACCAAATGAACAATTGGAGATGGGACAACCCCCATGCCTTCAGGGATCAAGTCGATTGCACCAATCCACAGACAACCAGCTCAGGGTAGGTCAAACGCACAGGTGAGTGTTTCTCTTGTCATGGTAGCGATGATCTCTGGGTAAAGATTGAACCACCAAGCTACTGGCATTACAAGCCAGGCAACTTCCTGGCCATGAGACAACTGAATTGTGATAAGATTATCGATGGGGATGATGATGATGAGAACTGGGCGGATGCCAGTGTTAGCAACAGGTCAAGGAAACCCGCCTGCAGTCCGGGTTTGGACATGAAACACGGTTCGGGTTGGATCCAGAACCATTCAAGAACCTGACGCACTGCTTCTTGGCCGTCCAACCATGGCACCATACCCAGCAACCCGCAGGTTTCGCCAGGTTTTGCTGAACCCATCGGGTGCAATCTCCAGTTTTGCATTTCGGGTTGCTCTATTTATGATCGCATTCAGACATCTTAATGTTAATCGTAAAATATTAACGATAGTACGTCGATTTTCCCTTCGGATGAACTGGCTGCCTTTGTGCTCAAAATTTGTAGTGAAACACTCCCTGCCCCATCCTCAGAATGAGCGTCAACGGAGCATCAAGGATGTTAGGTCTTGCATCCTGGCTAATCAGAGCGGGAATTGGTTGCAGCTAGTCATAACTGAGGTATTGGCCTCCTTAATATGCAAAAGCGGAAGCGACACGCTCCCTGCCCCATTTTTGAAAATGAGCGTCGAATGAGCGTCAATGATTTAAAGTCTCACATCTCGGGTAATATAAGTGGCGCATGATTGCAAACCATTATGAAGTAGGAATTGGGAGCCTCTCTAGGCAGATAAGCAAGCAACATTCCCGTGACAGCCTCCCGGACAGTAACAACAAATTTCATTTACAATGATTAACCGAAGAGTTCATGACAGTTTTAGCCTAGAAAAACTGTCAGAACATCGTGTATACACAATGACAGATGCATCGGGCTTTGATTACAAATGATGAACGGCCAAAAATTGTTGACGCTCCGTTGAGGCCCATTCTCATGAAGGGGCATAGAGCGTGTCGCTCTATTTTTTCCCTATACAGGCGGCCAATACTTTGATTATATATAGGAACGACCATATCGCTTTTGACTGACCCAACTTACAAGACCAGATCTCATTGACGCTCGGTTGATGCTCAATTTCAGAATGGGGCAGGCAGGGTGAGGCTCGCTCTTTGGCCTATAAAGCCAGCCAATACTGCATTTATCACTGGTCTCAGCCGATCGCCAGGCAGATTACCAATGATGCAGGACCAATAATCGTTGACCCTCTGTTGATGTTCATTTTGCCATGGGCGTATCCACAATATGTTATCATATATCTTGGCGTGATATATCATTAATGGTGTTTTGGCAGCCTTTGTACCGTCTTCATATACTTTCTCCTTCATCACTACATTGTTCTTTAATAATACATATAAATATATCCTCTAAAATATACTTCAAAGTGTCCGCTAATTGTGGATAATAATACACTCAAAAATCCTGTTTCAGTCGATCAATGCTCATCTTCACTGTCAGGTTTGCTCAATTGGCTGCTGTCGTCTGCAAGATGGATGTCAGCTGCATTACCACGCAGCAGATAGTGTACTAACCAGTGGATGTTTCTTCATCAGTCAGCAAATCTGGATCAAAATCAATATCACGCTTGCGATCCTTGGCATACACATCATGGTTCATGAATTGATCACCGGGAAGAGGAGTATGTATATACACATATCTGAGTAGCACACCTTCGATTTCGGATAGCTGAGCTTCTTCATTGTTACCAGGTGAAACAAGTGGCATTTCGGGTGGATGTGGCGTCAGTTCAGGTGTCGGCTGCCTGAGTCTCTCTGGGGGGGTGCACCCGTGCCTTTGTGTCTCCAGTGTGTCTGGGGATATTGTGCTATGCCATTTTAGCAATGAAGGCAGCCATCCATCTGATTTTCCCAAAGCATAGCCGGGTTTCTTTCCATTGCAGCCTTCACATTGTTGTGCCCAGGAAACGCAACTCCCAGCTTCTACTCTTCTTGGACTTTGGCCCGCGGTTTCTTGATTAGTAATTGCGATTCCTCTAATGCGGCGCGCAAAAACCCCCCTTTGGCCATTTTCGCCAAATTCAAAGCCAGGCGCATGTCAGACTGTTCTAGCTGTACCCAATCTGCTTGCCTTGCCATAGTTGCAGACATGTTGAAAACCAACAAGGAAATTAGTTGCTGCATCTACATATTAGATTCGGCCAGTACCTCAACCATAAACACTTCAGTAGTATCCTCGTACATGGTTCAAGCCTGTTTGGTACACTCTTGGTGATTCCTATCACTAAATTCGTCTGCAAAAATCCCAGCGCTGCCAACATCATGAGGTTCGATTCCGCGGACTGTGCAGACAGATACATTGGTTGACCATTGAGGGTTCCCATTACGGGTGGCGATAAATTGGTCACATAGCTCTCTACGCACTCCAGCTGTATGTTTTATCATTAATTTATTGCCATGTACCACGATATAACGACACTTATATGCGATCACATGCTACCTCTCCTTCTTTGCGCTTCCAGCTCTATGGACAATTTTGAACTGTGCATCCAAGGTTGTGGTTTCGGTGGCTGCATTTGCAGCGTTGCGGTGAACTAAGTGGTGTCTACGTTGTAGTCGGGTCTCAGTGGGTGGCGTATTGGAAGATGCGCCCGTTGTTCTGCTCGATTCAGTTCCACTCTCACCTTGGTGAGTTGTATGTGGAGCCATCGTTTGCTGCTGTGGAAGTGAAGAGATGATGATAACGAAACGAAGTGGGATGTCCTGAGGAAGAAGATAAACATAAGAAGTGGGAAGCCCTGAGTAATATATAGTTAGCTTTAGGTCAAAATGGCATGCATAACAGCCAACTTGCTCGTTCTACACATGTTGAATCCTGTTGCGCATTGCTGCCAATTGCCCCGGTTGCCACCTGTCCTGCAATTCGCACCAAGTCGGTCCAATGTTGTGTCTTTGTTTAAAGGGATAAATCACTGTGAACAACCATCGAAATCTCATGTTTGTGTGATACAAACGGTACCTTCATCGTCGGAATGGGCGTCTGCTGATGTTTATCTCCAGAAATCCCTGGGATCTTACATGACACAGACGCGAAACATCATGTCATGATGTACGGTTAGCATTGCTATTCCCAATGTAGTGACGGTCAAAACTCAGATTTTGCTTTGTTCAAGTCGATTAAAAGTACCAACCTCGACATAAACGATGCAGCTTGCCTCCATGTGGTCCATATCATGCAACATCCAACATCCCCTCCATCAACAAATTCAACACAAAATACAATGGTCAATGTTCCGAAAAAGAACCATTTGCCACTACCAGCAGGCAAATACAGCAAATTGACAACACGCTCCACATGACGATGTCTTCAAGCTAATCAGCGCCAAAGCGCCTTGGAAGCAGAATGGGTCCGCGCCCATGGACCATTGCGTAGCTTGCGATCCAACGAGAAGCTTGCGGCGGGGAAAAGGCAAGACATGCACTTCATAAGTAACAAAGAGAAAGCAAAATGGATCGAGGATTATGTGGAAAGAGAGCCCTCTGTGGCAGGAAAGCAAGTTGAAGACGCAGAAACAGCAATTCAACAGCAGCAGGATGATATGAGAAATGCTGAAAAGGCAGGATTGACAACGACCAAGCCTGAAACAACATTTGTGGAGATGTCGAACGCCATCGGAGATAGTCTGAGCGATCTTGCATATTCCGACAATGGGGAGGATGGGCAAGACGAGGATGATGATGAAGAAGATCCTGCTGGGGGCAAGCATAGCGAAGATGACAAACCTGGCTAGGTGATGGGCACGATCTCTAAAACGGTACCGCATCGCATGGAGCGGTTTCAGCAGAAGCAGATGATGCTTGACGATTTGACGCAACCATGCCAGGGAGAGGCGGCCGACTACTTCCGTGAGAAGGATAAGAAGTACGGGACAACTGCATTGAAGGTTCCGGCTTGGGTTCAACCTCACACGGCAGATGATGCAGCGTCATCTGTGCGAACAGTATTTAGTGAGCCTCTAGAGACGCTTGATAGCGTCCCCGGGAAATTGCGAATGCCGCAGGTGACTTCGCGACCAGGGAGGAGTCATCTGAGGATAGCTTCGCAGAAACTGCCGATGCACGAATGCATTTTGTCCCTCCTGCCCGCCTCAATGCCCGATTGGTCACAGATGCAGCAATCTGCGCCTGTTGATCCTGTAAGCGTTAACCACTGCAAATCGCGTCCCAATCTGATTACCATATAGAAATCAGATTCTGATGAGGTCATGGTGACAGCTCCTGCATCTCTGGAGGGATACATAGGCAAATTGGCATCTGTGATGATGTATCGATTTGAAATGCAATACCCGTACCTATTTTGCTATGTGTCAGCTTGTACTTGATTTCAGTGACCAAAATGTGAGAAATGTCAATTCGTCTGTGCATGTGCAAGGGTCGGATAAGCTATGCCAATTTTCTAGACATCAAATCTCGTGGACTGATGACCAATGAACGTGATATCGTCCTACCTGTCACCATTAAGTGAGACAATTAAAACTACATTACAGATGAAACTCAATGACGAAATGTAAGTCAGTGATATCATACCAGTCATGGATGCAGCGGTTCAAGCGCAATATGAAGTTGAATGAATGATGACCGTGATGCTGCATACGATCATGGATCCAACTGCATCACTCACTGCACAGACCTGGTGCACATAGTCGAGATGTTGAAAATTGGTTATGGTAGGTCATGGAAATCGTGGAGGATGAGCTGGATGTGATGAGGTGAGGAAGTCAGGCTGAATATATCAAGAACTAGTGTACGAATATATATGCGGTTAATTGCCGGCCGAAAGCGCAGGGAAGTGATGGGCCAACGCCATTCATCACTCAGATAATGTGTCTAGTGGTCGATCAGAAATTGAGAGCCTTGGAAGCATTTGGAAGCAAATGTTTATACATAGAAACGATTCATTAGCTGCCAATGACGACTCTATGTATTCCAACATACAATTGGTGAGCACCCACTGACTGTCAGTATCTCATTAAGTTGAGCGTCAATGGAGCGTCAACGATTTTCAGTATTACATTTTTGGCAATGAAACGGCTGCTTAGTCACATCCTTCGAAAGTGATTGTACTGGCGGGTTATATAGGCAAAAATGATAGTGACACGTTCATTGACCAATCCTGGAAATGAGCATCAATGATGCGTCAACAATTTTTGGTCTTGTGAGTCTGATAATCAAACAGATGACATGGTCGCTGTAACACATAATCAAAGTATCGGCCGCCTTTAAGGCGAAAAATGCTGGAGTCGACATCACTACTATCTCTTGAAAATGAGCGTCAACGGAGCGTCATCAATTTTCACTCTTGCATCTTAGATAATCAAACAGCTGCGCGACAATATCAAGCTATAATCGAAGATTCGGCCGCCTTCATGTGATAAAGAGGCAGTGACGATATCGCCACCACCTCCTGAAAATCAGCGTCAATGGAGTGTCAACGATTCTTGGTCTTGCATTATGGACACTCAAAGCGCTGTGCATTGACATTGACCAATAATCAGTGTATCGGCCGCCTTTATGGGCAAAAATGCTTGTGACGAGATTGCTACCACATCCCACAAATGCTCCTCACCGGAGCGTCACCAATTTTTGGTCTTGCATCTTCGACAATCCAAGGGCTACGGAAAGGCGTTAACCCATAATCAACTCATTGGCGACCTTTATGGGCAAAAATGCTACTGACGATATCGCATCTGCCTCCTACAATTGAGCGCCCACCAAGCGTCAACAATTTTGTGGGTGCTCAGTAAGCTACACAGCAATGAACTGCATCGCATTGTTATAGAATTGAGTCTTACGCAGTCAGTCTTTTCAATATGTCCTTGTATACAACTTCACAAATACGCATGCAATGTCTCACAGATCTGATTGTTTTGCTTGAAGGTGTGGAGTCAATATTTAAGAACCTGCAGTCTGCTGTTCTGTATCATTACCTTCGGCAGTCTTTCGAGTCGGATTACCCTGATTACTAATTCCTACAGCTATGTCTGATTCAAAATCTTTAAACACCTCATTGCTCGAGGTTCTGATCTCTTCCAACAATGAACATGTCTTTCTTTGTGATTTGAGCGACCTTACTATACATATCGTCTTCGATGCTTGGTGGGCTACAATCAATGCAAGCTCGAAGCGGCCTATGGCTTGGAACAATTTCAGACATGCGCCTTTGTGGTGATTCTATTTACACTGCAGAATTGAGGGGACTGGCAACCCTGGCATCATATGGATCGTTTGTCATCAAGTTCTTGGCCATCCATCAGAACATAGGACCAACTCAATGGGGAAACACTTGCTGGCAAAAGCTATCATCGCAAAGTTGAACAAATTAACAGAGTCACAGGTTACAGAATTGACTAGTTTGATGGTTGATGGAACAGCTTTCGCCATCCTGAAGAGAGAAGCAAGTCGAAGAATCACAATAGGATGTTTGCAGAGGAAGATCATATCTGACATCCACGTTGATCCATATTGACCGGAATGACAGACAAATCGTTCTAGACTGGTTGCTAAGGACTTTGAAACCTCCGAATGTCACCGAGACACGTGGAATCACTACCTCATGTTAGAATTTGTTTCAGCTCATATTCGTTGGAATGCTATATCCAATCTGGGGCTACGACAGTTGTATAAGGTATTACGCTATGAGCTAGTGCTGCCGTTCGATACCACTCTTAGCAACATTTGCCAGAGGGAATATGCACTGACTGTGGATGCAATTAAGAAGCAATTACCTTCACATAATGTAGTTAGTTGAGCTTTGGACAGATGGGCATCTCCAAACAAACGAGCCAAAACGTCGGTCATTCCTTTCTATATGGATTGAAACTGGCCATTGCCTGAAGTGCAACCCGCTTTTGATGAGGTTCATCGCCTGTTCTCTTCCTGTTTCGAAAGCTAATTGAGGATGATAGGTCAAGGGCCAACATACTGGAGCAAAGCTAGCCGTACATTTGAAGGACGTGCGTGATCGTTTTGAGCTTACCGACGGCCGTTTGCTTGGTAATACGACTCTTGATGCTTCCTCAAATTACTCGATGACACACGAGCTGCAATCAACACTGGAGGCATCTACAATCCTGTTGACATCTTTGAGGAACCACATACCATGCATGGCGCACGACATACCGCTGGCTTTTGGTGCATTCATGAGCAGTCTCGGTGTAAAAGGGCACACCAAGTCTTGGGACGCCCATGAGTGCAATCAGCAATTTGGAGAGAATGAGAGCATAGACATTGGGAAGAGTCAAAAACTTCGAAAAGAGGGCAACGCTAGAATCAATAAGGTGTCGGCCATGAAACCAGGTTTAGCCAAGATAATTGAGAAAGTGCATATTTCATCATATTTTGGAAGTCCTGAAATTGACCTTCCTATAGCAGAGAATGCTTGCTGTGATTATTATGCTGACACCTGGTCGTCGAAACGAGTTCATTGACTAGCAAAAGGCAATTGTTTGCGTCGTGGTACTACTGATTACGGATGTGAGGAAATGGTTGAACTCAACACTGGAGGTGCTCAAGCGAGCCTACCGATTGCGGGAATTCACACACGAGTGGCTCCAGAATACAAATGTCACTGATTACCGGCCACTTTGCGCAACTCAGGATCAGTGGACCATTGTGAAGTATGTTATGGAAGTATTGAGGCTATTTTGATATTGGACCCTGCGGATGTCAAAGAGGCAAAAAGTCAGATTTCATCAGGTCATCACGGTGTACAATGACATGATCGATCACATGGACGGCGTGATGCTGGGTTTGGCCCAGGGGAAGACTCCATGGAAGGAAGACTTGTTCTTCCCTGTGTAGTTAGCTCGACAGAAGCTGTCCAAAAACTATGCTGAAGTAACTCCAACGACTGGCATGCTGCAGATTTCTGCACATATCCTCAATCCTTTTCGGAAGTTGTGATCGTTTTGAAAGTGGGACAAGGGAATGGATATTAATCCTGAGGACGAGACATCCAATAGTACCCAATATCAAGAGGCCTTCCTGAAATACGTGCAGAATGAATACTGCGCCAAACATCGACGTGTGCCCGTCAATACGCAGGAATGCTTACCGCGCAGCAATCTCATCGCCTCCGCAACGGCTCCAGGATCCTGTCAATCATTCTTCGATCCATATGATTGGTCAAGTGACGATGAAGAATCCTTAACGCCTAACGATGTGGCTGAGACGACTCCCAGATGAAGCGATCGCACGGCACGTCTATTGACCGCCGCCAGGCTCTCTTTGAATTTGCCGCCAGAACCACCAATGTTCTGGGGGCAAATTACTCCAAATCTCAATGATTACCACTCCAACCCAATGGAGATGAGCAGTACATTTTGGTTACCGGACATAACCAACTGATGGCGTCAACAGGAGGAAACGCACTCAACATACACTGATCTTTCCAATGTTGCACACGACATCATCTTCATCATACATCATGGTGTCAGAGTGGAGGCCAGTTTTTCCCTTGACGGAGATGATATCGGCTGGAGGCCATCAAAAACCACACGCGAGACCCTTCGCGAAAGAGTCATAGTAAGGCAGTTTGCTCGACCCAATATTGGGATTTTGGCAGGCTCTGACCCAGAATTGGATACAACTAACACAGAAAACGACTCAGAAATGAAGAAAGAAGCGGATGAAAGGAAATTGCACAGAATGGCCAAGGTTCAAAAGTTTTTGAAGATGTTGCAGGGCAGCCAAAACCTACATGCTAACCAGAAAGAATCTCACGCTCACGACAAGCAGATGACTGCCGTGGGATACATTCCGGACCCGGAAGAGGTCGTCAAAGCATCATGGTCACACTTTCAACATGATGGTGCGGCTGCATTCACATTGTCAGAAAGATCTCCTTTGCCACCACCTATGTCTGCAAAGGACGTCCCTGGTGGACAAACTCAAGTATTAAATATCCGCCGAATCCAAGGAATCAACCGTCATCCTGTCGAAGGTGATGAGGATAGCGCACCTGAAAGCATTTCGGACACTGAAGGTTGGCTTCAGTGGAATGGGGACTTAGATAATCCAAATGACAGCGAAGACAATTGTGCCTCAGACGTTGATTCTGATATAGAGCAAGATGATAGCATCGAGGATCTGGAATGCGCAGAGGAGCGGGATGTGAGCGCCATGCCAAATGTTCCCGGATCGATTCGGCCTGCACAGAAGTCAAAGAACCCGGCTGAAATGTTGTTTATGACGGTCAATGTAATCGGAACGCGGAGGAATAAGGGTGTCAAGACAAAGTAGGCCAGAATGCTACAATGTTTCACCAGCTTCTTTATGTATCTTGACTGGGAGTTTTTGTTAGAGATATATAATGGGGGAATGGTGAGCAGTAGCTTGTGAATACTGGTTGATAAACAGGTGTATAGCAGGCGCAATGAACCTTTTGAGAAGATGCATAAATGTTAGTCGTGTGAGAGCGAACAGTGCAAGAATGGTATTGCACTCAGCTTTGCCATAGGGCCAAGTCTCAATCTGGGAGAAAGACTGCCAAGAAGTTCAAAACATAATGAAAACTATTATCCATGGCAGCAGATGTTGAATGGACAATACATCAAAATGAGTGTCAACGAAGCGTCAATGATTTGTGGTTTTGTAAGTATGGTAATTACACATTGATTTGGTCGCTGTTAGGCATAACCGATGTATTGGCGGCCTTTACAGGAAAAGAGATAGCAACACGGTCACCACCCCATTCTGAGGCTGAGTATCAACGGAGCATCAAGGATTAGTGGTTTCGTAACTACGGTAGTTACACAGTTATTTGGTCGCTGTTGTGCATCACCGATGTATTGGGTGTCATTATTGGCAAAAGAGACAGCAACACGGTCACCATCCTATTCTGAGAATGAGCGTCAATGGAGCGTCAAAGATTTGCGGTTATGTAAGTACGGTAATTTCACAGCGGTTTGGTCGCTGTTATGCATCACCAATTTATTGCTAGCTTTTACAGGCAAAAGAGACAGCAACTAGGTTGGCACCCAATTCTGAGAATGAGCATCAATGGAGTGTCAACGGTTTGTGGTTTTGTAAGTACGGTAGTTACGCAGTGATTTGGTCGCTGTTATGCATAACTGATGCATTAGCAGCTTTTACAGGCAAAAGAGACAGCAACATGGTCACCGCCCCTGTCTGTGAATCAGCATCAACCGAGCATCAACGAATTTAACTTCGGATATTGGATAATTTATGTTCCGATTGGTTGTAGACAACCATTTATCAGATATTTGCTACCTTTACCGAGAAAATCAACAGCGACATGCTCGCTGCCGCATCCTGGGAATGAGTGTCCACGGAGTGTCAACCATTATTAGCTTCGCATGTTGGGTAATTTATCTTCCGGTTGGGTGCAGACATCCATTCTTCAAATATTGGCAGCGTTTACTGGCCAAAACAACAGTGACATGCTCCCTGCCGCATCCTGAAAATGAGCGTCAACGGAGCGTGAACAGTTTAAGTTGTTGCATATTTGGTAATCAACGCATCGCGCTGATCTTCGCGTTCATAACGGAATTATTGACCACCCTTCTAGGCAAAAACACTATCGAACAAAGGTAAAACACCGATTCCAAATTAATCGATATTGCAAGATGCAAAGCATGCAAAGACATTTTCTTGGTTGTTGAAAATGCTATTTTGATAAGATACTCTTAACATACCCCAGAAACAAGAGCCATGATTGAATCTATGGATGGACCCGCTGGGCGACCTGCGGACAACCCGCCCAAATCAGACGGGTTGGGTGTTTACGATCGAACCGTACCCGAGTTGACGTTTAGGGATAATTGACAACCCGGAACCCCAATTTGGCAACGGTTCAGTTTGGACCCGGTCCCGGACCCGAAGTGACGGTCCGGAACCGTTGCTACAATCAGCCGATCCCGGACCGCCCAGTAGTGGAAGGAGCCATCCTGGCGATGGCAATGACAATGATGACAGCAAGGGTGAGGAGGAGATGTAGGGCGGTGAGACAGGGACCGGGATAGGGAATGGAACAATGCATCGGAAAGGGACAGGGAAAGGGAAAGGGATGGGGAAGGGGAAGCCAACGGAAAAAGGGAAGGGGAAGAGGAAGGGAAACGGTAATGGGAACGGTATTGTAAAACTATCCCCAGGGGGAGATGGAATCTCTCGTGCCTCTGCTTTGCAGTCGCAGAAGGCAATGAATGATGCAGACTTGGACACGGATGGTTAACTACAGCAGGTATATTTACAGCCGGAAGCATCACCCGACATGTCGAATTCCTCAGATGATGATACTGACTCTTCCAAGGAGCCGGACGGCAAATATTACTTAGAACATGATTGTGATGTGGAAATTCCCATGGAGGATGAGGTGGATGCACCGTACGGCATTGATTTAGACAATGATCTTGATAGGGCAAGGGACGGTGATGATGAGGAGGAAGATGAAGAGCAGGAAGATGAAGAGGATGAAGATGAGGGGGAGGAGAATGTGGATGAGGAGGAGGATGTGGATGAGGAGGAGGATGAGGATGAGGATGATGGAAAAGAACCTCGGACAATTGGCCAGGGAAAGATGGTAAATACATTGGCTGACGATGTTGATACCATGGTCGACAATGAGCCACTCGTGCTACCTGAACATGGCCAGCAGATGGGTGAGCTTATCCCACAGCAAACAACCTGCGATGCCTGCCACACGCACAAAGATCCCGGAGCCTCGCCCACAACCATGAACTCCTGAGACTCATCTCCTCGGTGGGCTAGAGTTTTGGCGGCATCAGACACTGCGAAATCCCCGCCCGGCGGTGCGTACTTTCCGAGTTGCTGAGGCAGCCGGAAACACCTCTGATGTGGATGTGGAGCAGCAGCTCCTTGGCAAATTGGCTGATGGTGACTGTCTCCCCGATGTCCCACTCCGCGGTGTTGGTTTCCCTGAGACGTGCCCAGATGTCTCAGTAGGCAAGCCGTAAACAACTCACCGCATCCCGGAGGAGGCGATGGTTGCTGGGTTCGGGTTAGGGTCGGGATTTTGACTTATTTGTTTCCTGTATTGTAATCTTTGTTTCTCAGGCATTGATTTGTACACGAGTCGCGGGTTTTTCAGATCGCTCAGGGTGTATTTTATTTATGGGTTATGTAGTGGTTCCATTTTATTCGTAGTATTATGGGACATCGCGTATGCAGCGTTTTTCCAACTCCTGGCGTGTAAGGAACCTCCTTGTGACGGCGTTGAGGCTCAATACATCTCTCAAGTTAGCTGAAAGTATCGTGAGCTTACACCCACACCAGGCTTCTCAGGCCCAGCACTAAATTTCGTCCCATTCTACAGTGTATAATTTACTCCTTGCCTGTCGTCGACAATGGCAGAGTGGACCCCTGTCCGTTGCCCCAAATGTTCATGCCCAAAGATGCTCACCTCAGACTGCTGGTGACTTAAACACATCAAATTACACCATCCTGAACACCTTCGAGTTGCACACCAGAGGAATCTGACAATTTGCAGGGCGCCCCGATGCGTTGGACCTGCAGATCTTCGTGAATCCAACCCTCACAGAGTTTGAGTCGAAGAATTCGACGCATTTCCGTACTTCGAACACATTAAACACATAGCAGACTCGGAGTTCCAACCACAACCAGATGTTTTGCCACCGACAGAAATATCCCCAGGCGACAGCTTTCAGCGGCGAGATTCCATTGCTGAGCCAAGGGCACCCGACGCTCAGGGTTGCCTTGAGACGAATCTCGAAATCAATCACTACCACCCGCTGATGAGGCTTGAAGAGTACCAACATATCCAGTGTGGGATCAAGATGAAGGGCATGAAGACATACTATGACAATGAGCTAAAGAAAGAAAACACTACTCTGCATTACCCTAGCTTCAGAAACGGGGATGGCGTCTAGAAGCTCACGGCTAGCATGTCTGATGATCAGGCTCTCGGGGAGTGGGAACTACACACTCCTGAGGATTTGAGATGAAATGACAATCACCGACTCCCTGTCAAATACTGCAGTTGAGACATCATCAAAAGTATGAGATCGTGGATGCGGCAGCCAGCCTATGCCAAGCATTGCAGTTACACCCCTCAGGATTGCTTTCACACCGACACGCCACTGAAACCCCTCTATACCACACTGCACACTGCGGACAGGTGGTGGGAGACACAGGTGGGGTGAGATACTTGACCATCATAACGTGCTATTCGACGTTAAGTCAACTACCACAGAGTAGGATACACTGGTTCCCTTGATTTCCATTTCCGACGGAACACATCTCTCGAAATTTGTTGGCGACAAGAAAGAGTTGCCTGTATATATGACAATCGGCAATCAATCTTCAAAGATTGTCCAGATGCCCTCAATGTACAATGTCAGAATGGTTGCTCTCCTTCCGATTCCAATCAAGAACCGTAATATCCATCAGAAGCAGGTGGATGGCCAACTCCAATCAAGCCGAGAGGTTCTGAACGAAGTACTCCGGCAGGTACTCCAGCCTCTCACCTTTGAACGAAATCCCAGAGCTGTGAGCTGGTATTTCAACACTGTCTGTGGAGATGGCAACTTCAGGCATCGCATTGTAGTTTTAGTGGAATGGTGTGCAAATTTCCCAGAGTATAGTGACCAACATCATCTTGAGCGGCATGTCTGTGTGTGTTGCAAGTGTCCAAAGAATGGACTTGGAGATTATGTCGCTCCTGACACGCAACACCCCTGGCGCAATCACAACCTATATAGAATGGTAAGCGATGCTAACACCAAGGCAGAGGAGGCCAAACTCTCGTTGCACCATGTGTACCAAGGATTGAACATGTTTCGACATATTCCCTGTATTGTGAGCAACCTCCCAAAGCCCACCCTCCTTCATACAATGCAGATCGGCATGCTTGACCACCTCCAGAAGCGTATTTTCCACTTCATGAAGCCACACTAACAGCTCAACAGGTACAATGCAATCTGGTTATCCATGCCTGCTTACCACAACCTCACACCAAAAAATAAGTCATATGAGGAAGTTTATCAATGGATTGGGAATGAGATGAAGGAAATGAGCCGGTACATGCTTGGAGTTGTAACCCAGTCTCTAAGAGGCAGAAGCCCCGCTCAGCATCGCATATTCGAATGCGCAATTGAGTGCATATGAGCATTATCCGAGTTCGATTTGTATGCTCGATATCAATCGTACGATGATGCAACATCGAGCCACATGGAGGACGCCTTGTGATGTTTTCACACCTTCAAGATGTTTGCTTACTTGGCTGAGCCCACAAAGAGGTGAAGGCCAAAGCCAATGGCCAGAGAACATAACTCGTGAAGAAGCGACAAGTATGCAAGGAAACACATGCTGAATCTTGGACTCTGTCCAAGATGCGGCGCGAAATCAATGCCTGGCGGGATTATATCAGCCACAAGATATATGTTTCCAAGGAGTTAGATGTTGAATTCAACCATCCCAATATCCACTTGATGTCTCATTGGGTCAAACTGATTCATCGAGATGGAGTCTTGCAACCGAATTCTGACGAGAGTCATGAACAAGCACATAAAATGAACCTCAAGGACGGTTGGAAAGCCTCCAATCACAATGTCAACTCCCTGCCACAAGAAATCACCATTCAGCGTCGCATTCTCTGCTTCGAAACCAGAGAGCTCAATCTCCAAGCCCTCACTCAGCATCGGGAGAACAGCACTGCGCCTGCAAAGTCCTCCCTTCTGGTGCTGATCTGGCTGCCCCCCCAGAGCTCGCAGTTATATCCGAAGCATTAAAGCATGGCACCCGGAAACCGCCGTGCTGGAAGGCATCCTGACCGTATGATCAAATACATTGGAGCATTACTTGGCAATACGCAAGATACAATGCACGGCGTGGCAATATACAGCTGCCCATGGGAATTTATCAAGCATTCATGTTGTAACATGACATATATATCGGATGAACAACTGCACACTATGGAGCTCTGTATTTACCGTGGTATTAAGGTGCAACTTGAGGGTTCAGAAGATGAACACATATCTCAGATGTGTCTATGGACTGGAAGACAGAGCTGGTGCAGAGTGGATCGATGGACCGACTGTGTGTGCGCAATGCAACCCTCGGGGATGTCTCACTGGGTGCTGAATGGGCGCCTCTCGTGGCAACAGCAACCACCATCCGAAATCAAGCTCATAAATAAGGATGGAGCTTTCGTTGAGTACTGGTCAGCCCTGGCGCTCACCACAATACCTTAAAACTCGGGTAACTTGGATCCTGTCTCGAAATTTATCCAAGTGTGGGTCGCACTGCCAGCCATTTCTTGGCAACTTTTCATGCTGGGAAACATCGGTGGCGGCACGCAAGTAATTCCTGACCTAGCTACTATTACGAAGACAGGAGATTGAAGGAATGAGCGATGGATTGTCAATAGCCACATCGATCTGGTGACTTGGAATGATGTGTATAATTAGTAACTAGAGAATTGCATTTTGCGCGCATGTAGATAGAACGCAAGAAGAGATTTTCGCAGCTTCACCCATCGCATGGGAATCCCGATGCAAGCACGTACCGAATGAACCCATTTCAACATATGTTCACAGTTGGCCACAATGCCAGAGTGTTTGTTTACAATAGGAGACCAACAGATTCAGAAGAAACGGTGAAACTGCAATTGGAGGGGGATATGTAATACAATGCGTCGTATTGACGCCGGGTGTGGAGTAAACAGCTAGCAGGGTGTTTTTGACCGCTCTGAGAGAGCGCGTCCACTCTGTCATAGCCATTCCTCCCGGACGGAAATGTCTTTTGCTGATGCCTATGGAGATTATCCTCAGATTTTGGTTACAGGACATCACCAACTGGTGTCGTCAACAAGAGGAAACGCAGTCAAAGTATGCCAATCTCTCCAATGGAGGACATCACATATTCTCTAACATAGCACATGGAGTCGGAGTGGAGGCTAGTATTTCCCTTGGGCAAGACAGTATCAGCTGGGGACAGTCTCAAACCACTGGTGACATGTTTCGGGTTACTGTCGTAGTAAGGCAGATTGCTCAAGCTAATAACGGAATAACGATAGGAGAAAACACAGCATGGAATTCTACGGAAACTGAAAATGACTTCGAATCGAAGACAGTGGTAGGGCAAAGAACATTGCACAGGATGGCCAAGAACCACGACATTTTGGAGAGGTCGCAGGGCAGACGCAACCTATGTCCTACAAGGCAGGAATCTCATGCCCATCTCAAGTAAATGGCAGGTGTAGGATACATTTCAGATGCTGTAGAGATCATCAAAGCATCCTGGTCACACTTTCAACACGATGGTGCAGCTGCATGTATATTCTCAGGAAGATCACCTCTGCCACCAGCTGTGTCTGCAAATGACATCTGTGGAGGATGAACTGAATTAGTAAAAGTCTGCCGAAGCAAAATAATCGTCCATCGTCCAGCCGAAAGTGAGGAGGATAGTGCACCTTATAGCATTTCCGACACCGAAAATTGCCATTACTACAATGGTGGCTTCGACGATCCAAATGCTTGCGAAGGTGACTGGGAGGAAGACAATGAATCAGATATAAAGCAAGACAACGGCATCGAGGCTCAAGAAACCCCAGAGCACTGGTTGGTGAGTGCTGCACTAAATGTTTCCAGATTGATTCTGCTAACATGGAGGTCAATCAAACAGGCTGAAACAGGGTTGCTGACAGTCACTGCAATCGAAACAAGGACGAATACAGGAAACAAGAAAATTAAGGACAGAATGGGTCAATATGTTTCCACCTGGTTCTATATGTTGCTTGACCAGGAATTTCACTGAGAGGAATATTATGGGATGATATTGACCAGTCGCATGTGAATGTTTGTTCATACACAGTTCTATAGCTGGTGAAATGAATCATTCCACAAGCTATATCAATTTTTGTAGAATGAGAGCGAACTGTGCAAGAAAATTACTGGGTTCGGCATTGCCCCGGGGCTGAGTCCCCATCTGGCACAAAGGCAACCAATACGTCCAAACAATTATTCATACGATTATCAATGGCAGCAGATGTTGACTAGACAATACATCAAAATGAGCGTCAATGGAGCATCAATGACTATTGGTCTTGTAAGCATGGTAATTGTAATGTCATTTGGTGATTGTTAAGCATAACCGTTCAATATGCTGCCTTTATAGGCCAAACAGCAAATGACACAGTCACTGCCCCATTCTGAAAATGAGCGTCAACCGAGCGTGAACAATTTTTGGCATTGCTTCTTGGGTCATCTAGGTGTTGATTTGTGGTACTAATCCATATACACTATATTGGCGGCCTTTCCAGGCAAAACAATCCGTGATATCTTTGTTACCCCATCATGAAAATGAACATCAATGGTGCATCAACGATATTTAGTCTTCTAAGTTACATAATCAAAATGCGATCAGGTAGTCGTTAGACATACTGAATGTAATCGCAGCCTTTATAGGCAAAGACAATGCGACACACTCATTGCCCCATTCTTTAAATGTGCGTCAATGGAGTTTCAATGATTTATAGCATTGGGTCTTGGGTTATCTATGTGGCGATTGGTTGCAGACATCCATAAATTAGGTATAAGCTGCCTTTCAGGTAAAAATATTAGCGACACGCTCCCTGCCCCATCCTGAAAATGAATGTCAACGGAGCCTCAAAAATTTTGGTCTCACAACTTTGGTATTCTAAGTGCCACCTTGTGGCAATAATTCAGATATCATGTAATGGCGGCCTTTTTGCCTGACACAGTGCATGATATCTTTGTTCCCCCATCTTCAGAATGAGCATCAATGGAGCTTCAACAATTTTTACTCTTGTGTATTGCGTGATCAAGGCACAGTGTGGATATTTGAGATCATACCAGAACTATTGCCTACCTTAGTAGTGCAAAATACAAAACACAAAAGCAAACACATCGATTCCAAAATAATTGATATCGCAACCTGCAAAGCATTCAACAAGTGATTGCTGGATGTTTAATAAGCTATTTTGATCAAATACTATTATCATACAGCAAAAGCAAGAGCATTTTATGAATCTACAGATGGGGCCACTGGATGACCCGCTGACAAGCCGCCCAATTCAGACCGGTTGGGAGATTTCCATCGAACCGTACCCATACTCACATTTCGGGTGTATTGATGACCTGGACCACCAACTCGGCCACAGTTTGGTTCCAGCCCAGACCCGGACCAAAAACAACGGTCCGGAACCGTTTCTAACACAATGCTGTGGCCTTCACGTGCAACTTGGACTGATGCAGTGGGTGTCAGGTGGATCTGGGAAGACTGGCGATGAATCTGCGAGGACACAGGAGTACTAGTGACAACAAGTGGAGCACTTGGTTGCGCTGGCAAGAGGCATCAGAGTGCCAACGACAAGCCTGGGAGCGACAACGAAAAGCCCGGAAGAACCGGGATGTGCTGGTGACTGGCATGGGAATGCTCATGTCAAGCCTCGGAGTGATGACAACAAGCCTGGGAGCGCCAGCGAGATGGCTGGGAGCACCTGCAATCACAGCAGAGTAGTCTCAGAAAAGGATCATCTTGATTCTCATCTATGTATCTATGGATTCAGGTATCTATGTAGCTACCAAATCTACGCATGGAATATCTGGACTAGCTACAGGTGGTGGTTGGAAACAAATCCAGATTCTTATGAAGACGATAATCGAGTGAACTCAGTGATGCAGTTGGAGGTCAAGATCGAGTGAACTCAGAAAGGCACTGGGAAGTCATAACTGTGCGAGTTTGGAGATGCACTTGGAGGCCGAGACCGAGTGAAATCAGAGATTCACTTGGATGCAATGATTGAGTGAGGTTGGAGATGCACTTGGTGGCTATGATCATGCAAACTTGGAGGCCATGACCAAGTGTGTTTGGAGATGTACCGGGAGGCCATGATTCTGTGAACTTCGACATGCACTCTGTGGCCATGATTGAGTGGGATTGGAGATGCACTTAGAGGTCATGAGCGAGCATGATGGGAGGAATAGTTGGCGGCAGTAAATGGGAGGTGCTCTGGGTACAAACCCTCTATTCATCTCTTAGTTACAATGACTGGCAGCTTTCAGAATGTGATGAGGTGACTGTACCTCATCAGAAACATGTACTTTGTCTCTGGGAGTATGTGCAAATTGTCAGACCAGAATCCCAGGGTAGTGTGAGCAAAGGTTCCGACCCGCTAGAACGGGTCAGGGTTAGGGTTGGAACCGGAACCGAACCGTGGCAATAGTTTTACCGCATGAAAAACCCCGACCGTTGGATTTGGGCCCTTTTCCACCTCAAAACCCGGACTTTGCAAGCCCAGATTTTTCGCTACAGATAAGGATTATAGTTCTGATCGTATTGTGACATAATCGGTAAGTAGAATCTGCAGTTTCAGCAGCTCTGCCGCCTCCCGCTTCCAGATTTCCAGTCAGACCAATATTCGTTGAGTCGCTATCGAAAACCCGCCAATTTCGCTCAAAGTTTGCCCTTTTTTCACAGCCCCTCAACCAATCTCAATCAGATCGCATATCTGAAAGCGGGAGGTGAAAGACCGGCTGAAACTGGACAATCTAAGTAAATACCATATTGTGTTACGACAACGACTCGAAAACTTAATTGGAGTCGACATTGTACGACCCTCAAAATGGACCCGAGGATCGGTTCCCAGCCGGCCAAAAACCACAGGGTTTCGGTCAGGTCCGGGTAACGACCCAGCGCTAGTTGCCCAGTTCGGTTTCTTGGCACTACCTGACCCGGACCAGGGTCGCGGTTCGAGTTCCAACCGACACCGAAGCCGGGTAACCCCGAACCTCTGCTAACACCATCCCCGCGTGGTCAAATCCCAGAGTTGACTGGACCAATGCAGTGGCCACCAGGTGCAGCTGGGAGCACCGAGGAGAACCTGTGACAAGTTTAGGAGGGCCAACGACAAGCCTGGGAGCACCTGAGATGGCTGGAGACAGGTTTGGACGCGCCAGTAGAATCACAACAGAACAGCCTGGGAAAAACAATGTCTTCTTTGTGAACACTGCTGTTGCACGCCTTAATATCATAGCTACTAGCTGTCGTTCAACCATTTTCAACACTCATGTATTCTGTTGTTATTGTCATCCATATATCTATGTATGTATCTATTGACGTATCTCAATAGTTACCCATCAACACATGGTATATCTAAACTGACTGCACACGGAGCTTGAGAGCAATGTGAGGTGTGTCTGAGGATCACGATTGACTGAATTGAAAGATGCACTTGCAGGCAGCGATTGGGTGAGTTTGCAGATGAACTTGAAGGCCAAGATGATGGGAACTTGAAGACCATGATCGGGTGAGTGTGGAGATACACGTGGAGGCCATGACTGAGTGAATGTAAAGATGAACTTGACAGCCATGATCGAGTGAATTTGGACATGCACTTGGCGAGTGAAAATTGAGTGTGTATGGAGATACACTTGGGGGCTATAATCGAGTAAATGTAGAGTGCACTTTGAGGCCGTGATGAAGGGAGTGTGGCGATGCATAAGTAGGCCATCATTGTGTGGGATTGGAGGAGTACTTGGAAGCAGTCGATTGGAGGCGCACCAGGTGGTAAAACTCTATTCATCAGTTAGTTACAGTAACTCCCAACCGAGGAAATGTGATGAGGTGAATTTCCCATTGGGCATTCATGGTGAGCTGGCAGGTGGCAGTTGATGTTTTAGGGAGGCATGCCGGTAGCTGAAATTGCATACAGGGGTCAACTCAAAATCTTGAGAATGCAGGGAAGACAATAATCTTGGGTGGACACTGTGTACAGTGTATGCTGTACTTGGTGTATGCTGAACAAGGTGTATGCTGTACTCAGCATTAACTCAAGATGATGGCATGGAGAAATTGAGAGGGATGACTGAACTTTGTGTTCTGCGATGATCCTGGAGTAGTAGACATGAAAGAGATATGCGGATGATGATGGGAATGATATGGAGGATACCGGCAGATAGGCAAAATCACAAGTATGACCTGCCAGGTTGGGTTTTGAAGACCTCATTTTGGTGTTCTTACTAGCAAGATTGGGTGTTATATCTGTCCTATAGGGAATGGGAAATTGACTGCCACATGACATTGTCCCAAGTTCCAGTTTCTCATGATGATTTACCTCATCTCCTCTCATCATTCTCTTCGTTGACTCTGCCATCACCTAAGAACACAATGTTCAGTTATTCCTCTCTATCTCTTCATGCCATAATCATGAGTTAACACAAAGTACAGCATACACTGAGCACTGCATCATCCCAAGATGGACTGTCTCCCACTCCCAGCCAGTCTCTCATCTCATGCTGGATCTTGTTGTAATCAACACTCTACATTCTCACAAATACAAGTTATCCAATGAATTCATTCTCAGCTTCCATCGCACCTCCCTTCCAATCCACCCCCTGCAGACCAACATCCTCCATGCTATCCTCCAATCTCAATTGATTATGGTTTCCATTTGCATCTCCAATCTCGCTCGACAATGGCCTCCAAGGTTAAACCATCATGGCCTCCATGTTCATCTCGATACTCAATCCATCATGGGCTTCAAGTATTTCTCTAAGGTCATAGGATCACAAGCTGAAGAAATGGTAGAGCTAAATGGAATTGAGCTTATCATCAACACCCTGCCCCACTTCCCATGTCATCTGAATGGAATTCGTCAGAAAGAGCTCTTCTGTTCGGAGGAGTGTATGGTGACGGTGAGAGGATATGATGGGGTTCCCAGCCATGAACAGAAACACACCAATTGGTTGCATCTATAAAGGCTCGGCGAGACTGAGTAAGGAACCCCAAATATTGCGCAGTTATATGAACGCTCAGCAAGAATATGTGGCACCATATCTATATATATACATAGACTTTAATAGATATTACATGCCATATCATGATGTAGTGAATCTGGTGACTGTAACCAAGATGAATATGATAGCTGAAACGCCATGTAGTTATGGGAACCTAAGAATCACTGCTGTGACAATACAAGACCATGTCTCCTGCAGAGCTGTGCAGAGGTCTCAGCTGCTTATGATGTCTTCTGAAGACCTGTGCAGAGGTCTCAGCTGCTCTAAAATTGGTCTTTCATGTAAGACAAATATTGGAGCATCTTCAATGCACATCCACAACCACAGATGCTTTCAGGAGAACCTGAGAATCCTCTTGTAGATTCTGAGAGCACTGTGCATACCTCCTGGGGGGCCTGTAAGCATCTGGAAGTACCTAGCAGTACCAGTGCGGTCGACTGGAGTGTCTGGAAGGTTTGTGTGAGGCTTCTGGAGTGATTTGAATTTTGCTAATGCTTTGAACTCTCATGGGGAGCAGGCTGGTGGCGGTCAATGTTGTAAGGAGGTACACTGGAAGCTGAAGCAGCATTCAGGGGTCAACTAATAATTGTGAGAATGAAGGGATGACACACAATCTTGAAGGGATGCTGCTTCCTGTGTATGTTGCACTTGGTGTACGCTGTACTCTATGGTAACTCATTCCCAGGGCATGGGGAGATAGCGAGGTATGACCTAACATTGTGTTATGGGATGATGGTAGAGTTCTGGATGAGAAAAACACATGGGAGATGATGATGCGAACGACAGGGAGGATATGAGCTGGTATGACATCTCAGCTGTGTGACTTGCCTCACTGGGTTAAGAAGACCAGTTATCAGTGTTCTTACCCGCCCGAGTGGTAGTGGTACCCGCCATATCCGGCAGGGTACCTTCACTCGTATTCGAAATGCTGTTAAGTCCCAGTACCTCCTGCTGATTTCCCCCATCTCCTCTGACCTATCTTTCTCGTCCTAAAATCTACCATCACCTAAAAACACCATGTTGTGTCATCCCACTCGATCTCTCGTTGCCATGATGAAGAGCTAACCCTGAGTACTCCATACACTGAGTACTGTGTACACCGAGTACTGTATTATCCCATCATCCATTATCCAACTCCCGGCCAGTCCCTTATCTCTCATCTCTTCGCTTTCCTTGTTGTACTCAACTCTCCACCTTCCCACAACTACAAGTTAACCAATGAATGTAGTCTCAGCTGCCATTGTGCCACCCTTATGATGTGCCGCCTCCAGATTGACTACCTTCAAGTATTGCCCCAATTTTGATCAATCATGGCCATCAAGTAAATGTCCAAACTCACTCAATCAACGCCTCCAAGTTTACACAATCATGGTTTCAAAGGGCATTCCCAAACTCGCTCAATCATGGCCTCCAAGTTCACCCGGATATGACCTCCAAGTGCATCCCCACAGTCACCTGATCATGGCCTCCAACTCAACATGACTATGGCCTACATGTACATCTCCAAAGGTGCTCGATGATGGCACAAAATTTCGCACTTTCATGGCCTCTAAGTATATCTTGAAAGTCACTTGATTATAGCCTCCAAGTGCGTGGCTGAGTTTGCACGATCTCGGCCTCCATGTGCATCTCCAACCCCGCTCGCACCCACACTCCAACGGCATCTCCTAGGTTCACACGATTACGGTGCGGTGAATAGGTAGAGCTAGAAAGCAGAGAACCCATTATCAACACTCCACCCCACATCTCATGTTATCCAATTTGAATTCTTGAGTCCAAGTGGCTCTGGCTCAAGGAACTTAGTAACAAAATAGAGGACATGAATGGATACCTGGCCATGAAAGGAACCACAAATATTGCATAGATCAATGCAGGCTCAACAAGATTCAATGGGATCAAGAGCTGTGAAGGATTAAGTTTGTATTTCGTATAATGAAATAATGTCTATTTACACCATGGTCTCCCAAATTTATAGTCTCCACCGCACAGTCCATCTGAGTAATCCCTGTATGACTA
>Ga0307512_10001739_pt1 | contig 29707 bp, 23 predicted proteins | sample 14_EM_MG_FD_200267 | JGI IMG/M metagenome (GOLD analysis project Ga0307512, IMG submission 200267) | Populus trichocarpa ectomycorrhiza microbial communities from riparian zone in the Pacific Northwest, United States - 14_EM | ecosystem: Host-associated > Plants > Roots > Unclassified | place... | reverse complement strand
GGCCACCAGCTCACTGCGGTTCATGTTGTTACTCCCGTGTTCTTCTTGCCGTTGAGGCGTGCCACGCGGCGGAGCCGCATATCGGGCACGGTGAAGCCGATGCTGCCAGGGTCCTCGGTGAGGCCACGGACCCGGGTCCGTGGTCAGACCCCTCGCGCCCAGGGACGCATCCTGCCCCTACCTGCGGCGCGAAAGCCAATCCGGCACCCGTAGGAGTCGTGAGAACACCCTTGGGAGTCACACGAAAAGAGGGCCTGAGCCTGGCCGACACGATAAACGCCGACCAGGAGGGCCAGGTTCCACGACGCGCCGGTGCAAGGCCTTGCCGTGGCGATCCTCACAGCCCGAGCACATCGCCCTACGACGCTGCCGCGGCCTTCGCCGCTTCCCGCACCGCACCTGCCACCGCGCCCGCGACCTTGTCGTTGAAGACGCTCGGGATGATGTAGTTCGGGTTCAGCTCGTCCTGGGTCACCACGTCCGCGAGGGCGGTCGCGGCGGCCAGCATCATCTCGGTGTTGACCGTGCGGGACTGGGCGTCCAGCAGGCCGCGGAACACACCCGGGAAGACCAGCACGTTGTTGATCTGGTTCGGGAAGTCGGAGCGGCCGGTGGCCACAACCGCCGCCGTCTGGCGCGCGATTGCCGGGTCCACCTCGGGGTCGGGGTTCGCAAGCGCGAACACAATCGCGCCGTCGGCCATCGCGGCCACGTCGTCGCCGTCCAGCACGTTCGGGGCGGAGACGCCGATGAAGACGTCGGCACCGCGAACGGCCTCCTTGAGCGTGCCCGTCAGGCCCTCGCGGTTGGTGTTGTCGGCGATCCAGCGCAGCGGCGAGTCCGCGGCGGCGTCGCGAAGGTCCTCGCGGCCGGCGTGCACGACGCCGTGGATGTCGGCGACGACGGCGTTCTTGACGCCCGCGGCGAGCAGCAGCTTGAGGATGGCCGTACCGGCCGCGCCGGCGCCGGACATGACGACCCGGATGTTCTCAATTGCCTTGTCGGCGACGCGAAGTGCGTTCGTCAGGGCGGCGAGGACGACGATCGCGGTGCCGTGCTGGTCGTCGTGGAAGACGGGGATGTCGAGGGCCTCGCGCAGCCGGGCCTCGATCTCGAAGCAGCGGGGGGCGGAGATGTCCTCGAGGTTGATGCCGGCGAAGCCCGGGGCGATCGCCTTGACGATCTCGACGATCGCGTCGGTGTCCTGGGTGTCGAGGCAGAGCGGCCAGGCGTCGATGCCGGCGAACCGCTTGAAGAGGGCCGCCTTGCCCTCCATCACCGGGAGGGCGGCCTTGGGGCCGATGTTGCCCAGGCCCAGCACGGCCGAGCCGTCCGTCACGACCGCAACGGAGTTGCGCTTGATGGTGAGGCGGCGGGCGTCCTCGGGGTTCTCGGCGATCGCCATGCAGACGCGGGCCACACCCGGCGTGTAGATCATGGAGAGGTCGTCACGGTTACGGATGGGGTGCTTGGACTGCATCTCGATCTTGCCGCCGAGGTGCATGAGGAACGTACGGTCGGAGACCTTGCCGAGGGTGACGCCCTCGATGCCGCGCAGCTGCTGGACGATCTCGTCGGCGTGGGCCGTGGAGGTCGCTGCGATGGTGACGTCCATCCGGAGCTTCTCGTGGCCTGAGGCGGTCACGTCGAGGCCGGTCACCGAGCCTCCGTGGGACTCTACGGCCGTCGTGATCTGGGAGACCGCGGTTCCGCCCGCGGGTACCTCCAGCCGGACCGTAATCGAGTAGGAGACGCTGGGCGCCGTTGCCATGGCCGACTTCCTCTGCTTTCACCGTGACGCTGGGTATGCCGTCCGATGGTCGCACCTACTGTCGAGTAGGCGTTAGCCGCCCTGGATTGCGAACGTTTTGTTCATGGCAGAAGAGGCCCGCGTCACAGGGTGACGCGGGCCTCTTGCACATTCAGTGGCACCGACCCGCCATGCTCGCCTCGCGGCAAGTGGTCGCTCGTAGCGACGAAGGTTGGGCCCGGGGGCTTGGATCGAGCCGGTGCCACACCCAGGCTAACAAACAGATCCCGTAAGGCCATTCCCGTACCGAGAGTTCATCCGGTTCTAATCCCGGAGCAGGTCGGGCACTCCGTTCGGGTCCGGCGCGTCCCGGTCCGCCGAGACGATCGTCAGCTGCTGGGTCGCCCGGGTGAGGGCGACGTACAGCACGCGCAGGCCCGCCGGGGACTCGTCCGCGATCTCCGCGGGCGAGACGACGACCGTCGCGTCGTACTCCAGGCCCTTCGCCTCCAGGCTGCCGAGGGCCACCACCCGGTCGCCGAGCCCGGCGAGCCAGCGGGCGGCCTCCGCGCGGCGCTGCATGGCGACGACCACGCCGACCGTGCCCTCGACGCGGTCCAGGAGGCGGGCGGCCTCCTCACGGACGGCATGCGCGAGGGAGTCCCGTACGACGGCGAAGCTGGGCCGTACGCCGGTGGAGCGGACCGCCGACGGGGCCTTGGAGCCGGGCATGGCGAGGGCGAGGACCTTGGCGGCCAGTTCGGCGATCTCGGCCGGGTTGCGGTAGTTGACGGTGAGTTGGAAACGGCGGCGGGGGCGGGTGCCGAGGGCCTCGTCGCGGGCCTCGGCCGCCTCGTCGGGGTCGGACCAGGAGGACTGGGCCGGGTCACCGACGACCGTCCAGGTGGCGTGCCGGCCGCGGCGGCCGACCATGCGCCACTGCATCGGCGTGAGGTCCTGGGCCTCGTCGACGATGACGTGGGCGTACTCGGTGCGCTCCTGCGCGAGCCGTTCGGCGCGCTCGCGCTGCGATTCCTCACGGACCGGCATCAGCTCCTCGAGGCCGGTCAGCTGGTCGAGCGGGTCCAGCTCGCGCTTCTTCCTCGGGCGGGCCGGGGTGCCGAGGATCGACTGGAGCTCGTCGAGCATGGCGATGTCGTGCACCGAATGGCCGTCACGCCTGAGTGAGCGGGCGACCCTGCGGACCTCGCCGGGGTTGAGGATCCGGCGGGCCCAGCGGCCGAGCCGCCGCTCGTCGGACATCGCGGTGAGGACGTCCTTCGGGTTCAGCTCGGGCCACCAGGCGTCGAGGAACGTGAGGAAGCTGTCCTCGCCGGACACGTCCTCGTCGAAGGAGGAGCGCAGCTCGGCGGCCAGCTCCGGGTCGGTGTGCCGGCCTCCCGCGCCGGACTGCGTCCACAGGGCGTCGAGGAGGAGCTTGCGGGCTCGGGGGCGCAGCAGGTTGACGGGCGCGGTGCCGCCGAGGGCCGCTCGGCGGACCCGGTCGAGTTCCGCCGCCCCCAGCTCCAGGCGGCGGCCGAACGCGACGACGCGCAGACGGGTGGGAGGGGCGGCCTGTGCGGGTACGCCGGTGTCGTCGCCGAAGGCGAGCTGACCGGAGGCAGGGGCGGCCGACCCCTGCTCCAGTGCGCCCCGCGCCGCCTTCCGCAGGACCTTGAGCATGCGGTACGAGCCCTTGGCGCGGGCGGTGGACGGGGAGTCGTACAGCGTGGCCTCCGCCCCGTCGACGAGCGAGCCGATCGCCCGGATGGCGACCTGACCCTCCTCGCCGAGGGAGGGCAGGACGCCCTCGGTGTACGCGACCAGCAGCGGGGTCGGGGAGACGATGAGGATGCCGCCCGAGTACCGGCGCCGGTCCTGGTAGAGAAGGTAGGCCGCGCGGTGCAGGGCTACGGCCGTCTTGCCCGTGCCCGGGCCGCCCTCGACGTAGGTCACCGAAGCGGCGGGGGCGCGGATGACCAGGTCCTGCTCGGCCTGGATGGAGGCGACGATGTCCCGCATGGTGTGGCTGCGGGCCTGGCCGAGGGCGGCCATCAGGGCGCCGTCGCCGATGACGGGCAGCTCGTGGCCGTCGAGGAGGGCCGTGAGCTCGGGGCGCATCAGGTCGTCCTCGACGCCGAGGACCTTGCGGCCCTTGGAGCGGATGACGCGACGGCGTACGACCCGCCCGGGGTCGACGGGGGTGGAGCGGTAGAAGGGGGCGGCGGCGGGCGCCCGCCAGTCGATGACGAGCGGTGAGTACTCGGAGTCCAGGACACCGATCCGGCCGATGTGCAGGGTCTCGGCGATGTCGGCGGTGCCGTCGTCGCGCACAGCGCCTTCGGCGGGCTCTACGGCGGTGTAGGCGCCGTCGGGCCCCTTCTTGCCGTCCTTGCCGGGCAGCAGGTCGATCCGCCCGAACAGGAAGTCCTCGAACTCGTTGTTGAGCCGGTTGAGATGGACCCCGGCCCGGAAGACCTGTGCGTCCCGCTCGGCGAGCGCGCCGGGCGTGCCGACCTGGCCTCGCTTGGCCGCGTCGTTCATCAGGAACTCGGCCTCGTGAATCTTCTCCTCAAGACGCCGGTACACCCGGTCGAGGTGTTCCTGTTCGACGCTGATCTCTCGGTCGCGTACGGAGTCGTGATCCGAGCCGACCGCGGTTTCCTGCTGAGCCTGAGCGGCCACCGGGCCCCCTTCTGACGTGCTGGGCAGCCGTCAACCGTACGCGAAGGGGACCCGGCAAAGCTACGTACGCTACGCGTCGATCTCTACGAGCTTTTTGCCCTCGAAGGTCATGACCTCGAAATGGTCGATCTCATTGGGCTGGAAGGCCGCGCCGCCCTGGGCGTAGAGGGGCAGCTTCGCCTCCTCGGTCTTGGCGTTCGGGATGCCGTAGCCCCACTTCGGGACCGACCAGGAGGACATCGTCTCGCGCTCGCCGTTCTTGCCGACGGCGATGAGCGAGCACTTCAGCGGACCCTTGACGTTGCTGAGTTCTACAACGCCCCAGGTGCCCCAGTCCTTCTTCTGCATCGCCACGGTCGCCTTGACCTTGGTGGAGCCGTCCGTCGCCGTCACCTTGTCGGAGATGGTGCCGAAGGCCGCCTTGGCGCCTGCCGCCAGCGGTGTGGCGTTGGAGCCCGAGTCGCTGCCGCCGCCGTTCACGGCCATGACGGTGAGCGGGCCGCCGATGATCAGCGCGGCCGCGGCCGCCACCAGGTAGAAGCCCTTGCGGCGTTTCTGCGCCCGGCGGTCGGAGACCTCGTCGACCAGCCTCTCCGCGAGCCGTGGGCTCGGCCTCGCGGACAGCGACTCCCCGATCGCGGGTGAACCGGTCCCCGGCAGGTCCGCGAGCGCGGCCATCATCGGCTCCATCCCGGCGAGCTCGTCGAGCTGCTGGGCGCACCATTCGCAGGTGGCGAGGTGCATTTCGAAGGCGGTCGCCTCGGCGTCGTCGAGAATGCCGAGGGCGTAGGCACCGACCGTTTCGTGCTCGCTCGGGCCCGGAGATCCCATCATGGAGCCAGACATACCCGAACCACCTGTGCCGAATCCCTGGTTTCCCCCGTAAACACTCATCACGCCGTCACCCCCCGCTCCTCCAGTGCCAGCTTCATCGACCGAAGGGCGTAGAACACCCGGGACCGCACCGTGCCACTGGGAATGCCCAGCGTCTCGGCCGCCTCGTTGACGGTACGCCCCTTGAAGTACGTCTCGACGAGCACCTCCCGGTGGGCCGGGGTCAGGTCGTCGAGCGCGTCAGACAGCGTCATCAGCCACAGCGCCTTGTCGATCTCGTCCTCCGCGGGGATGACCTCCAGCGGCGACGGATCGACCTCCTGCGGCCGGGCCTGCCGGCTGCGGTGGCCGTCAATGACGATGCGGCGTGCGACCGTCACCAGCCAGGGGCGTACCGAACCGGTCGCTCGATTGAGCTGACCGGCGTTCTTCCAGGCACGGATAAGTGTCTCCTGGACGACGTCCTCGGCACGCTGCCGATCCCCGGCGACCAGCCGGAGTACGTACGCAAGGAGAGGTCCGGCGTGCTCTCTATAGAGGGCACGCATCAGCTCCTCATCTGGTTCCGAGGGCTGGGACATGCGATGTCGGGCCCTCGATCCACGTTCATTGGCCACGACGGAATCCTTGCGCACGCCCACCTCCGATGTCCCGGGGTTCCCCCAGTCGGTCGCTCGTCCACGGGTACGGATGTGGGGTGCGTCATGTTCAAAGTGGGATGACAGTTTGTTTCTGGGTGACGTGACGAGGGGGGACATGGGAGCACATTCCCCCCGTGCGATCTTTACATTTCCGCCACATTGGCAAGATCGCGTCGGCTGCCCGTGTCACGCCTGAGGTAAACGGTGTGTAATCGAAATCACTTCGACAGTCCGTTCACAGAAACGGCATACCGGACGTCAAGCTCGGGCGAGAGCCGCCCGCCGACGGTGCCTGGCCACCCTTTCGCGGTTCCCACAGACCTCACTGGAACACCAGCGCCTCCTCCGCCCCCGGGACGAATCCACGTAAACGATCGGGCAGTTGTCCCCTTCGCACTGCCGCAGACCGGCCCGCGCCACAGAGTCGGTGAGGAGCTCCACGCAGTCGCGGGCGATCGCACCGAGCAGCGCCGCGCACTCGGGCGGACCGTCCAACTCCCGCACGAGCGACCCGTCCGCACCGCGCACCGCCCGCGGGGCGGGAGGCGAGACACGGGCGGTCTCGTTCACGCGGGCGAGCGCGATGTCGTACGAGGGCCGGAGCTCGGCCGCGAGCCCCCCGCGCACCAACTGGCCGACCTGACCTCGCAGTTCACGGAAGCCGACCAGCCACGACCCGTCGGCGTGCGCGAGCGGGGTGCCCGGCGGAGCGAGGCCCGATCCGGTGATCCAGGCGCGCAGCACCTCGAGAGTGTCGAACCGCTCCTCGGGATGGGTGGTCGCGAGGAGATCCAGGCAGATCCGCCCGGCGTCGAACCGCAGCTCGTAGGGGGCCGTGGCCATACCCAGTGCCATGTGCCTGTCACCGCCTAGGGGTTGCCCGTCAGGAGGGCCGGTGAAATGCGAGTGAGAGCCCGGCCGGGTCCGGACACAGGCTCTGAGGGGGCTGGGGGAACCGTTCCCTCATACAGTGCCTTCCCACTCGCGCCGCCGGAACCCCTCGTACCCGCGGTGCCGGTGGCGGCCGGTGGACGAGCGCTTATGCGGGTGCGCGTCTCGGCGATGTCCCGGCGGCGCCGCCGTCCGTTGACTTGAGGGCATGACGCAGAAGAAGCAGAACACCAGGAGCACGGGATTCGTACTGGGTGCGGCCACGGTCGCGATGGGCCTGATCGCCGGGGTCTTCTACATCTTCGCCTGCTGTGTGATGCCGGCCCTGGCCCGCAGCGACGACCGGGTCTACGTCGAGGTCATGCGGAACATCAACGACGTCATCCAGAACCCGGTGTTCTTCCTCAGCTTCATCGGCGCGCTGCTGCTGACGGGCGTGTCGTCGTGGCAGCTGCGCGGGCAGCCGTACCGCTGGTGGGTGTGGGCGGCCCTGGCGGCGTACGCGCTCACCTTCCTGACCACGGTCGCCTTCAACATCCCGCTCAACAACGACCTCGCGAACATGACGGATCCGACCGCGGCACGGGACCACTTCGAGGACAAGTGGGTGGCGTGGAACGTGGTGCGGGCGGTGCTGTCGACGGTGGCACTGGGGTGCTTGGGGCGGGCGCTGGTGCTGTACGGCGCCTTTCAGCGCAGGTCGGCATCCTTCAGCCCGTCCGGGGGTGCCCTCTCTGGGGGAGTTTGAGGACGAGGCCGTTCAGGCCGAAGCGGGGGTCTGGGGGCGGCAGCCCCCAGGAGTCGCCCGCACCGCCGCCGGGTCACACATCGGCGTACTTGGAATCCGCCGCAGGGTCGAGCGCCAGCCGATACCCCCGCTTCACCACCGTCTGAATCAGCTTCGGCGCCCCGAGAGCAGTCCGCAGCCGAGCCATCGCCGTCTCCACCGCATGCTCGTCCCGGCCGGCCCCCGGCAGCGCCCGCAGCAGCTCCGCCCGGGCCACCACCCATCCCGGCCGCCGGGACAGCGCACGCAGCAGCGACATCCCGGCGGGCGGTACGGGCTTGAGATCGCCGTCGACGAGGACCGCATGCCCACGGATCTCCACCCGGTGCCCGGCGATGGGCAGGGTGCGCGCCCGTCCGGGCAGCTCCTGGCACAACACCTGCACGAGGGGACCGAGCCGGAACCGCTCCGGCTGGACCGTGTCGATGCCGTGGGCCTGCAGCGGCAGCGCGGTGACCGGCCCGACGCAGGCGGGCAGCACGTCGTGGTGGAGGGCGGCGAGCAGTTCGGGCAGCAGGCCGCGCTTTTCGGCCCGGTTCAGCAGGGACGCGGCGGCGGGCGCGCTGGTGAAGGTGATCGCGTCCAGCCCTCGCGAGACGGCGGCGTCCAGCAGCCGGTCCACCGGCCCGATGTCCTCCGGCGGCATCCAGCGGTATACGGGAACCCCGATGACCTCCGCTCCCGCGACCCGCAGCGACTCCACGAAGCCGGGCAGCGGCTCACCGTGCAGCTGTACGGCGATACGACGGCCCTCGACGCCCTCCTCCAGCAGCCGGTCCAGTACCTCGGCCATGGATTCGCTCGACGGCGACCACTCCTCCGTCAGCCCGGCGGCCCGTATGGCGCCCTTGACCTTGGGCCCGCGCGCGAGCAGCTCGACCTGGCGCAGCCGGTCGAGCAGCGACTCGCCGAGCCCCCACCCGTCGGCGGCCTCGACCCAGCCCCGGAAGCCGATGGCGGTCGTCGCCACCACAATGTCCGGCGCCTGGTCGATCAGGTGTTTCGTCGCCGCCAGCAGTTCGCTGTCGTCGGCGAGGGGCACGATGCGCAGGGCGGGTGCGTGCAGGACGGCGGCTCCCCGTCGCTGCAGCAGCGCGCCCAGTTCGTCGGCCCGGCGTGCGGCCGTCACGCCGACCGTGAAGCCGGCTAGTCGGCCGTGTCGCCCGGGGTCTGGTCGCTGCTGTTCGTCGTACATGGCTCTCGTCCCGAACTCGAGTCGTCGTACAGGAGGTACGGCGGTACCCACATACCGATCGAGCCTGTCAATGGTGCGTGACAGGCTCGGTTCGGCTTCATGTCGCCGGTGTTACGTCACACCTCGGCGTAGCTGAGCTGCGGCTTCGCCTCTGCGGCGGCTGCGGCCTGGCCCTTGGCGGCCGGGCGGCGAAGGTATACGGCCCAGGTGACGCCGAAACAGAGGGCGTAGTAGGCGAGGAAGGCGACGAACGCGCCGGTGCCGGAGCCGTAGGAGAGGAAGGACTGCCGGAAGGCGAGGTTGATGCCCACGCCGCCGAGCGCGCCGACCGCGCCGATCAGGCCCATGGAGGCACCGGAGAGCCGGCGCCCGTACTTGGCCGCTTCCTCGCCCTCCAGCCCCTTGGCGAGCGCCTTGGTCTGGAAGATGCCGGGGATCATCTTGAACGTGGAGCCGTTCCCAATCCCGGTGAGCGAGAACAGGACGACGAACGCGGTGACGAACAGCGGCAGCGACTTCTGCATGCTGGCAACGACCAGGACGGCGGTGGCGGCGGCCATGGCCACGTAGTTGTAGAGGGTGATCTTCGCGCCGCCGTACTTGTCGGCGAGCCAGCCGCCCACGGGCCGGATCAGGGAGCCGAGCAGCGGGCCGATGAAGGTGAGGTACGTGGACTGCAGCGGCGTACGCCCGAACTGGTTCTGCAGCACCTGCCCGAAGGCGAAGGCGTAGCCGATGAAGGACCCGAACGTCCCGATGTAGAGGAAGGACATGATCCAGGTGTGCGCGTCGCGTGCGGCGTCCTTGGCGGCGCCGGTGTCGTTCTTGACGTTCTCGATGTTGTCCATGAAGAGGGCGGCGAGGACGGCGGCGACGACGATGAGCGGGATGTAGATCCCGAGCAGCACCCGCGGACCGCCGCTCGCACCGATGACGGCCAGGGCCACCAGCTGGATCGCCGCCACGCCGATGTTGCCGCCGCCGGCGTTGAGCCCGAGCGCCCACCCCTTCTTCCTGAGCGGGAAGAAGGCGTTGATGTTGGTCATGGAGGAGGCGAAGTTGCCGCCGCCGATGCCGGCCAGCAGGCCGACCCACAGGAAGGTGTCGAAGGACGTGCCCGGCTTCATCACCGCGAACGCGGCGATCGTCGGGATGAGGAGGAGGCCGGCCGAGACGATCGTCCAGTTCCGCCCGCCGAAGATGGCGACGGCGAAGGTGTAGGGGACGCGGACGACGGCGCCGACCAGGGTGACCATCGAGGTCAGCATGAACTTGTCGGCCGGGGTGAGGCCGTACTCCGGGCCCATGAAGAGCACCAGCACGGACCACAGGGTCCAGATCGAGAACCCGATGTGCTCGGAGAGGACGGAGAAGAGGAGGTTCCGCTTGGCGGTCTTCTCTCCGGTCTCGTTCCAGAAGGTCTCGTCCTCGGGATCCCACTGCTGGATCCAGCGGCCTCCCCTGCTGGGTGCGGGGGCTGTACTAGGGGCTGTCATGACGCCTCCACGGTGCTCCGGGGCTCGGTGGTGCTTGGGGGTGATGAGCGGTGATGAGTCCCGAAGGTAGGGAGGCAGCGTTTCCGGCCTGTGGCACCGGGTGACCGGAAGGGAACTTTGCTCTCACCCCGCCCGGGGGCGGGATGAGAGGTACTGCGTCGGTACGTTACGAACAGCTCTCCTGTTACGGGTGGCTCGCTGTGAAGTCGGTGACCTGTCGCCCGCTGCAGGCTGACGCACGGTGGGGGTGGTCAGCGCTGCGGGGACTGCCAGTTGGGGTTCTGCTGGGGGTACGGCTGCTGCGGCTGTTGGGGGTACGGCTGCGGGGGGGCGTAGGGGCCAGGAGCCTGCTGCGGGTAGCCGTAGGGCTGCGGCTGCTGCTGGGGGTACCCGTACGGCTGGGGCTGGGGCTGGCCGTACGGCCCCGGAGCCTGCTGCTGTCCGTGGGCGGCGGGGGCGGCGGGCGCGCCCATGGGAGGCTGCCCGGCACCGTAAGGCCCGGTTGCGAAGGGGTTCGCCTGGCCCGGGATCTGCAGTCCCGGCGGCAGGTAGCGCAGCCGGCCGGTCTCGTCGGTCATCGGCACGAAACCGGCGGCCTGCAGCCGTCGCGCGAACTTGGCGTTGCGCTTGCGGGTCACGAGGAACCCGATGCCGAAGATCGCCATGAGGACCACCCAGGCGGCGGCCGCCGCGATGAAGTCGACGGCCTCACCGCCCGCCCGGTACCCGGCGATCGCACAGGCGACGGTGACGCCCAGCGCCCCGTACCCCATCCGCTTCTCGGAGTTCTTGCCGGTGAGGTCGAACTGGATGCGGGCCTTGAGGAGTTCGAGGGCGTCGGGGACGAGGGGCGGGAGCGAGACCCCGTCGCTCGCGTTCGGATACTGCGCCCAGTTCTGCGCGGCGCGCGCCCGGGCCTGCGGGCCGGGGTCGGGCACGATCAGCATCTTCAGCGCGTTGTTGCGCGAGCCGGTGTGCCGGGCGTCCACGTACTCGTACCCGAACTGCTGGGCGATGAAGGCGAGTCGGGACAGCTTCTTCACAGAAGCCATCGGACTGGTGAGCTCGACGGGCTCCCCACCGGCCATCAACTGCAGCATGTTCCGAATCTGCCGCTTACTCATCCCGCTGCTCCCCCGGAGGCACTCTGTTCACTTACGCAACTCGGGCAGTCTCCCACGGGAGCGCGGGGGCGGGGAATCGAGGACGGGGTGCTTGACCGGGCTTTGACCGTGGGGGGCCGCGGCGTCGAGGTGCGAACTCGATCCAATGCCCGGATCAAGATCCGCAGTACAGGGCTTGGTCAGGGCCTGTCCGGCCGATCCTGCCGGACAGGCCCCTGGTTCCGAGGAAGGCTCAGCGCTTGAGCGTGAAGGTGAAGTCGCCGGTGAGCCTGCCGCTCAGCCGGACTGCCGAAACGAGCTTCCCCTCCGTGATCAGTCTCTCGACCTCGGCCCGCGGAAGACGGCACCCATCAGCGATCAGTCGCACCGGCCGGACAGGGATCCGCGCCGCGAAGCGGACCGAGACGTCGATCACCTCACGGTCCAGGTGATCCGATCCGCCGGTGTCGAGGCGCCAGGCGTTGTCCCAGTCGAGGGCGATGCGATTACGGTGCCGCACGACCGGATCCTGGAGCAACTCGGCTGCCAGGCCAGGGTCGTTGTCATGCATCCGGTCCAGCAGTTCAGGCCGTACGGAGCGCACGTTCATCCGTTCCAGGACCGTGAGCTTCGCCGTGTCCCCGCAAGCCGTGCAGAGCACGAGGAGCCAGGCGTCGAGGAGCTTGTGGTGTGCGTTGACGCGAAATTTGCCGTTTGCCCGGAAGCGCTCGGACGCGCACGCGTGGCAACGACGGAGAACGGTCGGCAGGCAGGTGGGCATGACCACCCAGCTATGGAGCACAGAAGTACACCGGTTTCAGTGAGAAGTCCGCAGCAAAAAGGAGCGCGGCGCACATGCGCGACGCGCGACAGATCAGCTCTCGGGAGGTCTCACACGGTGTACAACGGCACGTCCTTGCCTGGATGACCCTGGTTCGGCAGCACGGTAATGGAGCACAGTGGTACCGCTCCACTGGTTTTCGAACGCCTCACATGACCCGCCGGACGGGCTCCAGGGCCTGGTTGTCCTGACCGTCGCCCCAGGTGACGTCAGACCTTTCGCCGGGACCCACCGCGTTGCACGCCGTTCGGCCACAGGCGAGGGCTTCGCTTCGCTGCGATGTCCTCGATCCAGCCGAACGCGACGATCGCCAGGCCGATCAGCGGCCACACCAGGAAGAACATCCACAGCATGTACGTCGAGTCCAGCGCCGACGACGCCCGGTCGCTCTCCATGAACGGGAGGCTGTACGCCTGGTCGATGATCGGGACCGTCGCCATGATCAGCAGGTTGTGCCAGAGGTAGATGGTGACGGCCCTGTTGTTGGCGAGCGTCACCAGCTTGTCCCAGCGCGCCAGTCGGCCCGGTAGCTCCTGCCACGACGGCGAGTACTGGAGCAGGATCATCACGAAGCCGAACGACCAGGTCGCCTGCGCCAGCGGGATGTCGTTGAGGTCCCAGCCGTCAGGGCCCAGATGTCCCGACGCCCACCACAGACCGAACGCCATCACCAACGCCGAACCCGAGACGGCGGCGTAGCGCGGGATCCGTTGCAGAACCCCCTCGTGGTGGGCGAAGCCCAGCACCCAGCAGCTGCCGAACACCGCGAAGTCGGTCACCGCGTTTCCGGTCTCGCCGGGGATCGTCACCAAGCCCGTACCGACGATCGCCGTCAGACCCAGCGGAGCGAGCAGCGTCGCCCACGGCATCCGGCGGAACGCCCACAGCAGCAGTGGAGACGCCACGACGAACCACAGATACGCCCGCAGGTACCACAGCGGCCCGCTCGCCTGGCTCGCCCAGGTGGAGTCCAGCAGGCCCGAGTCGGAGCCGAGGTGCCAGGGGTAGGGCGGGGCGCCGATCGGGATGATGTAGTTGATCAGTTCGACGATGCCCCAGGTGCCTCCGTTGTCCGGATCCTTCGCCGGGTTCCAGCCGTCCGCGAACATCATGGCCAGCACTACCGCGCTGAATGCCCACAGGGGTGGCAGGAGACGACGGACCCGGCCGCGGATCACACTCACCGCCGGACGCTTCAGCGACCGCGCCATCAGCGAGCCCGCCAGCGCGAACATCACGCCCATCGACGGGAACAGGACCGACAGCCACGCCCAGCCGAACAGGTGGTAGACGACCACTCGGACGAGGGCGATCGAGCGGAGCAGGTCGAGGTAGCGGTCGCGGCCCGGCTTCTTCGCCGAAGCCGCAGGGGCCGGCGCAGGGGCGGACGCAGACGCAGGGGCCGGCGCCTCGGGCCGGACCGCCCGCTGCCGCGGTATGCCATACGCCGGCGTCGGCTCCGGGGTTCCGGTCGTGTATCCGTGGGTCATGCCACGGGCCTCCGATCACTGCTGCTTCGGCGGGTGCGCTGGCGCGGCACCGCGCCGCCCGGTGTCCCGACGGCGCCCGTGCGCCGCAGCTTCTGCCAGCGCAGGCGGCCGCCGGTGAGCGCCGTGATCCAGGACTGGAGCAGCACGACGTACATGAGTTGGCGGTAGAGGATCTGCTGCAGCGGCAGCGAGATGAGGTGGGTCATGCGTTCGCGGTCCAGGCGGAAGGCGTACGCGGCGCAGAACGCCTGGATCGCCAGCACGCCCAGCCACGCCACGATCGTCTTCTGCGTGGGGCCGAACACGACGCCGTAGAAGAGGAACACGTCGATCAGCGGGGCCAGCAGCGGGGCCACCACCATGAACAGCGACACCAGGGGCAGGCCGACGCGGCCGAAGCGGCCCGAGGGGCCCTTCTCCACGAGCGCGCGGCGGTGCTTCCAGATCGCCTGCATGGTGCCGTACGACCAGCGGTAGCGCTGCGACCACAGCTGCTGGACCGTTTCCGGCGCCTCCGTCCAGGCCCGCGCCTTCTCGGCGTAGACGACACGCCAGCCCTCGCGGTGCATGGCCATCGTGATGTCCGTGTCCTCGGCCAGCGTGTCGTCGCTCATGCCGCCGACGCCTTCCAGCGCCGAGCGCCGGAAGGCCCCGACCGCCCCCGGAATCGTGGGCATGCACCGCAGGATGTCGTACATACGGCGGTCGAGATTGAAGCCCATCACGTACTCGATGTGCTGCCAGGCGCCGATGAGCGAATCCCGGTTGCCGACCTTCGCGTTGCCGGCGACGGCGCCCACGCGCCGGTCGCCGAAGGGCTGTACCAGCTCCCGTACGGTCGCCGGTTCGAAGACGGTGTCGCCGTCCATCATCACGATGATGTCGTAACGGGCGTTCGCCAGGCCGCGGTTGAGGGCGGCCGGCTTGCCGGCGTTCAGCTGGCGGACGACCCGGACGTTCGGCAGGCCCAGCCCCTCCACGATCCGCGCCGTGCCGTCGCTCGAGCCGTCGTCGATGACGATCACCTCGACGGGGTGCCGGCTCGCCATCAGTGAACGGACCGTGTTCTCGATGCACTTGGCCTCGTTGTACGCGGGCACGAGCACCGACACCGGTTCGGTGACCGGCGGTCCCCAGCTGAAGTCCCGGCGCCGGACGCGACGGGCGTGCGCGCCCGACAGGAGCAGCATCAGCGCGAAGCGGGCGATGACCAGCGCGCCGATGACCGCGAGGGCGACGACCATCACTCCGGTGATGTCGTCGGAGGCCCGGACCAGGAAGATCCACGCCTTGCCCTTCCACAGGCCGGCGCCGGTGACCTCGGTGTGCGCGCTGGGTGCGTCCAGGGCCTCGGTGAGGTTGTCGAACTCGTAGCCCTGTTCCTGCAGTTCGGGCAGGAACCTGTCGAGCGCCTGGACCGTCTGGTGACGGTCGCCGCCGGAGTCGTGCATCAGGACGACGGCGCCCTTGCCGCCGTGCGGGGTGGCGTTGCGGATGATCTGGTCGACGCCGGGCTTCTGCCAGTCCTCGCTGTCGGTGTTGTTGACGACGGTGATGTAGCCGCGGCTGCCGATGTACTCGGTGACCGGCCAGGACTTGTTGTCCATGGCGTCGGCGAAGGAGGAGTACGGCGGGCGGAACAGGGACGTGCGGATGCCGGCGGCCCCCGTGATCGCCAGCTGGGTCTGCGACAGTTCCCAGTCGATGCGCTTGTGGGACTGGTAGGAGAGGTCGGGGTGGTTGAAGGTGTGCACACCGACCTCATGGCCCTCGGCGACCATGCGCTTGACCAGGTCCGGGTAGCGCGAGGTCATCGTGCCCGTGACGAAGAAGACCGCATGGGCGTGGTGTTTCTTCAGCACGTCCAGGACCTTCGGGGTCCAGGTCGGGTCCGGGCCGTCGTCGAAGGTGAGGACCAGGTGGTGCTTCGGCACCTTCAGGCTGGTGGTGCGGCCGCTGCGGGTGTCGATGACCGGACCGCCGTCGAGGATCTTCTCCGGCACCTTGCCGGTGGCGGCCTCGGGCTGGATGCGGTGGTCGGCGAGGATCTCGCTGTGCACGTACCCGCGCAGCATCAGCATCGCCACGAGGGCGACGAGGACGAGCATGGGCAGCAGCAGGCGCATGGGCAGGCGGCGACGCGGAGAGCCGTCACGGGCTGGGGTCGCGGGCCCGTGACGGCCGGTGCGGGATGCCATCAGAGGGTGTACTCCGGGGACGGGGCGGACGAGGCTGCGGGCGTGCCCGGGTCCTCGGTGACGGGCGAAGGGCTGCTGGGGCCGTCGGCGACCGTGCCGGTCCCGGGGCCGACCGCGGACTCGGACACGTCCGGCGTGCTGGCGCTGGGGCTCGGATCCGGGTCGGGCGAGCTGGAAGTCGGCGGGTCCGCCGGGGTCGACGGGTCCGGGTTGCCCACTACGGGCCCGGAGTTCGAGGCCGACTTGGTCGGCGTCGGGTCGGGATCGGTGGACGTGCCCGGTCCTGCGGGGCCGCCGGACGAGCCGGCAGCCGTGCCGCTCGCGCCCGGCGACGGCGTCGTACCGTCACCGGCCGTCGGCGTCGAACCCGGCGCGAGGCTGCCGGTGCCGGAGGGCTGCACGGAATCCGCCGGCAGCGAGGTGGGCTCGACCTGACCGGCGGGCTTGTCGTCCTTCTGGCCCGGCACGGGCAGCCAGGGCGCGTCCGAGCTGCCGGACAGCAGAGTGACGACGATGACGACGGCGTAGACCGCGCAGGCGATGCCGATGGCGATGCCCAGGCGGCGGAAGGTGCGGCTGCGGCGGCCCGACGCATCGACGAAGACCGGGGCGTCGGAGCCGTGGGAGCCACCACCCGGTTCACCCTCGGCCTTGCGCAGGCGCAGGTCCTGGTGCAGCCCCACCGCGTCGAGCTGGACGGTCACCTCGTGCGGATCGTGGGTCTGGTCGCCCGGATCATGGGGCTGGTCGCCCGGATCATGGGGTTGCGCGGCGGTCTCGCCCGCCGCCTCCCACGGGTCGCGCAGGCCGGCTTCGCGACCGTCCGGAAGGGGTCTGGAGCCCTCACCCAGTACCTGGGTCGCGTCGAAATCGGCGAAGCCCCCACGAGGGGCTCCGCTTCTTCCGGTGTCCGGAAACGACTGGGTGGTGTCCCTCCCGCCGACTTCCCCCATTGGTGGAATGACCTGGGCCTCTGATGGTGCTTCGGGCCATTCCGGTTGGGCGTCTTCCCGCCACTTTTTCACGTACACGCACATCCCCCCACGGGCAGTTCTGGGTGCGCGCACGACCCGAGCACACGTCGGCCGAACCCAGCCCCCACCGGGTTCGAGCGCCCCCCTTACCACACCGTGCTCAGGGCAAGAATGTAGCGCAGAAGGGGGTTCTGTGTTTGCCACGTGTCATTTGCGGGTCCGGATCATGTCCGCGTCAATGGCTGGAAACCATCCATCGGAGGGCACCCTCAGCCACCCCTCCTCAGCCGAGAGTTCAACAGCCGCCCGTCGAAGCGCGTCGAATCCGGGGTGCACCAGCCCCTTCCGCCACACAAGTGACACAGGCGACAAAGGCACAGGGTCGATCAAGGGCCGCAGCACCGTGCCGGGCATGGCCGGAAAATCCACGACGGCGAGGATCGGGTTCCGCATCTTGGCCATGATCCGCTGAAACTCCTCGTCCCCGACGGCCAGCGGAACGGGCGGTGCGATCCCGATGTCACGTCCCTCGAACAGACGGCACGCCAGATCGGTCCACTCCGGCGTGCGAGGATTTCCGGCCCCGGCGTACACCGTCTCCCCCGCCAGCGCGGCGAGCGGCACCGCCTCCAGGGACGCCAGCCGGTGGTCCCCGGGCAGCACGACCGCCATCGGCTCATACCGCACGGGCTGATGCTCCAGCCGGGCCCGCAGCGCCGGGTCCAGGCCCGCGAACCGCCCGAACGACGCGTCGAGCCGCCCCGCGAGCAGCTCGCGGGCGGCGCCCGTCAGACCGCTCTCGTAACGAGCCATCAGCTCGTGCTCCGGGGCGAGTTCACGGGCCCGGTGCAGAACGCGGCGCGCGGTGGCCTGGTCCGGGAAGTTGAGGTCGACCAGCAGCGGCCGGGCCTGCCCGAAGGCGGCGAGCAGCTCGTCCTGTGCCTGAAGCACCCGGCGCACATAGGGCAGCAGCCGCTCGCCGTCGGGCGTCAGCGTCACCTGCCGGGTGGACCGTACGAACAGGTCGCAACCGAGCTCCCGCTCCAGCCGCCGGACATCCCGGCTGAGCGCCTGCTGGGCGACGTAGAGCCTGGCGGCGGCGCGCGTGAAGTGCAGTTCCTCGGCGACGGCGAGGAAGGCGCGCAGGAGGCGGGGGTCGAGGTCGGCGGGCGCGGGCATCCGGCGAACCTACAGCGGAGGTGCGTGCACGGGCGCGCGATTCAGCCCGCGGTTTCCCCAGCCCATTCCCCCGCGCATTCACAACAGAGGTGCGTCAATGGGTACGGAGAAGGTGTTGGACCCCTTGATCGGGTACGGGCGACCGTGGTGCCCATGCCGCAACCGACCCCGCCGAAGCCGCCTCTGTACACCGTCACCGCCGACGCCCTGGTGGCCGTCGACTTCACGCCCCGCTTCCGGGACCGTCCACCCGGCCCCTACCGCCGTCTCTTCGCCGTCCCCGGCGCCCGCGCCTTCACCGTCGGGAACCTGCTGGCCCGTCTCCCCATGGGCATGTTCAGCGTGAGCGCGGTCCTGATGATCGCCGGTGCGCGGGGCTCGTACGCCCTCGCCGGCGCCGTCACCGCGACCGGCCTCGCGGCGACCGCGGCGGTGGCCCCGTGGACCGCGCGGCTCGTCGACCGGCACGGCCAGGCCCGGATCGCCGTACCCGCGACGGCTTTCGCCGCGCTCGGCTCCCTCGCCCTCCTCCTGTGCGTGCACTTCGACGCCCCTGCCTGGACCCTCTTCGCCTCGTACGCCGCCACCGCGACCACCCCCAACACCGGTGGTATGTCCCGCGCCCGCTGGGCCCACCTGCTCAAGGGCGACGACGGTGCGCTGCACACCGCGAACTCCTTCGAGCAGGCCGCCGACGAGCTGTGCTTCATGCTGGGCCCGGTGCTCGCGGCCTTCCTGTGCGGGACGTTCTTCCCGGAGGCGGGCACGCTGGTCGGCGCGGTGCTGCTGCCGGCCGGCATGCTGCTGTTCGCCGCGCAGCGCTCGACCGAGCCGCCGGTACGGCGGCAGGTCCGCGCCAAGTCCCCCTTCCGCGCACCCGGAATGCCCCCGCTGCTCACCGTCTGCCTGGCGATGGGCGCGGTGTTCGGCTCCATGGAGGTCGTCACGATCGCGTTCGCGGACGCGCAGGGACACCGTTCGGCGGCGGGCATCGTGCTCGCGCTGCAGGCGGCCGGTTCGTGCGCGGCGGGTCTGCTTTACGGGGCACTGGGCCCTGGCGCCACATTCCCGTCGTCCACCCGAAGGGCCGGCCCCGCGGCGTCCGGTGCGGGCGATCGCAAGGCGCCGGAAGGCCCTGGTACCGGAGCCGCTCGGGCCTTCCGGCAACGCGGCTGGAGGTCCCGCCTCTGGAGGAGTGCGGGCCAGGCGTCGCGGGGCAGGCGGGAAGCTGACGACAGGGCCCTCAGGCCCGGAGGTCCCGCCGCCGACCGCCTGCCATGGTGCATCGCGGCGATGACGGCCGTGCTGACCCTCCCCCTCCTCGCCGCCTCCCTGACCGGCTCGCTCCCGCTCCTGGCGGGCTCGCTGCTGATCGCCGGCATGGCGACCGCCCCGACCATGGTCACGACCATGACGCTGGTGCAGCAGCGCACCCCCGAGGGCCGTCTGAACGAGGGCATGACCCTCGCGGTGACCGGCCTGCTCGGCGGGATCGCCTGCGGCGCGGCGACCGGCGGCCGGCTGGTGGACCGCCTGTCGCCGGCGGCCGGATTCGGGGTGCCGGCGACGGCGGCGGCCGTGGCGCTGATGATCTCCCTCGTCCACCGGATTCCGACAGGCCCGAACAGCAATTCCCGTCCGATGCATTGACGGGCTCACAGCCCGCACATACCTTCGCCCGTCGAAGCGCTTCGACGTCACGCATCGAATCGATTCGACGAAGGGCACGTTCACCGCGTGACGCCGATCCCTGTCCGGCTCCCCTGGAGGCAGGAATGTTGACGGCACGAAGGCGTGTGATGACGGTCACAGCCGCGATCCTGGGCGGCTCGCTGCTTCTGACCTCCTGCGGCGGCTCGGACGGCGGCTCGTCCTCCGACGCCAAGACGCTCAAGCTCTGGCACTACGAGGGCCCCGACAGCGCCATGGGCGTCGCCTGGAACGAGGCGATCAAGGAGTTCAAGGCCAAGCATCCGGGCGTCGAGGTGAAGTTCGAGGAGAAGGGCTTCGACCAGATCCAGAAGACGGCGCCCATGATCCTCAACTCCTCGGACACGCCCGACCTCATGGAGTACAACAAGGGCAACGCGACGGCGGGCGCGCTTTCCAAACAGGGCCTGCTCACCGATCTGACCGCCGAGGTCACCAAGCGCGGCTGGGACAAGAAGCTCAGCGCCGGTGTGCGCACGACCAGCGTGTACGACACGAACGGGGTCATGGGCTCCGGCAAGTGGTACGGCGTGCCCAACTATGCCGAGTACACGATGGTCTTCTACAACAAGGACCTCTTCAAGAAGTACGGGATCGCCGAGCCGAAGACCTTCGACGAGCTCACCGCCGCCATGGGCGCCTTCGTCAAGAAGGGCGTCACCCCGCTCGCCAACGCGGGCGCCGAGTACATGGCCCAGCAGTACCTCTACCAGCTCGCCCTCTCCAGGGCCGACCGCTCCTGGGTCGACAAGTACGAGCTGTACAAGGGCAAAACGGACTTCCACGACGCGGCCTGGACCTACGGCGCCACCACCTTCGCCGACTGGGTGAAGAAGGGCTACATCAGCAAGAAGTCCACCGGCACCAAGGCCGAGGACGCGGGCGTCTCCTTCATCCAGGGCAAGGCGCCGATCCTGTTCTCCGGCAGCTGGTGGTACGGCCGCTTCCAGACGGAGGCCAAGTTCGACTGGGACTCCTCCCTGTGGCCCGGCTCGGACCTGACCCTCGGCTCCGGCGGCAACCTCTGGGTGGTCCCCAAGAACGCCAAGAACAAGGACCTGGCCTACGACTTCATCGACATCACCATGTCGAAGAAGATCCAGAACCTGCTCGGCAACAAGGGCGGCATCCCGGTCGCCGCCGACACCTCCGCCATCACCGACCCGAAGTCCAAGAAACTCATCTCCGACTTCAACGCCCTCAGCCAGAAGGACGGCCTGGCCTTCTACCCGGACTGGCCGGTCACCGGCTTCTACGACGTCCTCGTCTCCGAGACACAGAAGCTGATGACGGGCAGCGAGAAACCGGACGGCTACCTCGACGCCGTCCAGCAGGCGTACGACAAGGGCGCGCCGAAACAATGACGGTCACCGTCGAACGGGGTGCGCGGGCCGTCGGCAAGCACCAGGACGCCGGCCCGCGCCGCCCCCGTACCCGCGATTCGTACGCCCTGTTCCTGCTCCCGGGGATCCTCGCCTTCACGGCGATCATCATCGTGCCGTTCCTGATGAACACGGGCGTCAGCTTCACCGACTGGCAGGGCATCGGCAGCCCGAAGTGGACCGGGCTCGCCAACTACCGCGAGCTGATGGACGATTCGGAGTTCTGGGCGTCCTTCCGGCACAGCCTGTTCATGGTCGTCGCCATGGCCGCCGTACCGACGGTGACCGGTCTCGTCCTCGCGGCCGCCCTGTTCGACTACATCGGCAAGCACTTCGGGTCGAAGTGGGCCGCGGTACTCCGGGCCTGCTTCTACCTCCCGCAGGTGCTGCCGATCGCGGTCGCCGGCATCGTCTGGAGCTGGATCCTCGCCCCCGACAACGGTTCCCTCAACGAGCTGTTGAAGGCAGTGGGGCTGGGGTCCTGGCAGCAGGACTGGCTCGGCGATCCCGGCATCGCGCTGTACAGCGTGATGGGCGTGATGGTCTGGGTGCAGATCGGCTTCCCGCTGGTCGTCTTCATGGCGGGGCTGCAACGCGTCGACCCCCAGTTGTACGAGGCCGCCGAGCTGGACGGCGCCGGCTGGTGGCGCCGCTTCTGGCACATCACGCTGCCGCAGATCCGCCCGGAGATCTATGTCGTCCTCACCTGGTGCACGATCGCCGCGCTCAAGGTGTTCGGCGCGGTGTACGTGCTGACCAAGGGCGGCCCGGGCGGCGCGACCGACGTCCCCTCCTACTTCTCCTTCTCCACCTTCTTCGAGAAGACCCAGGTCGGCTACGGCGCCGCGATCTCCACCGTCCTCACCGTGATCATCCTGGCCCTCTCGCTCGTCTTCCTGAAGCTCCAGACCCGCGCCGAGGAAGGGGACCGCACATGACGGCCGCCCTGCGCCGCTACCCGGTGCTGATCGCCCTGTGCATCGCGGCCCTGTTCATGGTCGTGCCGTTCCTGATCGTCGCGGTCAACGCGGTCAAGTCACCGGCCGAGTACTCCCGGAACGGCCCCCTCAGCCTCCCTGATGGCCTCTACCTGGACGGCCTGAAGGACTTCTGGCAGCGAGTCGACTACGGCCAGAAGCTGGTCAACTCGGTGCTGATCAGCGGCTCGGTGGCGGTCCTCGCGGCCATCCTGTCCGTCCTCAACGCGTACGCAATCGGAATAGGGCGGATCAGGGGCCGCACCTGGGTCCTGGCCTTCTTCGTCCTGGCGAACATGCTGCCGCAGGAGGCGCTGGTCTACCCGATCTACTACCTGAGCAAGCAAGTCGGCCTGTACGACACGAGGTTGAGCGTCGTCATCGTCTTCACGGTGATCCAGGCGGCCTTCGGTACATATCTTCTCTCCTCCGTGCTGGGCCAGTTCCCCCGCGAGATCATCGAGGCCGCCCGGATCGACGGCGCGAACAAGTGGCAGGTGCTGTGGCGGATCGTCGTCCCCGTCAGCCGCCCCACGATCGGCGTCCTCCTGGTCTTCTTCTTCATCTGGACCTGGAACGAGTTCCTGCTCCCCCTGGTCATGCTGATCTCCAACGACAACCAGACGGTGTCGGTGGCCCTCGGCGTCCTCCAGGGCCAGCGCCTGATGGACGCCACGATGACCAACGCGGCGGCCCTGCTCGGTGTGCTTCCGGCCGTCGTCTTCTTCCTCGTCTTCCAACGGACCCTCACCCGCGGCATCGCCGTGGGAGCAGTGAAGTAAGGACCCCCACGTGAAGTTCACCGATGGTTACTGGCTGCTGCGCGAGGGCGTCACCGCCGCCCACCCGGTCGAGGTTCTGGACGTCACCGCCGCGGACAGCACTCTCGAGATCCACGCGCCGACACAGCCCATCCGCCACCGCGGCGACCTGCTGAAGGGACCGGTCGTGACGATCAGCGCACATGCCCCGATGCCCGACGTCGTGGGGGTCACCTTCACCCACTTCGAGGGCGAGCAGCCGCGCGGCCCCGAGTTCGAGGTGCAGGAGACCGAGGCCGCGCCCCAGGTCTCCTACGACGACGAGTACGCGACCCTCACCTCCGGCGCGCTCTCGGTCCGGGTCGCCCGCACCGGCCCCTGGCACGTGGACTTCCTCGCCGCCGGCCGCACCCTCACCAGCAGCGGCCCCAAGGGCATGGGCATCATGCGGGACGCGGCCGGCGCCCACTATCTGCGCGAGCAACTCGGGCTGCGGGTGGGCACATCGGTGTACGGCCTGGGCGAGCGCTTCGGCCCCCTCGTCAAGAACGGCCAGGCCGTCGACATCTGGAACGCCGACGGCGGCACGGCCACCGAACAGGCCTACAAGAACGTCCCCTTCTACCTGACGGACGCGGGCTACGGCGTCTTCGTCGACCACCCGGGCAAGGTGTCCTTCGAGGTCGGGTCGGAGGCCGTGTCGAGGGTCCAGTTCAGCGCCGAGACACAGGAGTTGACGTACTACGTCATCCACGGACCGAGTCCGAAGGAGATCCTCCGCAAGTACACGGCCCTCACCGGCCGTCCGGCGCTCCCGCCCGCCTGGTCGTTCGGCCTGTGGCTGTCGACGTCCTTCACCACCTCCTACGACGAGGAGACGGTGACGTCCTTCATCGAGGGCATGCGGGAGCGTGAACTCCCGCTCTCCGTCTTCCACTTCGACTGCTTCTGGATGCGGGAGTTCAACTGGTGCGACTTCCAGTGGGATCCGCGGGTGTTCCCGGACCCGGCGGGCATGCTGGCCCGGCTGCACGACCGCGGCCTGCGCGTCAGCGTGTGGATCAACCCCTACATCGCCCAGCGCTCCCCGCTGTTCGCGGAGGGCAAGGCGCTCGGACATCTGCTGAAACGGCCGGACGGCAGCGTCTGGCAGTGGGACATGTGGCAGCCGGGCATGGCGCTGGTCGACTTCACCAGCCCGGCCGCCCGCGACTGGTACGCGTCCAAGCTGGAGGCGCTGCTCGCGCAGGGCGTCGACTGTTTCAAGACCGACTTCGGCGAGCGGGTGCCGGTCGACGTGGCATGGTCCGACGGCTCCGACCCGGAGCGGATGCACAACTACTACGCGTACCTCTACAACCGCACCGTCTTCGACGTGCTGCGCAAGCACCGGGGTGAGGGCGAGGCCGTCCTCTTCGCCCGGTCGGCGACGAGCGGAAGCCAGAAGTTCCCCGTGCACTGGGGCGGCGACTGCGAGGCGACGTACGAGTCGATGGCCGAGTCGCTGCGCGGCGGGCTCTCGCTCGGCCTGTCCGGCTTCGGCTACTGGAGCCACGACATCGGCGGCTTCGAGGGCACCCCGAGCCCCGCCCTGTTCAAGCGGTGGCTCGCCTTCGGGCTGCTGTCCTCGCACAGCCGGCTGCACGGCAGCTCCTCCTACCGCGTGCCGTGGCACTTCGACGAGGAGTCCGTGGACGTGCTGCGGCTCTTCACCCGGCTGAAGCTGCGGCTCATGCCGTATCTGTACGAGGCCGCCCGCGCCGCCCATGCCGAGGGCGTGCCGATGATGCGGGCGATGGTGCTGGAGTTCCCGGACGATCCCGGGTGCGCGCATCTGGAACAGCAGTACCTGCTCGGGCCGGATCTGCTGGTGGCGCCGGTGTTCAGCGACGAGGGCGACGTGGCCTACTACGTCCCCGAAGGCACCTGGACCCACTTCCTGAGCGGGCGGACGGTGACCGGGCCCCGCTGGGTGCGGGAGAAGCACGGCTTCCAGAGTGTTCCGCTGCTGGTGCGGCCAGGTGCGGTGATCCCGGTGGGCGCGGTGGACGACCGGCCCGACTACGACTTCGCGGACGGGGTGACGCTGCAGGCGTACGGCCTGGAGCGGGGCGCGCAGGTGACGGTGCCGGTGGGGGACGTGACCTTCACCGTCGTACGCGAAGGGGACACGCTGCGGGCCTCGTGCAGTGACCCGGTGGCGCCGTGGAACCTGGCCGCCGGGGAGCGGACGGCGCGGGCGCAGGCGGGTACCGGATTCCTCTCCCTGGAGCTGGGCTGATGGTGAAGATCACCGATGTGGCGCGGCGCGCCGGGGTCTCCCCCAGCACCGTCTCCTACGCGCTCAGCGGCAAGCGCCCGATCTCCGAGGAGACCCGGCAGCGGGTCGGGGCGGCCATCCGCGAACTGGGCTACCGCCCGCACGCGGGCGCCCGCGCCCTGGCCAGCAGCCGCTCGAACGTGCTGGCGCTGGTCGTCCCCTTACGGGCGGGCATCCACGTCCCGGTGGTGATGCAGTTCGCGGTGTCGGTGGTGACGACGGCCCGAAGACACGACCACGACGTGCTGCTGCTGACGCAGGAGGAGGGCGAGGAAGGTCTGCGCCGGGTCGCGGACACGGCACTCGTCGACGCGCTGATCGTGATGGACGTCCAACTCCGCGAACCCCGGCTGCCGTTGCTGCGCTCGCTGGAGCGGCCTTCGGTGCTGATCGGATTCCCGGCCGACTCCGAGGGCCTGACCTGCATCGACCTCGACTTCAAGGCGGCCGGTGAGGCGTGCGTGGAGCATCTGGCGCGGCTCGGGCACCGGGTGGTGGCGCTGGTCGGTTCGCCGCCGGAGGTGTACGTCCGGCAGACCGCGTTCGCCCAGCGGGTGGTCCAGGGCTTCACCGCCGCCGCCGACCGCAGCGGGCTGTCCTCCGCCGTCCACCCCTGCGAGGCCTCGGCTGCCGCAGCCCGTCTGGTCGCCGAGCAACTCCTGCGCGAGCAACCGGCGTTGACGGGGGTCGTGGTCCACAACGAAGGGATCCTCGAGCCCCTGATCGACGCCTTCGAGCAGCTCGGCCTGCGGGTGCCCGGCGACCTCTCCGTCACCGCCATCTGCCCCGACGAGCTCGCCGAGTCCGTGCACGTCCCCGTCACCTCCGTCGCCCTGCCGTCCGCCGAGGTGGGCGAGCGTGCGGTGGAGCTGCTGATGAAGAAGCTGGGCGGCAGCACCGTGCCCGAGGCCACGCTGCTGCCGCCGCGGCTGACGGAGCGGGGAAGTACGGCGCCGCGGACTATCGGCTGAGCCCCCACGCCTGCCCGAGCCGGTATGCGGCACACAGGTTCACGTCGAGGAGGTAGGCCCCGGCGCTCCCGCACTGTTCGCTCCCGCTGCCCGGGTCGACGGGCTGCCCGTGCCCCATGCCGGTGATGCCGTACGTCTCGACCACGGCGTTCCCGGTCGCATCGTCGTAGACCTGGTGCGGGTATCCGGCGACGGTGTCACTCACGTCCGCCGTCCGGTCGGCGCCGTGCACCTCGGTCCACTGCTTCATCAGGTCGGTCATGTTGACGGGCTTGACGGTGGAGTCGGCCGTGCCCTGGAAGACGGTGAGCGTGGGCCAGGGCCCGCCGTACCCCTGCCTGGCCGCCCGCACCCGGTCGCCCCACTGCTGCGCCGTCTGCGTGGCGCCGACGTACATGCACACCCAGGGCGACGCGGCGGCCTGCGCGCACCCGTACGGCAGCCCCGCGACGACCCCGCCCGCGGCGAACTTCTCCGGGTAGGCCGCCATCATCACGGCCGTCATGCCGCCGCCGGCGGACAGCCCGGTGACATACACGCGCGAGCCGTCGCCGCCGGCGTCGGCGAGCTGCCGGTCCACCATCTGCGCGACGCTCGCGGCCTCGCCCTGTCCGCGCTCCATGTCCCCGCTCTGGAACCAGTCGAAGCAGTTCGAGGAGTTGTTGCCGCTCTGCTGCTGCGGCAGCACGACGGAGAACCCCCACCGGTCGGCGAGCTGGATCCACCCGCTCCCCGTCCCGTACCCGGCGGCGTCCTGCGTGCACCCGTGCAGCGCGACGACGACGGGCCGCCCGGACGGCAGCCCGTCGGGGACGTAGCGGAACATCCGCAGCGCACCGGGGTTCGACCCGAACCCGGTGACCTCCTGCAGTGAGGCGGCAGCGGCTCTGCCCGGCGTGAGCAGGGCGGCGATCAGGGCGACCAGGAGGGTCGCGAGGAGTGTGACGTGCCGTGCGGCTCTGGTCTGTGTCATGAGGAGGGACCGTAGAAGCGTGACCGATCCCCGGATATGTGGCCCGACACCACAAAAAGAGCCTCTGACCTGGCTAGGTCAGAGGCTCTTCAACATGGGATGAGGCCTTGTGGAGATGGCGGGAATCGAACCCGCGTCCAACGGTGCAGAATCAGGGCTTCTCCGTGTGCAGTTCGCTGCGATTTTCTCGGCCCCGGTGATCACGCGAACAAGTCGCCGACGGGCCCAGTCACTGTTTGGTTTCCCATCGAACCCCGTGACCGGGCTCGATGGTTTAGTCCCCTAGATTATGCCAGGGTCCGGGTCGGGAACACCCCCGGGCTGACACCCGTTAGGGCCTTCACTCACTGCTTATTAGGCAGCGAGGGCGAAGGCGCGGGAATCGCTGTTGGAATTGGCGATTATTGGTTGCGACATATGGTTAACGAGATCATTGCCGCTTCCTCGACACGCTTCCCCTGTTTCAACAGCCGCTGTCGAAACCGATCATCCCCATGTTTTGTTTTCAATGCGCACACCGGGTCCGGCCGGTGTTGATGCCATCGTACGTGAACAACGCCCGACGATGCCAGCCAATTCCCGGCTACGCCTCACGCTGCTTCCGCTTGGCCGCCGCGATCGCCCGGTCCGACTCCCGCCGGTCCTGCTTCTCCCGCAGGGTCTGGCGCTTGTCGTACTCCTTCTTGCCTCGCGCCAGAGCGATCTCGGCCTTCGCGCGGCCGTCCCTGAAGTACAGGGCGAGGGGCACGATCGTGTGACCCGTCTCCTGGGACTTGGCCTCGAGCTTGTCGATCTCCTCGCGGTGCAGGAGCAGCTTGCGCTTGCGGCGCGCCGAGTGGTTGGTCCAGCTGCCCTGGTGATACTCGGGGATGTGGGCGTTGTGCAGCCACGCCTCGCCCCCGTCGATCTGGACGAAGCCGTCGCTCAGCGAGGTCCGCCCCTCGCGCAGCGACTTGACCTCGGTGCCGGTGAGGACGAGGCCGGCCTCATAGGTGTCGATGATCGCGTAGTCGTGCCGGGCCTTCTTGTTCTGGGCGACGATCTTGCGCTTGCCGCCCTTCTCGCCTTCACGGGCCTTCGCGGCCGTCCCGCCCTGCTTGGGCTGGGACTCCTTCGGTACGTACATTCCCTTGCTCATAGTGCTGCCCATTTTCGCACTACGCAGGGGGGTCCGGGCCAGCCCTTAATCGGCGTCGCCCAGGCCGCTGAGCACCGTCTCGGCCCGCTGGACGGCGCCCTGCCCGTCGGCCTGCTCGATGTCCAGGTCGGGTGTGATGCCGTGGCCGTCGACGCTGCGGCCGGAGGGGGTGCGGTAGTGCCCGACGGTCAGCTCGGCGACGGAGCCGCCCGGCAGCTCGCTCGGCATCTGCACCGAGCCCTTGCCGAAGGTGCGGGAGCCCGCGACGACCGCACGGCCGCGGTCCTGCAGGGCGCCGGAGAGAAGCTCGGCCGCGCTCATCGTGCCGCCGTCGACGAGCGCGACCAGGGGTCTGGCGGTGTCCCCGCCGGGATCGGCGTGCAGGGCCTGCTGCTCGCCGTTGACGTCGTAGGTGGCGACGAGGCCGCCGTCGAGGAAGGCGGAGGCGGTGGTCACCGCCTCGGTGACCAGCCCGCCGGAGTTGCCGCGCAGGTCGAGGATGATCCCGGCGCCGACCGGGGCCTGCCGCACGGCGGTGCGGACGACGTCGCCGGAACCCTTGGTGAACGCGGCGATCTTGATGACGGTGACCCCGTCGGCGAGCTTTCGAACGGTGACCGAGTGCGTGGACAGAAGAGCCCGGTGCAGGGTCTCGGTCCACGCGCGCGTGCCGCGCTGGAGGCCGAGCCGCACCGCCGTACCGGCAGGCGCGTCGGTGGCGTCGCCGCGCAGTAAGGAGACGACCTCGGTGACCGGCTGCCCGTCGACCTTCTCGCCGTCGATACTGCGCAGCCGGTCGCCCCGGTGGATCCCGGCGGCGGCCGCGGGCGAACCGGAGGCGACCTTGGTCACCTCGATACGGCCGTCGCGCTCGCGCCGAGTCCACAGGCCGACGCCGGTGTACTGGCCGTCGAGGGCTTCCTCGAACTCCTCGTAGTCGCCCTGGGAGTAGACGGCTCCCCAGCGGTCCCCACTGCGGCTGACCGCGCGCTCGGCGGCCTCCATGGGGGACTTGCCGTCGGCCATGGCCTCCTCGGCAGCCTTCGCCACATCCTCGTGATGACCGGCGGGGACGGCCGAACGGGCAGCTCCGGACGCTGATTTCCGGTCGGCGTCGGAGAAGGAGCCGGTCGCCGCACCGGCCACGAGCACGCTCGCGAAGACCAATGTCAGGGCGGCCCCGCGGCGGATGCGGCGGGGCTGGCAGAACAGGTCACGACCTGACATGCCGGTGAGTCTAGGACAACACGAAGGGCCGTACGGCCGGTTGACCGTACGGCCCTCTTGGCATGCGTCACACCTTCAGGTACTTGCGCAGCGCGAAGAACGCGGCAAGCGCCGGCATCAGCAGACTCGTGGCGAGGATGAGCGGCAGCTTGGTCAACACGGCGTCCCAGCCGATGAAGTTGAT
>Ga0307512_10001738_pt1 | contig 29707 bp, 22 predicted proteins | sample 14_EM_MG_FD_200267 | JGI IMG/M metagenome (GOLD analysis project Ga0307512, IMG submission 200267) | Populus trichocarpa ectomycorrhiza microbial communities from riparian zone in the Pacific Northwest, United States - 14_EM | ecosystem: Host-associated > Plants > Roots > Unclassified | place... | reverse complement strand
GCGCTCGACGCCGGCGAGCATCTCGCGGGCCCGCTGCGGGTCGGTGTCGAGCACCATCCGGCCGGCGCCGGCCTGCATCAGCATCGCGTTCACCGCGTGCCCGATCACGTCGTGCAGTTCGCGGGCGATCCGGACCCGCTCGTCGATGACCGCCTCGCGGCGCAGCAGCCGCCGCCGGGACTCCATCCGCTCGTGCCGCCGGGCGGTCGTGTATCCGGCCGCCCAGGCCAGCAGCCAGACGAACACCACGCCGACCGGTGCGACCACGGACTGATAGTCACCGCTCGCGAAGTAGGCCACCACCCCGGGCAGCACCAGGATCGGCCCGAGCCGGGCCCGGCCGGGAGTCGCGTAATGGCCCAGCGAGTACAGCCCGATGAGATTCGGAAACGGCGACAGCGGGCCCGGGCCGAGCCACAACGCCTCGACTATCAGCCCCGCGGTGCCCACCACGTAGGCCGTCAGCGGAGCCCGGCGCCGCGCGACCAGGCTCCCGGCGATCACCACGCACAGCAGCACGGCGCCCAGGAAGTGATCGCCCAGCCCCGGCGCCGAGGCGACCCGCTCGGCCACCATCGCCACGAACAGCCCGGCGGCCAGCCCCAGATCGACGGCCGTCGGCGGCAACCGGCCGGTCAGCGAACCGAGGGTCCGGGCCAGCCGTTCGGCCACCGCCGCGGCGGCTCTTGCCGCTCGGTCCACCGGCCACCTCCCCCGTCGCCTGCGAACCTATCGCCTCGGCGCGAGCGGCAACAATCGCGGGCCGAATACCTTACCGCCCAGCGCCGGGAGCAGGCAGAAACGTCGGCAAAGTCGCTTCGGGAATCACTGCGGCTGGAACGATGTCGGTATTGGACGTCACCGGCCCGGATTTCGGCAACCATACCGATCCGGCGGGTTTTGTGCTGCTCTCGGAAAGGTCAGAGCGTTGACTGGTTTGCGGTTTCGAAGCATTCTCGCGGGCGCGGTCGCGCTCATTCTCGGCGTCGGTGGAATTGTCGTCGGTGCCGATCCGGTACGCGCCGATCCGCCGGGGAATCCGAAGGATTCGACGTTGAGCGCGCTGAGCATCGCCGGATCCGGCATGACGTCGATCGCGCCGGGCTTCGCGCCGGGCACGCGCCTCTACGAGGTGGTCAGCAACGACGACAGCACCGGTGCCCTCACCGCGACGCCGGCCGCCAACACCGCGACGGTGGTCGTCACCGTGCGGTCCACGACGATCCCGCGCACCTCCGGCGTCGCGACCGTCCCGCTGATCCGCGGCCGCAACGACATCACCATCACCGTGACCAGCTTCGACCAGACGTCGACGACCGTGTACACCCTGGTCGCCTGGCGGCACGTCGCGCCGACGCCGGGAATCGCGGCGCTGCCGCCGATCAAGACGCTGCCGTACGGCGGGCAGCACTTCGACGTCCTGCTCTCCGACGGTGCGCTGCCGGACGGCTGCACCCGGCAGTACCGGATAGGCAGGAATTCAGCCGAGGAGCAGGGCTCCGGCACCTTCGACCCGGCGACCGGCCTGACCGACTCGCTGGGCAAGACGCCCCGGCTCGACGACCTCACGCCCGGCAAGCGGGACCTGACCATCGTCACCAACTGCAACCCGCCCGGCGGCGGGTTCACCTCGACCGTGACGGCGCCGAACGCGGTGACGGTACTGGACAAGGTGACCGTCACCAGGTCCGAGATTCCGGCGACGGTGACCACGGGTTCGGTGTTTCGCGTGTACGGCCCGGGAATCAGCTACGACAGCGATCTGGCGGCCTGGCTCGAGGACGCCGACGGCACCCGATACTCGCTCGCGAGCTGGGACTGGACCGGCCCGGACCAGGTCTTGTGGTATCTCGCCTACGAGTACGAGGAACACTTCTTCATGACGGCCCGCGAGCTGACCTTCCACCTCGGGCACTACGACCCGGACAAGAAGGGCCTCGACGACGCGATCTCGGATTTCGCCAAGACGGTGAACTTCGTGCCGCCCGCACCGACCATCGTCTCGGTCTCGCCGGCCAGCGGTCCGCTCGCCGGCGGCAGCACCTTCCTGCTGCGCGGCCGGTTCCTCTACTCGTACACCGAATACCTGACCGTCAAGGTCGGCGACGAAGAGGCGGACTTCAGCACCAAGTCCTCGGCGTACGGCAGCAGCGAATTCGCCGCCTACACGACCGGCCTCGACACGCTCGAGGTGACCGTGCCGCCGGGCGTCGCCCCCGGTCTGGTCCCGGTCTCGGTGTCGACGGAGTACGGCGAGGTCGTCGCCACCACGAAGTTCCGCTACTCGGTGCGCCCGCAGATCGACTCGATCTCGCCGTCCTCGGTCGCGCAGAGCGGCGGCTCGGTGATCACCCTGACCGGATCCGACTTCGGCACCGCGGGAACGCCGACGGTGGTCCTCGGGGGCGTCAAGTCGCCGCTGGTCACCCGCGCCTCGGCGACCCAGTTGACCGCGGTCGTGCCGGCCCTCGGCAGCACCGGACCGGTCCCGGTCACGGTGTCCTCGCCGCAGGGCGGCGGGGTCTCGACCGCGGCCGTGCTCGTCGTGACGGCCGCCGGCACGCTGCCGACCATCAGCAAACTCAGCCCGGCCGTCGCCACCGGCGGCGGCCCGGTCACGATCACCGGCACCAACTTCGGGCCGGCCGGCACCGTCGCGGTCGGTGTGGGCGGCTCCTGGGCCGTACCGACCTCGGCGTCGGCCACCTCGCTGACGTTCACGGTGCCGACCGCGAGCACCGCCGGCCTGCAGAACATCTCGGTGGGCACGCAGACCGGACTGGCCACCGCGTCGAACGGCCTGCGGGTGCTGCCCGCGGCCGGCGTCACCGCGGTCTCGCCGGTCGCCGTGGCGTCCTACGCCACCGGTCTCGCCGCGCGGATCGCCCTCACCGGCGCCGGTTTCGGCGTCACCGGCACGATCCAGGTCGGCTCGGCGGCACCCGTCGCCTACACCGCCACCCAGTCCGGAACGCGGATCAGCGGCGTCGCGGTGCCCACCGCCAAGGCCGGCGTGCTGCCGATCCTGGTCACCCCCAAGAGCGTCAAGACCCCGCTGCGTACGACGGTCCGGGTCAACGGGCCGGCGATCGACTACGTCGGCTCGAACCCCTACGCGGTCCAGTACGACACCAACAACATCGACGACAACCCCATGGGCGACATGGTCTACCAGGCGGAGACGCCGGGCGGCAACCCGATGCGGATCCAGGGCACCGGCTTCGGCAGCAGCGGCGTGCTGCTGGTCGGCGGCAAGGCGACCCCGACCAGATCCTGGACGGACACCGCGATCGCCTTCCTCGCGCCGGCCCACGCGGCGGGCCCGGTGGCGGTCTCGGTCGACCCGGCCAATTCGGTGCCGACGGCCACCCGGGCCGTCGGGATCAACTACATCCCGGTCACCGCGAACCTGCCGACGATCGTCCGGATCGCCTCGGTCGTCGACCAGAGCTACGCCAACCGCACCGACTTCGACTCGGTGGCCGACAACTCGGCCGCGTTCACCCTGACCGGGCGCTACCTCACCGGTACGAGCGCGGCCGCGACCCGGGTCGTGATCAGCGACGGCAGCCAGACGTTCACGCTCACCCCGACCGCCGTGACGGCCACGTCGCTGAACTTCGACGCGCCGCGGACGTTCAGCACGACCGGCGAGTGGAAGAACGTCCGGGTCGTCACGAACGTCGGCGACTTCTCGGTCGACCTGGGCGTGTACTACCGCTCGATCGAGACCCAGGTGTTCATCGAGCCGGTCACCGGGTACTGCGGCAAGACTGCCGCCAGTGCGAGCGGGAGCGTCACGTACACGCCCGCCGCCGCGACGATCACGGCCACGGCGGCGGCGTTCGGCACCGGCGGCACCGTCACCCTGGACGGCGTCGTGGTCGGCACGACCGGCTGGACCAGCACCCAGGTCGGGATCGACCTGGCCAACCTGGCGACCCCGCTGACCAATCTCTGGGGCGGCAAGACCTTCGTGGTCACCCCGAGCGACAACGGCGTGCCGGCCCGCAGCGTGGCGTTCACCTGCGCCGTCACCCCGACGGTCACGACCACGGCGAACGCGTCGGCGAACCCGCTGACCGTGCCGGCCGGCACCGCCTTCACGATGGGCTCGACCAGCACCGGCTTCGTCGGCCCGTTCACGGTGACCGCGCCGGGCGGCTACGAGTACGTGACCGACGCGGACCACGGCTCGACCGGATTCAGCGAGAACGTGCACGCCGGCGTCCCGTCGGCGGCCGGTGACTACTGGGTGCGCGTCGCGCTGCAGCGGGCCACCTACGACCGGGCCCCGTACCTGCCGTTCACGGTCGCGCCGGTGCACATCATCATCGAGGGCCTGCCGGTGACCGTCAGCGCCGTGTCCGACAACGGTTCGTCCTTCGTCTACCGGGGGCAGCTGATGGCGGGCACGACCGAGGACCCGGCCGACTTCCACTACACGGCGACCAACACCACCGACCCCATCACCAAGGTGTACTACGAGCACCGCGACACGGTCTGCGTCGGCCAGGGCGCCGGCGCGGGCTGGGCCGACGGGTTGCCCGGCAACGTGGCGACCTCCGACCCGGGCTGCAGCGGCGACGGCACCACCCACTCCACCTGGCAGGTGCGGGTCAAGTCGTTCGAGATGACCGCCGGCGGCACCGACCGGGCCGGCTACTACCTGGCGACCTTGCCGATCGTCACCATCGACATCACGGCGAAGTCGCTGACCGTCGACTCGGTCCGCGCGGACAAGATCTGGGACGGCACGGACACCGCGCCGCTGGGCGAGCTGACCGTGACCGGCGCGGTCGACGGCGACGATGTGCAGCTGGCCGAGGACTCGACCGGGACCTTCGCCGACGCCGACGTCGAGGTGGACAAGCCGGTCACCCTCGCCGACGGCCTCTTCCTCGGCGGCGCGGCGGCCGGCAACTACACGCTGACCAACCCGAATCCGACGATTCTCGGGACGATCAGCAAGGCGACGGCCCGCCTGGCGCTGACCGCGGCGCCGACCACCGTGCTGATGAGCCTGCTCACGCCGTCCACCATCACCGCGACGGTCACCGACACCGGCACCGGCAACCCGCCGGACGGGGCTGCCGGCGTCGCCCCGGTCGTGCTGGTCTCGCAGACGCCGTCGGTCTGCAGCATCACCGGCGTCACGGTGACGCCGGTCGGCGCCGGGACCTGCGTCATCGCCGGCACCGAGGCGGCCTCCGCGAACTACGAGGCGGCCACGGCGACCTCCGACCCGGCCAGCACCACCGAGACGGTGGAGATCCAGGTCTTCGCGGCACCGCAGACCATCTCGGTGCTCGCCGACGACCGCACGGTGGCCGAGGGCGACAACATCGACCCGACGGTCCAGATCAGCGGCCTGTTCGACGGCGACAGCATCACCGGTGTCGACTACGACTACTACTCGGGCAACACCCTGCTGATGAGCGCGCCGACGACGGTGGGCACGTACAAGATCGTCCCGAAGGGCGGCACGCTGACCGCGACCACCACGCTCGTCTACAACAACCCCACGGAGTTCACGTACGTGCCGGGCACGCTCGTGATCACTCCCGTCCCGCCGAGCGTGGCCGTGATCGAGCCGCGTTCGGGTCCGGTCACCGGCGGCAACACGGTCACGGTCACCGGCACCAAGCTCGACACCGTGGACACCATCAAGATCGGCACCAGCACCCTGAGCGGGGGCAGCTTCACCGTGGAGTCGGACGGCACCCAGCTGACCTTCGCCGCGCCCGCGGTGCGCCGGCCGGGACCGGTCGACCTGATCCTCACCGCGGGCTCCGCGACGACCACGGACGTCTACACCTACTTCGCCGTGGTCCCGTGGGCGCCCCGAAGTGTCCAGTTGGCCGCCGCCAGCACGTCGTTCAGCCTGTCGTTCACCGTGCCGGCGAGCGACGGCGGTGCGGAGATCACCGCGTACCAGATCACGCTGAACGGCGGGAATACCTGGATCACCCGGTCGCCCTCGGTGTGCCAGAACGGCGCCTGCACGGTTGCCCTGACCGGGCTGATCGAGGGCACGACGTACACGGTCAACGTGCGCGCCGTGAACGAGGTCGGACCCGGGCCGTGGTCGAGCGGGCAGAGCGCGGTCACCAACGCGCCGTGGCACCCGAACCTGCCGGAGCCGCCCAACCAGGTGCCGGTCCCGGCGAACCCGGACGCCTACCGCGGGCCGCGCCGCTTCACCGAGGCGTTGTACACCACCTACGGTGGCCGGCCGGCGGCGCCGATCTCCTCGCTCGGCCGGCACCAGATGGTCCGCGGCGACGCCGTGACCACGCTGCGCGGTGAGCTGTTCGCCTTCGACAGCGCCGAGTTGACCGCGGCCGGCCGGGCCGCCGTCCGCACCGTGGCGCAGCACATGCGGCTGGCACACCGGGTCACCTGCGAGGGGTACACCGACTACGCGGGCGACGCCGCACACGAGAAGGCGCTGAGTGCCGCCCGAGCCAAGATCATCTGCCAGACCCTGATCGCGTACGGCGCCGACGTGACCGTGACCTCGGTCGGCTACGGCGGCGCGCGCCCGGTGGTCGTCGGCGGGACGCCGCAGTCCCGGGCGGAGAACCGGCGCGTGGTGATCCGCGTCGACAGCTGACACCCACCCAGTGCCACCGCACGGCCCGGGACCCGGTCCGGCCCGCCCATCCGGAGCGGACCGGGCCGGGTCCCGGCCCTTCGTGGGTTCGTTTCGACGTTCGACGCACAGCCGCAGCATGGAATGATTCACTACAAAACGGAGTAATTCGTTCATGGATTTCCGGAGGTAGATGTGCACCTGTCAGGTCAGTCAACGCGCCGAGCCGCGCTCGGTCTCGGCCTCGTCGCCGGCGTAGGCACGCTGGTCGGATGCGGAACGTCGACGGGCTCGGGCACCGCCGGCCAGGCCGACAGCAGCTCCCCCGCCACATCGGAGCCCGCGGTCACCAACCCTCAGGAGGCGATCGCCCGGCTCACCAGCGGCGCCGAGCGGTTCACCTCCGGCGGGGTGCTGCGCCCGGACCAGAGCGTCGCCTACCGCACCTCGCTGGCGGCCGGCCAGCACCCGTTCGCCGCGATCCTGTCCTGCGCCGACTCCCGGGTGCCGCCCGAGATCGTCTTCGACCAGGGCCTCGGCGACCTGTTCGTGGCCCGGACCGCCGGCCAGGTCGTCGACCACGCGGTGCTCGGCAGCATCCAGTACGGCATCGCGGAGCTGAAGATCCCGCTGATCGTCGTGCTCGGCCACGAGAAGTGCGGCGCGGTCAAGGCCACCATCGAGGCGGTCGAGAAGAAGTCGGCCGCTTCCGGCACCGACATCGACGCGCTCGTCGCCGCGATCAAACCGGCCGTCGAGGAGGAGGAAGCGACCACGCCCAGCGACCTCGTCGACGCCGTGGTGCGCAAGAACGTGATGAACATCGTCGCCGCCCTGGGCAAGAAGCCGATCCTCAGCGCCGCCGTCGCCGCCGGCTCCCTGCAGATCGTCGGCGCCCGCTACGACCTGGACGCCGGCACCGTCGAATTCCTCAGCTGAGCCGCCGGGTGGCGCAGGTCACCCCCGGGCAGAGATAACTTAACGACCGGTCGTTCTTCTTGTTTGGTACGCTGCTGCCGTGCCCGACATGACGGTGGACAACAAGGCGGACGGCCGGCTCGCCCGCGGCGAGCGCACCCGCACCGCGGTGCTGGACGCCGCGGTCGCCCTGGCCACCGCCCACGGCCTCGACGGCCTCTCCCTCGGCCAGCTCGCCGAGCACCTCGGCGTGAGCAAGTCCGGGCTGTTCGCGCACTGGCGGTCCAAAGAGGACCTGCAGCTGGCCACGGTGGAACGAGCGCGCGAGCAATGGGTGCAGTGGGTCATCGCGCCGGCGCTGCGCGCTCCCCGGGGCGTGCGCCGGCTCTGGACGCTGCACGAGAAGAAGATCGAGTTCTACAGCTCCGGGATACTGCCCGGCGGATGCTTCTTCGCCACCGCGGGCTTCGAATACAACGTGCGCTCGGGCCCCGTGCACGATCGCCTGATCTTCGTCCTCGACGAGTGGCTGCGGCTGATCGAGCGGCTGGCCACCGAGGCCGTGCAGGCGGGCGAGCTAGACCCGGCGACCGATCCGGTCCAGCTCGCCTTCGAAATCGACGCCGCCGGCGTGGCCATGGTCTACAAGTCCCGGCTGTTCGACCCCGCAATCGCTTACCGGCAGAGCTATGCCGCCGTCCTGACCCGGCTGCGCGCGCTGTGCCCCGACCCGGCACTGCTTCCGCAGCCCTGACCAAGCCGCTGCCCTGACCCGGCTGCGCGCGCTGTGCCCCGACCCGGCACTGCTTCCGCAGTCCTGACCGACCGGAGTTTCGCAATGACCACTCTCGCGGCAGCCAGCCCGACCCCGACCGTCGACTATGGACACGTCGAGCCCATGGTCATCCACTTCGACGACCTGGACGCGATGGGCCTGGTGCACAACGGCCGCTACGCCGTGCTGCTGGAGCGGGCGCTGACGCCATACTGGTCGGCGCGCGGCCACTCGTTCGCCAACGGCCGGGCCACCACCCCGGACGTCTTCCACGCCGTGCGCGAGTTCAGCATCTCCTACCTGACGCCGATCCGCGGCACCGGCACGGTCGCGGTGCACTTCTGGCTGGAGCAGTTCGGCGAAACGAGCGGCGAATACCGGTTCCGCTTCCTCTCCCCGGACGGCCACACCGTGCACGCCGAGGGCCGCCGAGTCATCGTCCGCCTCGACCCGGCAACCATGCGCCCGGCCCCATGGACGGACGCCGCCCGCGAAGTAGCCGCGACTTTGCTCCGCCCACCCGCGTAGCGACCGGCAAATCCCGGCTATCGCCCCGGAAGAGGCAGCTACTCCAGCGGAAGCAGACAAAACTCCCGAAAACGTCGTCCCTCGCTGCCAGAGGGCGTTTGCTGAGCACGTTTTCGGTTTACGGTGATTTGTCGCTCGGGCGCTGGCGCAATCCGTCAGCTCCGCGCCCACACCAGGGCGGAGTGCCCGATTCCGGCCACCCGCTCCCCTGTGTCGCCGTCCGCGGCGGGAGCGGAACCGACTTTATCAACTAAACGGAAAGGGCGGCCTTTTTCCGCTCCAAGACGGCGCCGCACGGCCGCACTTTACTGGGATCAAAACGGCCGATGTCGGCGCGAAGGCCGCACATGCCGTCGGGAACAAATCGCTCAGATATGTTCAACCCCTAACGAATGCCCCGTCAGCGGGCGTCCGATCCGGATAAGGCGCCTTTATCCGCATCCTTAGTTGTCCAATATCATCGATCTTGGTCGCGTTTCGCCCTCTTGGGGGCGCCCAGCGACCAAGGTCGATGATATTGGCGTCCTCGTGGAGTGCTTCAGCGGCGTGACTGAGGATCATGCCGACAGACAAATCTTACGAAACCGGCTCAGTCGCTATCAGATGTCCTCTCTGGCTCGGATCAGGTGGATGCCGCAAGGGGCGCGAGCGTGCCGAGGAGGAGGCGGAGGGTCTTCTCTGGCAGGTAGGGCAGGATCCGGCGATCCGCGCCTTCACGTCACGCCGGGACTGCGGGCGACCACGCGATCGCGGATCCGGGCGCCGAGGTGGCCGCCGGCTCCGCAGAACAGGCCGAGGCCCGGTGCGGGCGATGTCTCCCGTGGTGGTGACGGCGAGGACGCCCTCGATCTCGCCGGGCCGGCCTTCTGCTTGACCCTCGACCTGGTGGAGGCCACAGGGTCGGGTCGTCGGCCAGTCGGCGATCGTGGGAGTGATGATGGATCTGGACAATCCGGTGCTGAAGCTGTGCCAGGAGGGAATGCGGGCGGAGGCGGAGGAGCGGCTGCCGGACGCCCGAGCGTTGTTCGAGCAGGCGTGGGCGGCGCGTGCCGACGACTACGACGCTTGCGTCGCGGCGCACTATCTTGCCCAGCGGCAGGACGATCCCGCGGAGACTCTCCGGTGGAACCAGGAGTCCTTGCGGCATGCCGAGGCCGTCGGCGACGAGCGGGTGGCCGCCTTCTATCCCTCGCTGCTCGCGGGCGTGGCGATGGCTCACGAGCGGCTGGGCGACACCGTGGCCGCGCGCGTCGCTTTCGAGCGGGCGGCCGAGCATGACAGTGGGTTGCCGGCGAATGCGTACGGTGACCAGTTGCGGGCGGCCGTCGCCGATGGTTTGCGCAGGTTGACGTGACATTCGCGGTCGTCCAGGCGGTGCCGCTGTGACGTCCTGCCGGTCACGGCTGCCGTCAACTGACGGGAAATCGGGCGCCGGATCAACGTCGCGTCCGGCGCCCGCGTTGCCCGGCGTGCTACGGCGTCGCGCAGGTGTATCCGCTGGAGATGGTCCAGTTCCCGCTGTAGCCCGTGTCGTCCTCTGCCGCCGTCACGCGCACTCCGTTTCCGGTCAGGTACGCACCGGTGACGATGATCTGTTCCCGGCTGAGGGTGGCCCATCCGGCGCTGAGCGGACGGTCGCCGAACGGGCAGCTGGAGGTGACGCCCTTCGGTGACTGGCTGTTGTTGACCGTGTTGCCACCGAGCGACCGGAGGCCGGGCAACAGATCGGCGCAGATCGCGTACGCCGAAACGGACCAGCTGCCGGTATAGCCGTCCTCGTCGTCCACCGCGTAGGCGTTCACGCCGCCGAACCCGAGGTCCATCTCCCGGACCGAGATCTGGCCGAACCCGTTGGACAGCGACGTCCCGCCGCCGATGAGCCGTTTGCCGCCCGGGCAGAGCGCCGCGACGTGCCGCTCGGTGGCCGGTCCGAAGAACGACGTCTCTGGGACGATCTGATAGCCGGCCGGCCGGTCGGCGCAGGACGTGAAGGCGGTGACGCTCCAGTTCAGGGTGGTGCCGTCGGCGGGCTCACCCGGCCCGACGACCTCGCCGGCGCCGACCGTCACCCCGGTCTCGGTCGGGATGAGGTCGTCCAGCACGACCGATCCCTCCGCCCCGGCCAGCTGGTAGCCGGTGCCGACGACGACCTGCCCCGGCGGGCAGGCGAAGGTCACCGACTTGTAGACGGCCGAGTTGGTCTCGGACGGCGTGAGGAAATACCCGAGCCCCGGCACGGCGGCGCCGGCCGGCTCCGCGAGCATCAACGTGGCCGCGACGGCCAGGCTGACGATCCAGGCGATGCGTTTCATGACGTCTCCCATCGGGGGCGCACGGTGCTCCCCCAAGGAAAGGCGTTCCAGCCCGGTACCCCGCGTCAGGGGACGAGGACCACCTTGCCGACGTTGCGGCGCTCGCCGATCCGGCGGTGCGCCGCCGCGGCCTCCGCGAACGGATACACCCCGTCGATGTGTGGCTTGATGGCGCCCGCGCGCCACAGGTCGAGCAGGGCCGCCAGCTCCTCGCGCAGCAGGTCGGACCGGCTCCACAGGTGCCCGAGGTTGACGCCGCTGACCGTGTGGTTGCGGTCCATCATGCCGAACGGGGTCAGCAGCGGCACGCCGGTGAGCTGCCCGACCAGCCGGGGAACGCTGCGCCGCTCGCCGGCGCTGAGGTTGGCGAAGCCGTACGCGATGAGCTGCCCGACCGGGCGCAGCAAGCGCAAGCCACGCTTCCAGTCGCGGCCGCCCAGCGCGTCGAGGACGAGGTCGACGCCCTCGCCGCCGGTGAGCTCCCGGACCCGCGCCGAGTAGTCCTCGATGCGGTAGTCGATCGGATGGGTGCAGCCCTCCTCGCGCAGCACCGCGTGCTTGGCGGCGGACGCCGTGCCGAAGGTGATGACGTCCGGCACCGTGCGGCACAGTTGCAGCACCGCGATGCCGACGCCACCGGCGGCCATGTGCACGAGCACCCGGGCCCCCGGCCGCAGGTTCGCCACGCGGAACAGCATGTGGTAGGCGGTGAGGTAGTTGACCGGCAGCGCGGCGCCGTCGGTGAAGCTGAGATCGTCGGGCATCGGCAGCACCCGCTCGGCGGGCGCGCACACCGTGTCGGCGTGGCCGCCGAAGCGCACCAGGGCGAGCACCCGCTGCCCGATCTCCAGCCCGGTGACCTCGGCACCCAGGGCGTCGACGACGCCGGCCACCTCGTAGCCGACAACGCAGGGCGGCTTCGGCGCGTCCGGGTAGAGACCCTGCCGGGCCATGACCTCCGCGAAGTTCAGCCCGGCGGCGCGGACGGCGATGCGCACCTCACCCCGGCCCGGCTCGGGGTCGGGGGTCTCCCGCACCTCGAGGACCTCGGGTCCGCCCGCTTTGGTGATCCAGATGGCACGCATCGATGCTCCGTTCGTCCAATGATCCGGCTCTATCTTGCCGTGGGCGGCCGTCAGCCTGCGGAGCGGAGGTCGCCGAGCACGAGGTGACCGGCCCAGTTGGGGCCGTTGCGGCCCGGCACGGTGCCGGAGTCGATGGTGAAGCCGACATGTTCGGCCACCGCGCGCGAGGCGTGATTGCCGACGTGCGCGTTCCAGTGCACTACCTCGGCCCCGAAGCCGTCCGGGGCCGGAGCCAGGGCCCACCGGCAGGCGGCGTGCAGCGCTTGCGTCATGAGACCACGACCGCGCACATCGGCCGCCAGCCAGAATCCGCAGGAGACTTCGTCCGCTTCCCCGCGGTGAATGCCGACCCAGCCGAGTCCGATCTCCGTCTGCGGATCCTCGATCGCGAAGTCGGCGCCCCGGCCGTCGCGCGCGGTGCCGAGGGCGATGTGATCGACGAAGTACCGGGCGTGCGAGTGGAGATACGGCTCGGGCAACGAGAGATGCCGGCGCAGCTCCGGGTCGAGCGACACGTAGTACACCCAGGCCGCGTCTTCAGGCCGGAACGGGCGCAGGCGGACATCCGGAGCGGTGAGGACTGGGACCGTGATGGGCTTTGCGGTGGGCGAGTCCATGCCGGACATTTTGCTCGCTGTCAGCCGATCCGGCGCAGTTCACTCCGGTACCGCTCGGCCATGTCCCGGTACAGCCCGACCGCCTCGGTGACCCAGGCGGCCAGATCGGGGGCGGGCCGGGGGCGGGCCGGGACGCCGAGCGCGATGTGCCCGGTCGGCACGACGGCGCCCTCGTTCACCAGGGCCGCCGCGCCCACCCCTGCCCCGGATTCCAGCGAGGCCCGGTTGAGCACGATGGAGCCCGAGCCGATCAGGCAGTCGTCGCCGATCCGGCACCCTTCCAGGTGGGCGTTGTGCCCGATCACGCAGCGTGCGCCGATGATCGTCGGCCACTGCGCCGTGGTGTGCACGACGGTGCCGTCCTGCACCGAGGTCAGCTCGCCGACCTCGATCCGGCCGTAGTCGCCGCGCAGGACGGCACCCGGCCACACCGACGCCCGTTCGCCGATGGTGACCGCGCCGATGACCACCGCCTCGGGGTGGACGAACGCGGTCGCGTCGATCCTCGGGGCGAGGTCGCCCAGCGCGTAGACGGGCATCAGCCGGCCGGCTTCAGGTGGTAGACCCGGGCCGCGTTGCCGGCCAGCACGAGCCCGGCGGTCTCCTCGTCCGGGCAGAGCGCGGCGACCGCCCGGGCGTTGCGGGCGATGCCGGGCACGCCGGGCCAGTCCGTACCGAAGATCATCCGTCGGGTCAGCCGGCTCCAGTTGTGCCGGGCGTAGTAGTCGCGCAGCCGGGACGGGGGCAGGCCGGACAGTTCGATCCAGACCCGTTCGTTGGACAGGGCCAGGAACGCGGCGGCGTCGTACCACCAGCCGCGGCCGCCGTGGGCGAGCACGACCGTCAGGTCCCGGAAGTCCCGCAGCACGTCGTCGAGCAGGATCGGGTCGGCGTAGCGGTTCGACGAGCCCGGGAAGCTGCTGGTCCCGCAGTGCACGATGAGCGGGATGCCGGCGGACTGGCACACCTCGTACGCCGGATACAGCCACCGGTTGTCGACCGCGACGCCCGCGTGCACGGGGTGGATCTTGCAGGCGATCGCGCCCAGGCCGAGCTGCCGGTGCAGTTCGGTGTCCACCGGGTAGTGCAGGTGCGGATTGATGTTCGCGACCAGCTTGACCCGGCCGGGGTTGTGCCCGGCCAGCGGCAGCACGTCCTCGATCGGCTGGATGCCGGTCGTCTTCGGGCTGTACTCGCTGAAGGCCAGGGCGACGTCGACGCCTTCGCCGGCGAGATAGGCGTCGAACTTCGCCGGGTCGACGGTGCCGGCGTCGTCGTAGACCCGTTCGAGCGCCGCGGCGTCGCCGTACTCGTGGGCCCACTGCCGCCAGGCCGGTTTCAGCGTGGGCAGCCGGGCGGCGTGCACGTGGGCGTCGACGAGGAGGCGGCCGTCAAGCATCACGCCGGCCGGTGGCCTCCGTCGGCGAGACGGCCTCCCGCAGCAGCTGCCGGGCGGTGGCGCGCAGTTCGACGCGGCGGATCTTGCCGGTGGCGGTGGTCGGGAATCCGTCGACGAAGACCACCTTGCGTGGCCGCTTGTACGACTCGATGCCCTCCCGGCAGAACTCGACCAGCTCGTCCTCGCTCGCCGGCCGGCCGGCCATCAGCACGACGAAGGCGATCGGCCGGTCCAGCCCGTCGGCGTCGGGCGCGCCCACGACCACCGCGTTGGCCACGGCTTCATGGGCGAGCAATCGGTTCTCCACTTCAGACGGTGCGACCCACATGCCACTGACCTTGAGTACGTCGTCCGTGCGGCCGAGACAACTGTAGTAGCCGTCGGCGTCCCGTAGGTAGGTGTCGCCGGTGCGCAGCCACTCGCCCTGGAACACCTGACGGGAGGCGGCGTAGCGGGACCAGTAGCCGGTGGCGGTGGAGTCGCCCCGCACGTACAGGGTGCCCGGGGTGCCCGGCTCGACCTGCTGCCCGCGGTCGTCGAGGATGCGCAGGTCGTAGCCGGGCACGGCGACGCCGGTCGTGCCGGGCCGGATCTGGCCGGGCCGGTTGGACAGGAAGATGTGCAGCATCTCGGTCATACCGATGCCGTCGATGATGTCGACGCCGAAGTGCCGGCTCCACCGCCGGTGCAGCTCGGTGGGCAGGGCCTCGCCGGCCGATGCGGCCAGCCGCACGCCGGGCAGGGCGTCGGCGGGCAGCTCGGCGCGCAGCATGTTGGCGAAGAACGTCGGACCGCCGAAGAACAGGGTGGCGCCGTACTTCTGGCAGCGCTCGGCGATCGTGTCCGGTTTGGACGGTGCCGGTTCGAGGATGGCGGCGGCGCCGGCCGCGAGCGGGAACAGCACCGAGTTGCCCAGGCCGTAGGCGAAGAACGCCTTGGCCGCCGACAGGCACCGGTCGTCCGGCCGGATGCCGAGCACCTGGGCGCCGTAGGTCTCGCACACGACGCGGATCGAGCCGTGCCGGTGCATGGCGCCCTTGGGCTTGCCGGTGGTGCCGGAGGTGTAGAGCCAGAACGCGGGGGAGTCCGCGACGGTCGGATACACCTCGGCGTCGGGCCGGTCGGTGCCGAGGCCGGCCAACTCCGCGGGGCCGAGCACTCCGGCCAGTTCGGGGGCGTTCGCCGCGGCGGCCACGGCCAGGTCGGCGAATTCGGCGCTGACCGCGAGGAACCGGGCGCGGGAGTCGCGGAGCAGTTCGGCCAGCCCGTCGGCGCGCTGCATCGTGGAGACCGGAACGGGCACCGCGCCGACGCGCAACGCGGCGAGGAAGACGACGACGAACTCGGGCCCGTCCGCCATGCACATCAGCAGCCGCTGTTCGGGTTGCACGCCGATGCGGCGCAGCCCCGCCGCGGTGCGCCGGACCCGGTCGTGCAACTCGGCGTAACTCACGTCGCCGGACCCGCCGGTGAGGGCCAGGCGACCTCCGCCGCCGGCGTCGATGTGTCGGTCGAGCAGATAGGTGCTGGCGTTGAACAGCTCGGTCATGGCACGCCGTCCCGTTAAGCGAAGTGGACGTAGTCGTAGTCGAAGGGCTTGCCGTTGATGCCCTGGCGGGGCGGGGCGATCCAGGCGGCGATCTTGCCGCGCTCGTACACCGGACGCATCAGCGAACGCACGTGCGTCTTGTCCAGGTCGGTGGGCAGCCAGGCACCCTTGCGCCGGTCCCACTCGCCGGCCGGGATCCGCTCGCCGTCCGGCGTGGCCTCGATACTGGCGAACGCGCCGACCTTACGGTTGAACGCGACGTGCGGCAGACGCAGCCGCTGCGACAGCCCGGCGCTCTCCAGGATCTTGTTCCACCGGTTGACGCCGTTCTGGCAGTCGCCGATGTACTCGCGGCGCAGGTCCGTGTTCAGCCCGACCAGGGCGGCCACCTCGGTCTGGCCGAGCCGGCCGTCGTCGGTGACCACGTCGACCAGGATGGCGTCGCCGGTCAGCCGGTGGTCGTCGGCACGCCGCTCCTCCGACCAGCGGCCCTTGAGCCCGGCGGTGAAGTAGTTGCCGACGTTGGTGGAGGTCTCCGACCCGAACAGGTCCAGCGAGACGGAGTAGTGGAAGTTCAGGTACTTCTGGACCACCTGCACCGGGATGCCGCCGTACGGGCCGATCTCGTCGGTGTCGTGCTCGAGCATCAGCTGCACGCTCCGCTCCACCACCCGGTCGATGCCGGTGGTGCCGACGAACATGTGGTGCGCCTCTTCCTTGAGCATGAACTCACAGGTCCGCGACAGCGGGTCGAACGCCGACTCCTTCAGCGTGCCCAGCTGGTATTTGCCGTCCCGGTCGGTGAAATAGGTGAACATGAAGAACGACAGCCAGTCCGGCGTCTCCTCGTTGAACGCGCCGAGGATGCGCGGCGACTCGACGCTGCCGGAGTTGCGGCGCAGCAGCTCCTGCGCCTCCTCGCGCCCCTCCCGGCCGAAGTAGGCGTGCAGCAGATAGACCATCGCCCACAGGTGCCGGCCCTCCTCGGCGTTGACCTGGAAGAGGTTGCGCAGGTCGTACAGGCTGGGCGCGGTGGCGCCCAGGTTGCGCTGCTGCTCCACCGAGGCGGGCTCGGTGTCGCCCTGGATGACGATCAGCCGCTGCAGGTCGGCTCGGTACTCCCCCGGCACCTTCTGCCACACCGGCTCGCCCTTGTGCGCCCCGAAGGCGACCCGCCGGTCCCGGTCGCGTTCGGCGAGGAAGATGCCCCACCGGTAGTCCTTCATCGCGACGTGGTCGAAGTGCGCCCAGCCGTCCCGCCCGACGTTCACCGCCGTACGCAGATAGACATCCTGGGTCGACAGCGCCGGGCCCATCGACTCCCACCAGTGCAGGAAGTTGGGCTGCCAGGACTCCAGGGCGCGCTGCAGCCGGCGGTCCTCCCGCAGGTCGACGTTGTTCGGGATCTTCTCCGTGTAGTCGGCGGCAGTCATCGCTCAGACTCGCTTCCGGTCGAAGTCGGCACGCTGACCGGTGCCGAACTTGCGCAGCGCGCCGTCCGGCCCGGAGGCGTTGGGGCGGTTGAAAATCCAGTTCTGCCAGGCGGTGAGCCGGCCGAAGATCTTCGTCTCGAGGGTCTCCGGGCCGGCGAAGCGGTAGTTGGCCTCCAGGCCGGTCAGCGCGTCCGGGCTGAAGCTGGCCCGCTCCTCGACCGCGATGCGCACCTCGTCGGCCCAGTCGATGTCGTCGGGGGCGAAGGTGACCAGGCCGAGTTGCTCGGCGTCGGCGGCCGGCAGGGACCGTCCCGCCGCCTGCGTCGCGGCGGCGAGGGCGTCGGCGTCGCCGTAGAACCGGGTCGCCAGCCGGGTCAGGTCGTTGCCCATCGGCAGCGGCCCGAGGTTCATCGCGGCGACCGTCAGCGCCGCCGGCTCGGCGCCGGGATCCTCCTCGAAGACCCCGTCCAGCTGATACGACCGGTCGGCGGCCAGGGCCAGCTCCAGCAGCGACCCGGCGAAGCAGCTGCCCGGCTCGATCAGCGCGATCAGGCTGCGGCTGGTCACGTCCAGCCGCTTGAGGGTGCGCTTGAGATAGAGCACGATCTCGGTGGCCAGCCAGTCGTCCCGGTTGTCCAGCAGCAGCGCGTCGTGGGCCAGCACCCGCTCGGCGTCGCCTCGCGTGCGCCAGACCCAGGTGCCCAGCTCGGTCTCGTTGGTGCGCAGGTCGAGGATCAGGTCGTCCAGCTCGCGGGTCACGGCCAGGGTCCAGAAGGCGGCGCCCTGCCGGTGCACCTCGGCGATGCTCTCGGGCGCGGCATCGGCCGGGCCGTGCACCGTAACCTCCACGCAGCCGCTCGACCGGTCGAGCACCGCGTGCACATACCCGTACGAAATGGTGTCGTCGGTCCGGGTCTTGGCCAGCGGGGTCAGCTCGATGCCCGCAGTGCCGGCCGGCCGGGTGGAACGCGCGGCGAACTCCGCGGCCCGGGCCGCGACCTTCTCGTTCCACTGTGGACGCGACACCGCCTCGTCGACGAGCCGCCACTGCACCGCCCGGCGGCCGCCGACGCCCTCGGAGCGGGTGGAGAAGTAGTCGGCCAGGTCGCGGCGCACCCGCCGCTTGTCCACCACCCGGGTCAGGCCGCCGGTGCCCGGCAGCACGGCCAGCAGCGGCAGCTCCGGCAACGACACCGCCGACGAGCGGTCGTCGACCAGCATGATGTGCTCGCACGCCAGCGCCAGCTCGTATCCGCCGCCGGACGCGGTGCCGTTCAGCGCCGCGAGCCAGGTCTGCCCGGAGTTGGCGGACGCGTCCTCGATGCCGTTGCGGGTCTCGTTGGTGAACTTGCAGAAGTTCACCTTCCACGCGTGCGCCGAGGCGGCCAGCATCCGGATGTTCGCGCCGGCGCAGAAGATCCGGTCCTTCGCGCTGGTCATTACCACGGCGCGCACCTCGGGATGCTCGAAGCGCAGCCGCTGCACCAGGTCGTACAGCTCGATGTCGACACCGAGGTCGTAGGAGTTCAGCTTCAGCTCGTATCCCGGCACCAGGCCGCCGTGCTCGTCCACGTCCATCGCCAGGGTGGCGATCGAGCCGTCGACGGTCAGCCGCCAATGCCGGTGGGAGCCGGGCCGCACCCGGAACTCCACGTGTCCCGAGGGCGCGGCCACACTCGGCGCGCTTGCCAGGCTGGTCATCAGGTCGGCCTCCTCTGGTTGCGTCCGGTGGTTGGCAAAAACTCTACATCTCCGTCGTGGTGCGTCAAGGCGGCGTAGCATGTTGATCCCCGCCCGGCCGGCGCCGGCCGGGCGGGGACATAGCATGTGAGCGACGCCGGAAGGAAAGGTTCACCGTGACCGCCGCTTTTCTGACCACCGCCGGAGCGCCGCCCGCCGTGTCGCGCCGGCACGCCGCCGGAGCGGAGAGCGCGCGCGGGTTGCTGTTCACCGCCCTCGGTGAATTCCTGCTGCCGACCGGTGGTTCGGCGCTCACCTCCGCCTTCATCGACGTGCTCGGCCGGCTCGGCGTGGAGGAGAAGGCCAGCCGCCAGGCGCTGATGCGCACCGCCGCGGACGGCCTGCTCGCCTCGCAACGCCAGGGCCGCCGCACGCTGTGGACGCTCACCCCGGCCGCCGAGCGGTTCCTCACCGAGGGCGCCGAGCGCATCTACGGCTTCCAGGCGAGCCAGCCCGAATGGGACGGCCGGTGGCTGCTCGTGCTGGCCCGCCTGCCGGAGACCGAGCGGGCCGCCCGGCACCTGCTGCGCACCCGGCTGACCTGGGCCGGCTTCGGCAGCCCGACCCCCGGCGTGTGGATCAGCACGCATCTCGACCGGGCCACCGAGGCCGAGGGCGTGCTCGGCGAGGCCGGCGTGCCCGACGGGCAGATCTTCCTCGCCGATCACCACGGCGGCGGGCCCCTCTCGGTGATGGTGCGCCAGGCCTGGGACCTGGACGCGGTCGAGGCGAGCTACGAGGAGTTCCTCGCCGATTTCGCGCGCCCGCCGTCGCGCGACCCGCTGGTCCGGATGGTGCAGTTGGTGCATGCCTGGCGCCGCTTCCCGCTTATCGACCCCGCGCTGCCGGTGGAGTTGCTCCCCGCCCGGTGGAGCGGCGTACGAGCGGCGAAGCTGTTCACCCGGCGGCGCGCCGAGTGGCGCGCCGCCGCACAGGACGAGTGGCGCCGGCTCACCGACGTGGCCGGCTGACCCGCTAGAACGGGAAGGCGTGCGCCTGCTCGCGGACGGTGACCCACTGCCACTGGGTGAACTCGTCCCAGCTGCTCTGCGAGCCGAAGCGGCTGCCGTTGCCCGAGGCGCCGGTGCCGCCGAAGGGCGCGTACGCGTCGTTGTTGAGGGTCTGGTCGTTGATGTGCACGATGCCGGTGCGCAACCGTTGCGCCAGGCTCCGGCCCCGCTCGGGTGAGCCGGTCTGCACCGCGGCCACCAGGCCGTACTGGGTGTCGTTGGCGACCTCGACCGCCTCGTTCTCGTCGCGGACCACGACCACGGGCGCCACCGGCCCGAAGATCTCCTCGCGGAACGCCGGCATCGACGTGGTCACCCCGGCCAGCACGGTGGGCCGGTAGAACAGCCCGTCATGGGTGCCGCCGGCCCGCACGTCGGCGCCGGCCGCGACGGTCTGCTCCACGATCCGCTGCACGTTGTCCCGCTGCCGCTCGTTGATCAGCGGCCCGAGGGCGACCTGCTCGGTGAACGGGTCGCCGACCGGCAGCCCCTGGGCCCGCTTCGCCAGCCGGTCCAGGTATTCGTCCGCGACCGACTCGAGCACGATGTGCCGGCCCGCGGTCATGCAGACCTGGCCCTGGTGCAGGAACGCGCCCCAGGCCCCGGCCGAGCTGGCGATCTCCAGGTCGGCGTCGTCGAGCACGATCAGCGCGTTGTTGCCGCCGAGTTCGAGCGAGACCCGCTTGAGCGTACGGCCGGCCGTGGCGCCGACCTCGCGGCCGACGGCGGTGGAGCCGGTGAACGCGATCATGGCCACGTGCGCATCCGCGGCCAGCGCCGCACCGGGCCCGGCGTCGCCCGGCAGCACGTGCAGCAGGCCGTCGGGCAGGCCGGCCGCCTCGAACAGCCGGGCCACCAGCGTCCCGCCGGAGACCGCCGTCTGCACGTCCGGCTTCAGCACCACGGCGTTGCCGAGCGCCAGCGCCGGGGCGACCGCCCGGATCGACAGGATCAGCGGGAAGTTCCACGGGCTGATCACCCCGACCACGCCCAGCGGCACCCGCCGGGCGATGCTCTCCCGGCCGGGTTCGCTGGGCGGCAGCAGGTGCCCCCAGGGCTGGGTGGGCAGCGCCGCCGCCTCCCACAACTCACTCAGCGCGAGGTCGACCTCGAAGGCCGCCTTGCCCGGCACGGCGCCGCCCTCGCGGACCAGCCAGCGCTCGAACTCCGCGCGGTTGTCCGACAGGACCGCGGCGGCCTTACGCAGGACGGCGGCGCGGGCCGGCCCGATCGTCGCGGCCCAGGCCGGCTGCGCCTGGGCCGCCCGGGCGGTCGCGGCCGCCACGTCGCCGGCGTCGGCCAGCCCGACCTGGGCCAGCACGGCGCCCGTCGCCGGCTCGATGCTGTCCAGGACCCCGCCCTGCGCCTTGGTCCAGCCGTTGCTGAACACCATCTGTTGCCAGGCGGTGTCGTCCAGAAGTTCACTCATAGCGATGATCACCTCAAAGTCGGGTCGGATAGCTCAGCGGCGGGCGCCACGGATCAGGTCCGCGGCCTTCTCGGCGATCATGATGGTGGCGGCGTTGGTGTTGACGCAGACGAGTTTCGGCATCACCGAGGCGTCCACCACGCGCAGCCCGTCCAGCCCGTGCACCCGCAGGTCGGGGGCCACCACCGCGTCCGCGCCGGTGCCCATCGCGCAGGTGCCGACCGGGTGGTAGTAGGTGCCGGTGCCCCGCGCGACGAACGCGCGCAGGCCGGCCTCGTCGGTGATGCCATCGCCGGGCAGCACCTCCCGGGCCCGCCACGGCGCGAACGGCTCGGCGGCGGCGATCTCGCGGGCCACCCCGATGCCGTCCAGCAGCCGCCGCACGTCCGACTCGGCGCCCAGGTAGTTGGGGTCGATCAGCGGTGCGGTCCGCGGATCGGAGCCGGCGATGCGCACCGAGCCGCGCGCGTCCGGGACGACGGCCACGCCGAAGGTGAAGCTGTTCTCCGGCGCCTGCAACGCCGGCGGGTGAAACGGCACGTGGATGAACATCAACTGCATGTCCGGGCCGGGCAGGGAGTCGTCGCTGCGCCACAGCATCGAGGTCTCGGCGTGGTTGGCCAGGCCGGCCGGGATGGGCCGGCTCGCCTCGTAGACCACCGCGCAGAGCGGGTGATCGTGCAGGTTGCGCCCGACCCCGGGCAGGTCGTGCACGACCGCGACGCCGGCATCTTCAAGTTCACCGGCCGGGCCGACGCCGGAGAGCAGCAGCAATCGCGGCGAGTCCACCGCACCCGAGGAGAGCACAACCTCCCTTTCCGCGTACGCGGTGAGGATCTCGCCGTCGCGCTCGTATTCGACACCTGAGCACCGCGAGCCGATGAACACCAGCCGGTGCGCCCGCGACCCGGTGGAGACCGTGAGGTTCGGCCGGGCGTCGCGTACGGCGTGCAGGTAGGCCACGGCGGTGCTCTGCCGATTCCCGGCCGCGATGGACAGGTCGTGCCACCCGGCCCCCTCCTGGGAGGCGCCGTTGAAGTCATCGGTCAGCGGGTGCCCGACCGCCGCGGCGGCGTCGAGGAAGACCTGCGACAGCGGATTGGGCTGCGCCGCCGGGGCCGGCCGCATCGGGCCGCTGTCCCCGCGGTAGCGCGGATCCCGGCCGGCGACCGTCTCCATCCGCCGGAAGTACGGCAGCACCGACGCGAAGTCCCACCCGTCGCAGCCGGCCTTCGCCCACGCGTCGAAGTCGGCGGCGTGGCCCCGCAGGTACACCATCGCGTTGATGCTGCTCGATCCGCCAAGGGTCCGGCCGCGCGGCCAGTTGTGCACCACCCCACCCGTGCCCGGCTGCGGGACCGTGTCATAGGAGTAGTCCACCTCGGTTCCCCACAGCGACGGCCAGGCCGGCGGCGCGGCGATCGCCGGATGGTCGTCGGCCGGACCGGATTCGAGCAACAGCACCTGAGCGTCCGGATCCTCGGACAATCGGGCCGCGAGCACACAGCCCGCCGATCCGGCGCCGATCACGACATAGTCGTAGTAGCTGGACATGGCCCACCTCTGTTTCGGCCATCCGGCGGGCAACGCCGCCCGCGCGGTTACTTTCGTGCTACATACTCTTGTCAGAACTGTTGCGTCGCTGTTGACTATTAGCGCCACAACCCTTGTCGCAGGCTGACAAGTCCGGGTGGGAGGCGTACGCGGTGATCTCCGAGTCGGCGAGCAGCGAGCTCTGGCGCGAGCAGCTGGGCACCGCGTTCGGTCAGCTGGTGCCGGAGTCCCTCGAGGCGGGCGCGCCGGACGGCCGGATGGCGGGAACAGCGCTGGGGGTGCTCGCCGCCTACGAGGTCAGCGGGACACCGCAGGTGGTGCGGCGTACGCCGGGAGCGGTCCGGCGGATGCCCGTCGACCTGCTCAAGATCTGCGTGCAACTGCGCGGCCGGGCCACGGTCATCCAGGACGGCCGCGAGATCACCCTCGAGCCGGGCAAGATGGCGATCTACGACACCGGCCGGCCGTACCATCTGCGTCTGGAACAGCAGTGGACCTGCGCGGTGCTGGCCTTCCCGCGCGAGGCGCTGAGCCTGCCCGAACGCGTCGTGCTCGCCTCGATGACCCGGGCGTATCCGCTGGCCGGCGGCCCCGGCGCGGTGCTGGCCGGCTTCGTGGCCTCGGCGGTGCTGCAGCACACCACGATCCGCGACACGGCGGCCGGCCGGCTGGGCGAGGCGGGCCTGCACCTGATCGCGGGGACGCTGGGCGACGCCGCGCTGCCCGACACGGACGCCGCCGCCGACGCGCTGCGGCTGCAGATCCTCGGTTACATCCGGGCCCACCTGGCGGAGCCGGAGCTGACCCACGCCCGGGTGGCGAGCGCCCACCACATGGCCCCGCGCACGCTGCACCGGCTGTTCGAGCACGAGCCGTACACGGTCACCGACTACATCCGGGCCCGCCGCTTGGAGTCGGCGCTGCGCGACCTGTCCGACCCGCTGCTCGCCCACCGCAGCATCGCCGCGATCGCGGCCCACTGGTGCTTCACCGGCCAGGCGCACTTCACCCGGGCCTTCCACGCCCGGTACGGGATGAACCCGTCAGCGGCCCGCCGCAACGCGACGACGGCGTAGCCGGGGCAGCATCGGCCGCCGGCACCGGTAGGGTCCGGGCACATGGCCTTCGGTGTTGTAGCGGCATTGTTCTCGGCGCTCTGCTACGGCGTCGCGTCGGTTCTGCAGTCCAAGGCCCTCCGCGTCGATTCCGCCGGACCGGCCCGGCGAGCGCCGCTGCGGCTGATACTCAAGGCCGGTTTCGCCGGTGGCCTGGTGCTGGACACGGCCGGCTTCGCCGCACAGTTCACCGCGTTGCGGATCGCGCCGGTGTTCCTGGTTCAGGCCGCGCAGGCGGCCAGTCTCGCCGTCACGGCGGCGGTTGCGGGCGCCGTGCTGAAGGTCCGGCTCGGCCGCCGGGACTGGATCGCGGTCGGGTTGGTCTGCGCGGGTCTGGCGGCGCTGGGATTCTCGGCCGGCGCCGAAGGCTCGGTGCGCACCACGCTCGCCTTCCGCGGCGTGCTGGTCGCGGCGATCGTGCTGCTGGCCGGTCTCGGCCGGGCCGCCGGGCGGCTGCGTGAACCGGCCGGGTCGGCGGTGCTGGGGCTGGTCGCCGGCCTGGGGTTCGGGGTGGTGGCGCTGGCGGCCCGGGCGATACCCAGTCTGTCGCCGCTCCGGCTGGTGAGCGACCCGGCGACCTACGCGCTGGCGCTCGGCGGCGTCGTGGCGTTGCTGTTCTACGCCCGCGCCTTGCAGCTCGGCGGCGTCACCGCGGTCACCGCGGCGCTGGTCACCGGGGAGACTCTGCTGCCCGCGGCCGTCGGGATCCTGGTCCTGGGCGATCACACCCGGCCCGGGACCGCACCGATCGCGTTCGTCGGGTTCGCCGCCACGCTGGCGGGCGCGGCCGGGCTGGCCCACTTCGGCGAGGTGCGGCAACCGGCGGTCACGGTAGAAGGCGGGGCGGGCCGGCGTTGATCCGGTCCCGGATCTGGCGCATCCGGTCGGGGCTGTGGTGTGGCATCTCCCACCGGGTCTCCAGCCACCAGGTGCAGCCCGCTTGCGCCCAGGACGCCACCTGCGCCGCGGCGGCGGCCGGATCCTCGGCTGAGGTCTCGCCGTCGGCCACCACATCGAGATCGGGCCGGGCGTCGCGCTCGGTCAGCCAGGCACGCAGCTGCCGCACGTCGTCGGGAGTGCCGTCGCGGCCACCGAGGTGATATTGCGGGACGATGCCGTCGCAGCGCAGGACGCGGCGCATCGATTTCGGGCGCGGCCACACCCCGACCACCCAGATCGGGATGCGCGGCTGGACCGGCCGGCCGACCTCGGCGAACTCGTCGCGCGCCGACTCGTACTGGAAATGGTGTCCTTGATAGTGGTGACCGCCCGCCCACAGCGTCCGGATCAGGTCGATACCCTCGTCGAGGCGTTCCGCTCGGCCGCGCAGATCCATCACCTCGCCGGTGGCGGGCAGCTCCGGGGCGCCGATCCCGACGGTCAGGATGGCCCGGCCGGCGGAGAGCTGGTCAAGCGTCGCGACCTGGCTGGCCACCTTCCACGGGCGCCGCCACGGTAGGGGCGTGAGCAGCGTACCGAGCCGGACCCGGCGGGTCCGGACGGCGATCGCCGCCAGCAACGCCCACGCGTCCACACCGTAGGGAGCCTCCCAGACGAAAACCCCGTCCCAGCCGGCCTGCTCGGCAAGGACCGCCTGCTCCACCTGCTCGACGGCGGTACCCCCGGGAAGAATCACCCCGAACTCCATCGCCAGAGCATGACCGGTCGCGCCTGAACCCGCTAGCCACATCCGAGGCGCCGTAGCGCTGTCTCGATAGCGACCTCGACCCGGGAAGTCATGCCGGGCACATCGACGGGACGGCGCCCAGCGACCTGACCACGGATCCACTTCGGCCCGCTATCGTCATAGTGCAGCAGGGCGTACAGGTCCCACCACGGATCGAGAGTCACCCCGGCGATCGACTCATAGAGCGACCGAAGCTGCTCCGACCACTCGGGCGAGTAGAGCGCCGCCAAGTATCGCCGGCAGTGCCCGACGTCAATCGCGCGCGCCCCCCGATGGATGGAGTTCCAGTCGGTCAGTCCGGTAATTCTCCCGCGCGACCACAGCATGTTGACCGGCAGGAGATCGCAGTGCAGAAAGACGGCAGTGTCCTTCGGCGGCGGCGCCGCCATGACACCAAACGCCGCCTTCCACACAGCCGGCCTCTGTGCGTCGACGGGCACCTGAAACCCGTCTAGCGGAGCGATCCAAGAATCCGTCCAAGGTCTGAACATCTTCGCGGGGAGATCGAGGGAATGCAGCAATACAGCGATCTCCGCGATCCTCGTCAGCCACGACCGAGGTTCCGCCGGATTGAGGTGAACATGCCCCGGCAACCGGGTCATCAGCAACGATGGCGCGCCCCCCGTCCAAGCACCGGCAACATCAGTAGCCAGGATGCTCGGAACCGGGAGCCCGCTTCCCGCCACCACACCAAGGTTGGCGATCTCCTTCGCCAAGCTCCCCTGCAGGCCAAGCCCGCCCGGGTACTGCCGCAGCACGACGAACGTTCGCATTCCACGTCGCTCGACAGTCAGCCGGTGCACGGCGGAGCAGACGCCACCGGTCAATCGGCGATAGCCGACGATGCGACTGCCCCGGCCCATCGACGCCGCGACCCAGGCGAGAGTCTCCACGGAGGGCCGACGCTGCCTGAACCCGCCGTCCCTCCAGTCGCCGTCGGTCATGAGCGCGACCCTATTCGTCAGGAGCCTGCGGCGCTTGGGGTTTCCAACCCGCCAGAGGCGGCGTTGAGCCAGGTAGCGAGGGCGGGCACGACGGCGCGCCCCTGCGGGCCTGACCCCGGATCAACCCCGAGCGCCCGGCCGCCTTTCCCCTGATGGCGGGGCGTCGCACGTCCGGCGGAATACCGGAGGCGATCAGTGGCGCCGGAGGTTCACGCTGAGGCGGTACCTCCTGAGCGATCGGAGTTGATCGAAATGCGAAGCCAACTGCTCGCCGCCCGCGCCGCCGCCCTGTTCGCCAGCGACCTGCCCGCCGGCTCGCGGCCCGCCGTTCCCGCCGTGGATGCCGCCATCGCCGGTGCCGTGCGCGCCTGGGGTGGCACGCGTGGCTGCGTGGCGACGATGGCCACGGCCTACGGCGACTGCCCGGAGACCGCCGTCCCGCGCATGCGCTGGGCACGCGGTGTGGTGATCACGGTCTACGGGTCGCGACGAGCGCGACCCGGCCGGGAGCCGGTGGCCGCCTGAAAGTCCCGGGAGGTCAGCCGGCCCGCCAGCCGTCCGGGTCGACGCCGCCGGGCACCGGTGCGGCCGGGTCGTAGGGCTTGCGGGTGAAGACGAAGGTGCCCAGATCGAGGTGGCTGACCGCGCCCGCCGCGTCGCGTTCCACCCGCAGCCGCTCGCCGGCCGAATAGCCGTTGAGCCCTTCCCACTCGCCGTCGCCGGTCGGGCGCAGCCGGGTGCCGCGGCCGCCGGACAACGGAGCCAACTCCACGAAGCCGTCGGCCAGCGGCCGCAGCACGTAGGGGGCCGGGCCCCGGTACCACGGGCCGGCGAGGGCCAACAGCTCCGGATCGACTGTGGGCAGTGGGCGCCACGGCGCCGGGATCCGCGGCTCGCGCTCCGCGACCGTCTGCACCAGATCGGCGGCGACGGCGCCGACCGGGAAACCCGCGGTCACATTGGCCAGCACGACGGCGCCCACCCCCTCGTCGTCACTCACCCACACGGTGGCGACGAAGCCCGGCATCGAGCCGGTATGGCCCGCCAGCAGCCGGCCGTCCCGGCGCAGCAACTGCATACCCAGCCCGTAGCCGCTGTCCCAGAGCGACGCTTCCGGCGGGCTGGCCGGGGAGCGCATCTCCGCCAGCGAGTCGGGGAGCAGCACCCGCTCATCGCCGTCCAGGAGGAAGCCGGCGAAGCCGGCCAGGTCTGTAGCCGTCGACCACAGCTGTCCGGCCGGCGCCATCCGGCCGGCGTCCACGGCCGGCTCCGGCAACAGCACGTCGGCCCAGGGATGCACCGCCCAGCCCGCGGCGTGCGGCGCGACCGGCAGCAGGGTGGTCCGGTTCATCCCGAGCGGCTCCAGCACCTCGCGGCGCAGCACGTCGCCCCACGCCTCGCCGCGGATCCGCTCCACCAGCGCGCCGAGCAGCGCGTACCCGGGGTTGGAATAGTGGTGCCGCTGCCCGGCCGGATGCACCTGCGGGTCGCTGCCGAGCACGTCGGCCAGCTCGGGCCGCAGCGCGCCCGGGGTCCGCTCCCACCACGGGCCGGGCGTTTCGGCGGCCAGCCCGGCGGTGTGTGCCAGCAGGGCGCCGATCGTGGCCTGGCCCGCCACCGTGCCGGGCAGGTGCTTGTCGAGCGGGTCGGTGAGCGCGAGCCGTCCCTCGTCGCGCAGGCGCAACACGAGCACGGCCACAAAGGTCTTGGTGATCGAGCCGATCCGGTACTGGGTATCGCCGTCCGGCATGCCGCCGGCCACGCTCCCCCACCCGTCCACCCACACCGGACGGCCATCGCGCACCACGGCGGCGGCGACCGAGGGCGCCCGCCCGTGCACCTGAGCCGTGGCCAGCCGGTGGCGCAGCGCGCGCCGGGTATCGGGAAGCAGATCCGTTTCGTTCGGCGACATGCCGGCAAACCTACCGAGTGGGCCACCCAGGGACAGCGCGGCTATGGTGAGACATCGCCGTGACATTGACAGCGCGTGCCGGATCGGCCGGTGGCGTATCTCACACATCCCGCGGATTGGTCGGTAGACCACCCCGCGAAGGCGGCGCCCAGCCGCGCGGCCGCGGCTTGACCTCGCCGGGCGCCGTCGCGGGCCGCGATTGTAGTGCGGACCGGTCACCGGCAGATCGACAAACGGTTGACGCCCGTACGCCACGGTCGCTCTGCCGGTCCTCGGTCGGCGGGCCGGGGACGGCACCGGTACGGTGCCCGTCGTGCCCGACACCCCTCCTCGTGTGGTCGCCTTTCGCTACCTGCTGGTCAGCCAGCTCGGCCAAGGCGGCATGGGCCGTGTCTGGGCGGCCCGGGACGAGTTGCTGAACCGGGACGTGGCCATCAAGGAAGTGCTGCCGCCGCCCGGTCTGACCGAGGACGAGCGGCACGATCTGCGCGAGCGGATTCTGCGCGAGGCGCGGGCGATCGCCCGGCTCGACCACGTCAACGTCGTACGCATCTTCGATGTCCTTTATGACCGGGGCGAGCCGTGGATCGTGATGGAGCTCGTCGCGTCCCACTCATTGCAGCAGGTGCTCGAGCACGAGGGTGCGATGGCGCCCGAGCGGGTGGCGCGGATCGGGTTGGCCCTGTTGGGGGCGCTGAATGCCGCGCACGTCTCGGGGGTGCTGCACCGGGACGTGAAGCCCGCCAACGTGCTGCTGGCCGACGACGGCCGGGTGGTGCTGACGGATTTCGGCCTCGCCACCGCCGCCGGTGATTCGAGCATGACCAGTACGGGTGTCGTGATGGGCTCGCCGTCCTATCTGGCCCCCGAGCGGGCCCTGGACCAGCCGGGCGGGCCCGCCGCCGATCTCTGGTCGCTGGGCGCGACGCTCTACGTCGCCGTGGAGGGCACCCCGCCGTACAGTCGCTCCACGCCCATGGCGACGCTGACCGCGCTGGCCACCCAGCCGCCGCGACCGCCGCGGCGCGCGGGCGTCCTGACGCCCGCGCTGGCGGCTCTGCTGCAGAAGGACCCGGCGAAGCGGGCCGACGCCACGACCGCGGAG
>Ga0307512_10001737_pt1 | contig 29718 bp, 39 predicted proteins | sample 14_EM_MG_FD_200267 | JGI IMG/M metagenome (GOLD analysis project Ga0307512, IMG submission 200267) | Populus trichocarpa ectomycorrhiza microbial communities from riparian zone in the Pacific Northwest, United States - 14_EM | ecosystem: Host-associated > Plants > Roots > Unclassified | place... | reverse complement strand
CGTATGGCAAATTGTAGCCGGGCTGCAAATTGATTGCAATTGACCGATGCGGCGGGAGTGTCTCCGCCTGGGCTTTTCTGAAAACCTCCACGAAATCTCCGTATATCGCTGGATAAGTCCTCCATCGTCTGTAGACACCCTCTGTCGTGGTGCCGGCTCCATCTGTAAACGTTAGTTCTGAATTCATAATCGATATGGAGCGGTATGAAGGAATATCCAGGAGCCCGGATTTAAAACGGTTCGCCAAAATAGGGCCAAGCCTCGCCGTCCAGTACTCCCTTCTTGTCTCGGCGTGCCGGTAGCAGTCATTCAAGGTTCCCATGTGGACGCTCTTCTGCCGCAACTACTGCCGCTGCTCCCTGCTCGCCTGTCCAGTGCCTGATGCCTATCTCACCACCAGAGATGCTTTCCACGGTCACTCCCAGCAGCCCCATACGAACTCCCACTCTTAGGAAGAACGTCCAAACGACCTCCTCGCTGGCCAGTTGATCGTCAAAGGTATTGGCTCCAAGTATTTAAATATCCGGAACACCGCCACCTCCTTCGGAACACGCCTCCTCCCTAGGCGTGCTCCAGGTACATTCCCGGGGCATACCTGATGGCCTGCCCAGTCTACTGCCACCTCTTCCGCTCTCCCTGGGGATGCAGAGCCAAAAGTCGAATGCTTCGCAAGTCGACGCTAATTCTCCAGCTCACAGTGCGTCCACCGCGGCTGCCACCATGTGTACGAATAAGCTCACTGAGCGAATCACATACTTGTCACACCCAATTGGGACTGTCTGACAACCAAGTACTGTCCATTCCCACGTGGGGATACGACACAACAATTGAACCTCCGCGCGCCTTAAATACATGCTGAATCCGCAGGTCTCCTGAGAGTGCCCAGACGGTCCATCCGGTAGCCCCATGGATCCAGAGAATCCCGGCTACAAATAAACATCATCTCCATTGTATTCCTAAAAACCCTCTTCATATGCCATCATATGGGCGCATCCATATTCGCTCGTTGGCGATCAGCTTTCGTTGTCTTGTTTGACGAAACAGAATAGAGTTGGCGCAGATGGCTCTCACTCCTTACAACGATCCGATTCGGTCGTCCAATCAGGTGACAAACGTTATAATTGACAATGGTAATTGTGAATCGTATCTGCTAGCCACTTTAGAATATTCGGGGGTTATTGTACTTCCCATTCGGAGCTGCCGCACGATCTGCGATCGCTGCTCCATTATCTTGACCATTGCCTGTCGATAAACAAAATATATCGGTAATCATATCGGAATCATAATCCGTAACATAGATGGCTCCATCGAGTCGTGTAGAAGGTAATCGCGATTGGAACTGCCGTCGGCGATGTGGATCGACATCAATCGCGCGAATTTCGTGATTCTGCCCTGATCCTCTGTAGGTGCACTTCGTTTGATGTATGTGCCGGTGAATGCTCTTCGCAGCTTCGATTGCGCTTGTCGGATAAGGATCGAAGAAATCTCGGGAAAAGGGCCGGCTTCGGGCATTGCCGGTGACGCGACTCTCGTAGACGTATGGGATCTGGAATCGTCCCTGTCATCGTCAATTGGCTCAATTGAATTGTAACTTATCAAATCTCATCGATGCCGCGATTGATAGCCTTCGAGTTCTCGTATGATGAATTCGTTGCAATTGACTTCGACTGATTTGGTCCCTGACGCGTCTCCTGGCCGGTTGGCCTGGAATCAACTCGGAATTGTCTCTGCTACTGTTGACCTCAATTGGGTGGACAATTCATGCCACTTTGTATCTGCGATTCGTATATCTCAAGTCCGTAAGATATCTCGTCCATAGGTGTCGCGACGGGTCTCTGGCCGATTGGCCTCTAGAATCCACACGAAATCGTCTGTTACCGTTAACCTCAATTCGATAAACATATCCAGGCAACTCGCTGATGCGATCTTTGCTCCCAAATCTGTTTGATATATCGCGCGTATCGTGATGCGTCGGAAAGGGGTAGTTCATGAAATCCCGTATGCCAAACGTATCTGAAATTAAAGAGCGATAATAGTGTAAAGGCATACGACCGTGTATGGCATCGTAGGAAGGTATATCAGTAGATACGGTTGCAAACGTGGATGTCAATATTGTAGAGTAGTCAAAAGGTAGTTAAGGTAAGATTATCGCTAGAGATCTAAGGCTTGTGGCGAGCCGACTATATAATGCGGGTATTACCCGGCCCTGGACACGTCACGTGCAGCCGTGCCATTACAGCGAGCATCTTCCCTACATACCTACAAGGACGCAACCTACAACAACAGGACCAGATATTCGCTCCAAACAGGGACCGAGGACACCAAATCAAACAACAGAAGTCTTTCGACTACCTACAACCAAAAAACTGATAGGCCTCTCCCGGCATCGAGCCCGACGGGTGAGGTTGAACGAGGCGAACATTGGTTTAGACATGTTAGGAATTCAGACTTTGATTGCGACGATGGTCAGCATACAAACGTATCAGATTTCTTTGAAGTTAAGGCTGTTATTTGAGAGCCTAAAAGCTCTCATGTCAAGTCAGTACTTATGCGGCACATCCAGACCGGATACATCCCATATTATTCACTAGGATTTTTTAAGGGCCGGAAGTGGGGAAATGCAACCTGTGCGAGCTCACGTTGATTGTGGCGCTACGAGCATCTTTATGGCACCGAGACTGCGAAAACAGCTTGGTCTAGGGGGCTAACCAGCATATGTCACGACTCGAGACCTCAAAGGCCAGGGAATGGTTCACACAAGCAAAAGTCGAAAAACAGCATTCACATTGCAGTATACGGAAGCACCACATCAAGAATCAGAGGTGCTAGCAGTGCCCATGCGGGCTTCCTACGTGGTTTTGGGATGGCCTTGGTTCAAGCCCAGGAATCCTGATGTCGATTGTTAATGCGGTTGACTTTGTGCTCTCCGATCTGCAGGGGGAGCGGACGTGGTGGCAGGGGAACAGCTGGACCATCAGGAATGCTCTGGGAATGTACGTGGATCTACGCCAAGGGAATAGGCATATTCTGAAGGAGGCAGCAGTATCCCAGATATTCCAATCCTCGTAGCAACTGCCTGTGACGATGTACTGCCCAGTGACCAGTTTGTCATGACAGCGTTTCTAAGAGTGGGAGATTGTACGGAGCTGCTTGGAGCGACCATGGAAGGCATCACTGATGGTGAGTAAGATGAGCCCCAGCCCCTAGACGCTGGAAGGAGGAGCAGGGAGCAGCGGCGGTAGTTGTGTTAGGAGACTGTACCAGCAATTCAGATCTTAAATAACTGCTACCGGCATGCCGAGACACAAAAGGAGTATTGGACTGTGGGGCCTGGCTCTTTCATGGGCGAGCCGTTTTAAATCCGGGCTCCGGGATATTCCTGCTTACCTCTCCAGATATATATATACTAAGAATTCAGAATTGATGTTTGCAGATGGAGCAGGCACAGCGACACACACGGTGCCTACAAATGATGTAGGACATATCCCGGCTATATATGGAGAGTTTGTTGAGGTTTTCAGTAAAGGAAAGGCGGAGACACTACCCCCGCATCGGGTAACCGACCCTGCAATTGACTGGCAGCCCAGCTTCAACTTGCCCTATGGGCGGATTTACAACCTATCGGAGTTGGAGTTAAGAACGTTCAATGCTTACATCGAGGCAAACCTAGCCAACATGTGTATTCAGCGGTCATCATCGCCGGCGGCAGCGCCAATTCGCATTGGAAAGATGTAAGATGGGGGACTAAACCTGTCTGTCGACTATCATACGCTCAACAAGGCGACGATGAAGAATTGGTATCCCCTTGAGTTAATACCAGAGATCCTTGACCCTATGCGTGAGGCCTGTACATTTACGAAGCTGGACCTCCTCGTGGCTCATAACCTCATCTGAATGAAGGAAGGCGACCAATTCAACACGGCTTTCCGAACCTGCCAGGGCCAATTTGAATACTAGGTCATGCCATTTGGCCTAACGAACACACCGGCGGTCACAGCGCTGGAGAAAGACGAAGAAACTTAGGGGATTAGCGGGCTTGCGTACACGGTGTGGAAGGAAGTGTGCTACGGAAAGGCGGAGACGTTGGAAGACCTGGAGGAAGTAGCAAGATGGTGTATGAATAATTTGTTTCAATAAGGAAGTGATTTGAGGTGTTCCGACGTCGAACAATGTGGCGTGATTTTATCGATAACGAAATATGTTGGTGGTGTGTGAGATCATGAGATGAGATTCGGATGTTATATTGAAGCATGGGGAATGATTTGACGGTGGCAGACGAAGGGTATATAACGAGAGTGTTGTTGACTTTGGAGGATTTCCTGTTCTTCTCTCTTTACTCGTTCCCTTGTATAGTAAAGCAAGATCCGATTTTGAAACACCTCCGACTTTTGTCTTGTTCTGATCCTTTCGAAACGAACCTCGAGTCTCTTGTCTTGTTTCCTGATATCAAATCATTGTCAACAGTCTCCGCTACGTCCGACGCCTTCCATTACACCAGAAAGAGTCATACAACAACATACCTGATATTGAATGTGCCTACATCCTTCGACTGGGTGTAAGTATTGTTCCGAACCTTGCTCTGTTGCTTGTTGGGTTTACCTACCACCGAATCGTCGGTGGAAACAAGTTTGCGATGATTCCTTCGACGAGATACTTCGACTTACCGCATTTGATATCCGTCAGTATCTACACAGATCACCATAGTTGAATGCAAAAGTATGACAGTAAGTGTACTTCCCGAATAAATTGGTTTGATCTTGTTGGAATCCCTTGCCTTGTTTTTGAACCTGAACCTCTGAACGCCTTCGAAAGTATCGAAGCCATTCTTACAGCAACCTTTGAGGAAGAACCTCTCGAAGCCTATTTTTGGGAACAATTGACTGTTCCCTCCCCTTGGAATATTTTTTGGACGGACACAGCCAGGGAAGGCGGCGGACTTGACATGAACGATCCCATGTTCTGACGACATTGGACTCGATATTCAGGAGGACACCCCTGGTTCCATTGTGATCCTGAACAACCGTGTGATTGCGAAGGACATAACTGCGCAGAAACACACTCGACTGTCGAGGACGCAGCAGCAGCTGCAACACCAGCTAAATCGTTAATGATTCCGCGGATTCTTGTAGTCCCCCCGACCCCAATCCTGTCCGAAATTGACGCCTACAATTGGCATTGGTAAATGTGATTGACCCACTGTAATGTCAGGATCATAAGAACCCCGAGCGGCCATGGTGTAAGTCAAAGATCAAGGCACCATCATGGCGATCATCGATCTAGACAAGGAAAATATGGGCCGCAAGCAAATACGAGAGGTGTTCGTACAAACACAAGACGTGTTAATGAGGGTCACGCAATACTCATAGCCAATCAGAGAGGTACAGATGGTGTGCGAAAACCCACAACAGATCATTGACCTCCAATTCCAGATCACAGACCTACAGGCGAGAGAGTTCCTACTGCCACAATGGGACCATACCGAGTTGGAAGTACAGCTACAGACTCTGACGAACGAACGGGAGGAGGCCCGAATGAGACCTCCGGCACCAAGGACGGGCGAAGAACTCCGACAAGAGCTGGCTGACATCACCAGAGATGCACGAGAATCTGGAGATGAAGTCCAAGGTTTGAGGACGCAGTTAGCAAATGCTCTGACCCTGGCTGAAAGAGCGGCCCCGTCCGCTCCCCATGCTCCGGAAGACAGCGGCCAGAAAGTTCCCGACTCCCCGGACATTTCAGGGTAGGATCGAACTCAGTTGAGAGGATGGATTGCTCAACTTCGGATGGTAATACGACATTAGCCCACCAGCTTTCCCAGCAAACAGTCAATGATACGGTACGCATTCAACCGCCCGAGGGGAGTAGCCTTGGGACACATCTTACCACACGTCCAAGAGGACAGAACGATAGGGCTGGGAAACCTTCCAGCTTTTATACAACTCCTGGAAGCAGCTTTTGGGGACCCGGACTGAGTAGCAACTGCAGAAAGAAGGATGCGGGAAATTACACAAAAGAACCATGAGTTCTCTCAGTACTATGCTGAGTTTCAAGTTATCGCTGCCAACCTTGATTGGAATCCTTGAGCTTTGAGGAATACCCTGAGGATGGGGCTGTCCGAGGAAATGAAGTATTCGTTTTCGTATAGCGATATGCCTGAGCAACATCCAGCATTTGCGACGGTTTACCAAAAATGGGATAACCAGATTCGACAACGACGAGCGGAGAAGGTGGCACAGAATACGAAAGCAGGGATAGGTTTCACTTCCCCAAGACCCCCGCCAGCTCCGAAGGCCCCTAAAGCAGCTCCCGCCAAAACAGTTGCCAGATATATGGGACCCGCACCTATGAACTTCAGCACAGGCAAAAGAAGGATTTCAGCGGAAGAAAGGGCAAAAAGGTTTGCTGATGGACGGTGTTTATACTATGGGGGGTTCAACCACAGAGAGGCAGAATGTGCGGCACTGAAAAAGGCTCAGATGTTTAAGGCGGCTGGAGCGGAAGTAAAGGAAGTAGGAACCAAGGAAGGTTCCGAGGAATCGGGAAAAGATCAGGTAAACCCAAACAGGATAGCGCGTTGGTTGACGGGAAAAGTTTTGTTTTAAATGCTTTAAAATGTTTTGTAATTTCGCAATTATCAGTTAGCAAGGTGGAGGTATTTGAAGGATCAATGGAAGGAAAACATTTAGTTATAACCTGCACATTGACCATGAATAACCAAGAGATACCTACACATGCACTGATTGATGGTGGAGCTACGGGCATAGCATTTATGGATCAAGATTTCGCTCGCCATCATCAAATGCCACATTAAGAGTTGAAGGAGAAAAAACAGGTCGAAATCATCAACAGGAGACCAATCGAGTCCGGGGTTATTACACCTCTTTCCAAAGTAGGCATGAAAATTCAAGACCATGGAGAACAATTACCAATGTTCATTACCAAATTAGGACATTATCCCAGCGTCCTAGGGATCCCCTGGCTAAGACTACACGATGTAGCGGTACGTTTTGCATCAAATACTGTTACTTTTGGATCACAGTACTGCATCACACGTGGTCATGATGCACCAGTAACGGTGCAAAGAGTCACAGAGGAACCCCCAGAACCAGTATATCAGGTCAAAGATATAATGAAACAACTGATTCGACCTCCGAGACCATGTCAAGGGATTATTGTAATGCTTAATGGAGCTTCGTTCTTCCGCACCGTCAAAAATGGAAAGCTTACAGTGTTCAAAGCTTCCTTAAATGATATCAATAAAGCAATGGAAGCCAAAGAAATGAATGAACGTCCCTTGGAGGAAATTGTTCCCAAACAGTATCATGAGTTTCTCCGTTTGTTTAGTAAGGTATTAGCAGACTGGTTACCACCGCACCGACCAGGCATAGATTATAAGCTAGGATTGAAGGATGGGGAAACACCAACCTGGGGACCTCTATGTTCGATGTCGAGAGCCGAGTTGGTTGTTCTAAAAGAATGGCTTGAGGAGAATATGTCAAAAGGGTTCATCCGTCAGTCATCCTCACCGTTTGCAGCACCAGTTTTGTTTGCGAGGACACCTGGTGGAGGGTTACTGTTCTGCATTGATTATCAGGATATTACCAGCCAGACGATCAAAAATCATTATCCCCTTCCATTGATAAAAGAAACATGCAATCTTTTAAGGAAAGCCAAGATATACACCAAGTTAGACGTATGAGGAGCATATAACCTCCTTCGAGTCACAGAAGGAGACGAGCATACACTGGCTTTCCAGACGAGATATGGACTATACGAACCTACGGTGGTGCAATTTCGCACAACAAATCCACCTGCAGACTCCCAAGCCTATATTAATAATGCCATTAGGGAAGCTTTGGATGACATTGCATTGGCGTACCGGGATGATGTGCTGATATATAGTGATTCCGAAGAAGAACACGTGGGTCATGTCAAGTGGATTTTGGAAAGGTTATTGGAAGCAGGATTCTATCTGAAGCCGGAGATATGCAAGTTCCACAAGGAAACGGTAAGCTAGTTGGGATTGATTATAACAACAAAAAGCATCTCGATGGACGAGGATAAAGTGGAAACTGCAAGAAATTGGAGAAGGGAAAAGCAGACCAAGAACGGACGACTTATTAACCTTTTCGTATTATAACAATTCCTGGGATTCTGCAACTAGTATAGGAGGTTCATCCCTAAGTATTCTGAGAAAGCAGAGCCGTTGAGAAGGCTTACAAAAAAGGATAAACCATTTGTATGGGAATTGGAACAACAGTTGGCTTTCGAAACTATGGTAACCACGTGAACACCAGCACCCGCACTTCGACTTTTCAATCATGAAAGAGAAGGAATTATCAAACCTGATGCGTCCGACTATGTCTCCGCAGGATTGCTGTCACAACGAGACGATGAGGGAGTACTACATCCTGTGGCGTATTACTCCAAAAAGCATAGCCCAGCCGTGTGCAATTACGATATATATGATACAGAACTGATGGCTATCATCAAGGCAATCGAAGAATGGAGACCGGAATGTGAAGGCGCCACATACCCTTTACAGTTGAAGACCGATCATAAGAATCTCGAATATTTCATGACAAAGAAGCTCCTGAACCGACAGCAAGCACATGGGTCCGAATTTTTCACAAGATTCGACCACGAGATCGTTTATCAACCAGCCAAGTCGAATGGGAAAGCGGATGATTTGACAAGAAGGCTTGGTGACTTTCCTGAAGGGGGGGATGAAGGATAAAAAATATGGAACAGGTTGTTTTGAAGCCATATAATCTACCGGAACGATTGCACATATTGCCAAATGATATGTTACAACAGGAACCTCCCTTGATAGCTGAGCTCTTCGACCAAATGTATCAGGACGATCCATGACCAGGCCGGATACTTGAAGCCATACGCGGAAAGGGTTGCTTGAAAGGGATTACTGTAGCAGAATTCACAGAACAGGATGGACAAGTTTGGTATAGAGAGAAAGGTTACGTCCCTGAAGGAGATCAACTACGACTACGACTGATCCAGGAACACCATGATACCGCATTGGCCGGACGCCCAGGAAGGGCAAAAACGTATGAACTCCTGGATAGACAGTACTACTGGAAAGATATGCGGAAACAGGTAGATCAGTAGGTACGGAATTGCCACAGTTGTCAACGGTCCAGGACTTCAAGGCAGGCAATGTTTGGAGTTCTCCGACCATTGCCACTACTGGAAAAACCAATGGAAGATATTTGGATGGATTTTGCGGTGGGACTCCCAGAGTGCCAAGGGTTCGATGCAGTTTGGGTAGTGGTAGATAGACCCTCGAAAATGCGACATTTCATCTTATGCCATACAACAATAGACGCGGTGGGACTGGCAAAGTTGTTCCTTCGGGAAGTTGTACGCCTGCACGGCCTGCCAAAAACAATTGTTTCGTATCGCGGACCCCAGTTGGCGTCAACCTTTTGGGGACAGATATGTTACGGGCTTGGGATAGATAGACAGATGTCCACAGCATTGCACCGCAAGAAGGACAGACAGACGGAATGAATGAAAGCTGGGATGGAGCAATACCTCCGAGTCTTTGTAAATCACCAACAAGACGATTGGGTACAGTGGTTACCCCTAGCTGAGTTTGCCGGGATTAATGGGATGTCCGAATCCATTATGTGTACCCCGTTCTTCGCCATTCAAGTCACAAACCCAAGGATGTCTTTTGCAGGGGAACCAACACTGGAGCGAGACTATCGACGCTTGGATGCGGATCAAGTTCAGGCTACAATGCAACAGGACCATGAGCACTTGAGTGTGGAGATGAGATGAAGCCAGGCGATACAAGAAGAGGGTGCGAATAGGGGATGGGTACTGGCACCGAACTCACAGGTGGGATCAGAGATTTGGCTGGATGCCCGGAATATCAGACCAACACGCCCGATGCTGAAACTAGATTGGAAACGACTATGTCCATTTACAGTATTCTGACAGGAGTCCCCCTATGTGTATGAATTAGAATCCCCGGCAGCAATATGAATCCACCAAGTACAACCCGTTTCACTTTTGGACCCAGTGGGGTACGATCCGTTAGGAGGCCATGCTGTTCCACCCCCTCCACCTGCAGAGGTTGACGGAGAAGCAGAATGCCATGTTCAAAGGGTTGAGGATAGCCGAGTATACCGGAATCAGCTACAGTATCTTGTTCGATGGACTGGTTATGATTCTCTTACATGGGAACCAGCGAAGTTTGTTGATGGCTTACAGGCTGTTGAGGAGTTTCATCAACGGTATCCAGGGAAACCTGGACAATTGGAAAATGTTCCTGGATGACCTCGAACCTAGAAGGGGGATACTTTCACGGCACTCGGAAGAGGCAAAGATACTTGGGAGATCAGCGGGCGCGCACAGAGGGTGTGGAAGGAAGTGTGCTACGGAAAGGCACAGACTTTGGAAGATGCTGAGGAGGTAGCAAGATGGTGTAGGAATAATATGTTTCAATAAGGAAGTGATTTGATGTGATTTGATGTCGAACGATGTGGCGTGCTTTTATCGATAAGGTATTATGTTGGTGGTGTGTGAGATCAACAGAGGAGATTCGGATGGTACATCGAAGCATGGGGAATGATTTGAGGGTGGCAGACGAAGTGTATATAACGAGAGTGTTGTTGACTTTGGAGGATTTCCTTTTCTTCTCTCTTTGCTCGTTCTCTTGTATAGTAAAGCAAGATACGACTGTGAAACAGCTACGACTTTTATCTTGTTCTGATGCTCTCGAAACAAACCTCGAGTCACTTGTCTTGTTTCCCCATATTACATTATTGTGACCAGTATCACCTACGTCCGACCCCGCCCGTTACAATGGCTACTTTGCCGTCTTACATTGATGATTGCCTATGGCTATACATTGGCGACTTTGCGGTATGCTAACTCGATGACATACTCACCTATGCAGCCAATGGAAAGTAGCATGAGGAGCATGTACGCCAAGTGCTGCAGTGACTGAAGGTATTCAGTCTCTATTGCAAAGCTGGGAAGTGTCAATTTGGAGTTTCAGAAGTCGGCTTTCTGGTGTTTGTGATCACTTCCGATAGACTTGGCATGGAATCAGACCCAATATCCACAAACGAGAACTGGCGGACCACAAAATCGGTTCTGGATGTCCAGGTGCTGCTCGGGTTCACGCACTTCTACCGAAGATTCATCCGGAAATATGCCATGGTGACCCTTCCACTGACTGATATAATACCCAAACCAGAGACAAGCCTGAACGGCAAGAATGCGACATATCCAGCCTAATGGTAATGGACGCAGCAACCCGAAGTGGCGTTCCGGGAACTGACAAGTACTTTCACCCAGGCACCGATCCTCCAGCATTTCAATTCGTCAAAGCTGGTCATTCTCCAAACAGATGTGAGTGGATTTGCAATTCCAGGCATCCTCAACCGATACGATTTTGCGGGCTTCTTAGACCGCTGAAATTTCTACACCCGGACGTGCTCTTCAGCCAAACAGAATTACTACACTTATGATAGGGAGCTATGGGGCAATGTGAAAACGCTATGACAGTGGCGGCATTACCTCAAAGGCCCCAATTACAAAGTCTTATTCCGGTGTGACCACAAGAATCTCGAATACTTCCAGACATCCAAAGTGCTCTGCAGAAGACAAGCCAGGTGGTTGGAAACTCTTTCAGGTTACGACGTTGTTATCGAGCACCTGGAAGGCAGCAAGAACTCTGACAATGGCCAGTCCAGATCACCCGAATACGAGATCGGCTACGAATGGCCTGTGGCACAAAGATTGGCAACCCTCTCAGCAGAACCATACGACAATTTTATGCCAGCAATCATCGCGGCCCCGGCTTCGGACCCTTTGCCTGTCAACGCCCCTGCGAAGCTTGTCGACCGACCAATGACAGACAGCACAGATACCGGCAAAGAGGTTAGCCAATGGAAAGTTGTCACAGGAATGATGACATACAAGGGCAGGATATACGTTCCAGCAACCGATTCTCTACGAGGAACAGTGATCAGTCAATTCTATGACAACCATGAGTCCGGTCATTTGGGAGCTCTTGAGACTACTGAGCTGGTATCTGGGGATTTCTACCGGCCAGCAATGGACTCATGTGTGCGTAAGTATGTCAGCGGCTGCGAAGTATGCCACCGAATCAAAGCACCTCGGCACGCCAGGTATGGGATCAACATGCACTTGGAGATAGGATCACGGCCATGAGAAGGCGTCACGTTGGACTTGGTCAGTGACTTGCCAGAGTGAAAGGCATCGGGCTACTCCTGGATTCTCGTCATGGTGGACCGAATAACAAACATAGCAACCTACCTACCATGCTGAAAGGATAATGACTTGCCTGAATAGGCCCGGCTTTTCCTTGAACACATCATCTGCATGCGAGGCGTCCTGGACAACCCAGTTACAGATCGCGGCACCCAGTTTCAAAGTGGATTCTGGACGTCAGTATGTTCCCTGTTGAGTACTGACCATCAGCTCTCGCCAGCCTTCCATCCACAGACAGACAGGCAGACGGAGTGTCAAAACTAGAAGACAGAGTAGTATCTCCGGGCAATTCGCAATTATGAGCCGGTCAATTGGGTCAAACTCTTGCCACTAGCCTAATTCGCTTAAAATTACGCAATACACGCGTCTACGAGGATGATTCGATTCCGGCCGAATTACCACTACCATCTGGTAATGCAGATCAACCCCCTGAAGAAACGATCTAACCTGGATTTGGAAATCTAAGCGCACAGTTTCGCAGCTGGCTTGGGGGAGACTCACCGAACCATCCAAAAGTACTTGCAGGCCGCTCAAGCCAATCTGACGAAATACGCCGGCTGCAAAGAGGCTGATTTTGAGGTTGGAGATAGGGTCAGGCTTTCAAGGCGGCACTTCCGGACGACAAGACGATCTAAGAAGATGAATATCAAACAGACGGCACCGTCTACGGTAGGTAAGGTCATCAATAAGAATTCTTACATATTACACCTTGAGTATATGATCTGGAAGCAGAATGTTTTCCAAATCTCTTTACTCGACCGCTATTCACCTCCTACCACCGGCCAGCCACCATCTGAACCGCAGCCAATGGTTGTCGACAACTGTAAGGCATAGGAAGTTGCCTGGATCCTCTACTATAAACGACGCAACCAGTATCTCTATTATCTTTTACAATGGGCGGGCTACAGTTTCATACGCACTAGCTTGGAGCTTGCGGAGAATCTCGGGAATACGAAGGAATTTGTCAATAATTTTCACCACGAACAACCGAGGAATCCTCAAAGATAATTAGACTTGCAGAGGTGGAACTGGACGTATTCTATGTGGGTTTTAGTTTACTTACTTTCTTATGGATCTCGGGCTGGTATAAATGGTGTCGTCACGGGTTTTAACCACCTACTAATGGGGGTGGAGTTTCGCTGACCACCAAATCCACCATGAGGCTGCTCATAGGGCGCTGATTGGCTGTGGGACTTATGAAGTTGTGCGGAGGCGTACGCATTAGTTGTGTTTCTGTTTGTGGGGTTTCTCTTATTATATATACATATGTGGCAGCCGAGGAGGTCTACTCCTAAAGAGGGGGATAATGTAATGGCGGTCATGATTAGGTTCTAGCCAATGGGATGAGACATGTCCAGGGTGGGGTAACCGCAAACCTTATATAGACGACTCTCGATCTCTCTGAGATCACTAGCGATAATCTCACCTATCAACTACCCTGTTAAAATACCACATCCACATGTGCAACTGTATCATCCCATATACGCCCATAAGCAGCCATATACGGATATTCGGCCTTACAACAAGGAGTATGGCCAGGGACATGGCTATTGGCAATAGTGGTAGAACGTCCAACTACCCAGCATATTATGGGAAATGCGAAAACGGTGCAGTGAGAGAAATTGAGAGAAGGTAACGCACGTATACAGTGTGCGAAATTGTACTTGAGCAGCCTGACAGATACTGTGACTGCTCCACCTCCTAGTTCGCCAAGTTCTGACTGGCTGCGTTTTACCGCTGCTGTCTCAACCCCCAAAAAGAAATTTGGACAGTGTATTCCTTGTTTGATTGCGCCACCTCCCATCGTTACATGGAGACTGCCTACACCAATTCTCTGGGCTTGAAACATCGAATTTGCGGTCACATGAGAGTCCCTGCCGCAGGAGAAGTGACTGCGGAAGAGGACAGATGGTAAGTTTCGCTGAAGGCGTCGGTAAGAGGCGTCACTGGCAATCGCATTGACATTGCCTGCTGGTAAACTGTTTTGAATCTGTGAGGCCTCTATGATCTCATTGTGCGTAAAGATTGAATGGCAGCCAATCTGCATATCATTGATTATAATACTATTACTCTACATATGCAGGGGCCAGATTGATCTGATTAACAACGAGGCTTCCACTTTCCGACAACAGTTGTGACCATATCACATTTCGGTCTGCGAGCTCACCCACGATCATTGCAAGAAGTTTGGGCTCATTGCAAGACAGTGGCCTGTAGATCAGCGATCAATTTGGTCTCCGCGTCCTGTCTCGCCGAGTGCAAGTGTTCAGAGATCTTTATTGTCAACATTCGGGATCATGTTGACAATACAACAAAGGAGGAGCAGAAGGCCACTCCACAAAAGCTGGCTGACCAAGAAACATGGTGGCTACACATCAGAAAGGCATTTCCAGATCTATTCAAAATGTCCACAGGAGTCCCTCCTGCTTCGAAACACCACTTTTGCATTGACACTGATCCAACAGGAAAGTTGACTCATCACTAACCATCTCTAATGTCAGATTCGGAGCGCTTGGAATTCAAAACACATAGTGTCAACTTTGTGGCCAATGGCTGGGTCACAGACAGCCACTCCCGATTCGGGGCACCAGTGATCTTGGTTCAAACCCCGAATCGTTCAGGACAGGAGATGTATGTTGTTTACCGAGACCTAGACGCTAGTACCACCAGTGACAGGTATCCACTTCCTTATATACAAGACCTCATATATCGGCAACACAGATCCGGAGTGATTACCAAGCTTGACCTAGCCAGTTATTATCATCAGTTACGCATACACCTGGATGACAGACAGAAGAAAGCGTTTGTCCCTCTGGATGGTTTTTATGAGTTGACTGTAATTCCATTTGGTCTGGCTAATGCACTGTCAGCATTTATGCGAGCCATGCATTGCATTTTGGGCCCATACAAGACTTTTGCAATTGTATACCTCGATGACATGCTAATTTTTTGTCGGAGTTTGGCCGAACACAAGATGCACGCCTAAACATTCCTGCGGGCAATTAGATCGGCTCATCTCGGGTTAAATGAGTGATCACGCATTTTTAGTGCCCCTGAGATGTGGTTTGTTGTTCTCAAGGTCAATTCAAGTGGAATTGACACGGAGGACAGGAAGATCGCAGCTAACAATCGATGTCAGGTACTGGCGAGCACAGCTCAACTTCTATCTTTCCGGGGGTTGGCAGGCTACCAAAGGAGATTTGGATATAAGTTTGCGCACCGGACTCCAAAGCTATACACATTGACACCTGATAAAAGGGCCTTTGAATGGTTTCAGAAGCGTCAGGCAGAGTTCAACAATATTCGGAGGGCTCTTGCGTCTGCTCTGGTGGTGGCACTATGCGACCCTGAACGCAACTTGATCATGCACACCGATGCTCCAGACTGGCCGACTGGCGGCGGTCTGGCTCAAACACAACCCTGCAGACTGGAGCGCCTGCTGGTGGAACGTCCACTGCTGGGCTTCCATTCATCAAAGAGCATTACGTCAAAACACGCTACGCTGCGTACGACTGCAAGTTATTGGCTATCCAAGGCAATGTGATGGACTGGGAGTAGTGTTAGCAATGGATCTGGGTTAAACACCAGTGGTCCGGGATCTGAGAGGTGGTCCTGTGACATTTGCTTCCATACCCGGCCAAAAACCCGAGCTGCTTTTTTTTGGCAGGTTTGTTACCCAGACCGAACTTAGAATGACCTTTATTTGACCGGGTTGGACCCCAGCCGCAGTTCCAAATATACCGTTTCTACTCCTTTGGCTCCAATTAGGAATTTGAGTTTTCATCGTATTATGACATAGTCAATATGTAAGTTGTTCAGCTATAGCCCCACTTTCACCGCCGGTTTTCAAATTTTCAATCTGACCGCTAGGCGTTGAGTGGTTGTGAAATAATGGCTGATTGTAAAGTAAATTGGCGGGTTTTCGATTGCGACTCAACGAATACTTGTAGGATCGCAAATCGGAAAGCGCCAGCTGAAAGAGCGACTCAAACTGCACATTCTACATACTGATCATGATGTGTTAAGATCAGAACTCAAATACTTAATTCGGGCCAACATGGGCAATTTGAAATGCCGGGGTTTGGTGGTAAAACCGCCCCATTTCCACCGGTCCGGGTTTTTCGTGTGGTAAGACCTGTTGCGACGGTCTGGGTTTGCGTGGACCTGGAACCAGAACCGACCTGGCAATTTGGACCCGCGGCTAACACTGAATCGGAGGTTTAACTGAGCAATCGACGTACGTCAGTACATACGGACCATGAGTCGCTGCAGCACATTCTGAGCCAGCAGAAGCTTTCAAGCTGCTAATGGCGACACCTGGATAAACTACGGCAGATCGACTGTTCAATCAAGTACTTCCCAGTGGAGGCCAATCTGTTAGCGGATGCGTTCAGCAGCATTCACCATCCGGTGTCAACTACTCTACCAGCCACTATCGACATAATTACCATGGAACTCCGGATCATAAGCGCAGAGTAATGGAAGCAGGAGCTGTGTGAGTTCCTGGCAGAAGACATGTATTATATTCAAATTGTCACTGTGCTTCCCTATGAAGCGGATGTATCCATGGAGGGGTGTCAGTGTTCGAACGATAAGCACCATCGGAAAAAGATGGCGCAACCTACACTGCTCAGAGAAGATCGTGGCATTCTTTTTCAGGGGGATACTGTAGCACTCTGCAACACGTTGGACATGCAGAGCGACGTTATCTCAGAAGCTCATGACTCTCCGCTTGGTGGCGGCCACCAAAGAGCTCAAAAAATGGCAGCTACCATTGCATCACGATTTGATTGGCCCCATTTCGGTCAGACCGTACAGGCGTGGGTTTGAGGTTGCGACGTTTGCCCACGTGTCAAACATTGCAACCAACTCCCGTATAGGTTGCTGCAACTACTGCCAATGCCGGAGACCTGGGCTTCAAGGGTTAATATCTATTGTATTAGTAAAATATCAGCTACCGCCAGAGACGGCTACGACTCCATAATAATGATTGTCGATCCTCTATCTGAGAGAGTGCGATGGAATGCAACAAGGGAACAGGATTTAACTGCAGAGGTGTTCGCCAGAGAGTTTATTGACAGGTGGGTTCGAAATCGGGGAATTCCGTATGATAATATCCACGTTACGGACACATGCTGTATTTCAGATTTCTGGAGATCACGGACAGCACAATTGGGAATCAAACGCCGGCACAGCACCGCCTATGATACGCAAACAGACGGCCAGGCGCAGATTCTGGATGCAGTTGTTGAATGGTATTTGAAGGCATATGTGGCTCAGTGCCCGATGGAGTGGGACTGCCTGCCACCCTTGGCTGAGTTCACCAACAATGCAGAGTACAATGAGTCTCTCAAGACATCTCCGTTTCGAGCCAACGCGGGATTTGTGCCGAGGATGCCGATTGATCTGCTGGTATCAATCCTGAGTGCTGACTAGATTCCAATAATCATCGTCGAAGCAGATGAGTTTGCCGAACAGATGATGTCTGATCTCGATATGTAGAGAGGGTGGTTGGAGGAAGCCAAAACAGGGATGATTTTGGAAGATAATAAGTCTCACTGCCGGCACGATTCCGAGGTGGGAGATTCAGTTATTCTTGAGAACAAGCTCCTTCCTATCCGCTATGCAAGTATCACTAAATCCGAGTCGGCAAGTCTTAATTCCAAAATGGTTCAGCAGTTATTGAACAGGCCATTTCGCATCACCAAAGCCATCGGAGCCAACGCTTCCAGGTTGAACACCCCAGCTCACTGGAAAATGCCCCATGTCTTTAATCTCCCCCATCTGAAATGACATGGTGTGGATTACAGCCCCGATCATCCTCCGCCACCACCATTGCGCATGATCACCGACAAGGATGCGGATTATGAGGTTGAAGCCAATATTTGAGCATCAGGGCACTTCGGCCAAAACACTTCAATATAAGGTACAGTGGATCGGATATCCTGAACCGGATTGGCAACCGTTGCCCAATTTGCTAGGCAGCTGCAGAGATTTGCTGTGACAAACCATCGGAAAATGGGTCTCTTGGTCTATAGATCAATGTTGGAAGGCTGATCAATGGGTATTTGGCGCTTCATAGAGCTGTTGACACACAGGAGGCGTGATTGTCAGGGTGTTAGCTGTATTTCCTTTTTGTGTGCCTTGTTTTGGGGGCTGGCACTGGTTTTCTTGGAGCGGAGGTAGTTGTCGGAGGTTTGGACCTGTACATAAGGTGTGGCTCTGTTCGGCTCTGTTGCAGGGCACTGACCAGGCTACCCGGCGCTGGCACTATCGACCTCCGCGCCGCTAGCTAGTGAATGCACTCAACCTTCTCGCCAACCGTCACATTCACAGATTGACTATGAAGCAATGGGCATTGGATTTATGGAGCATGATTGTGCTTGCCAGCATCAGATACCCCATCAGGAATTGAAGGAAAGAAAACAAGTTGAGGTTAACAACGGAAGACCAATTGAATCAGGGGATATGACGCAAACTACCAAGGTTGGAATGAACCTGCTAAACCAGGGAGAACAGGTACCCATCTTCATAACGAAACCCAGACATCATCCAATCGTCCTTGGACTTCACTGCTTACTATTACATGATGTAGCGATATGTTTTGCATCGAATATTGTTACTTTTGAACGATAAAATTGCACTACACATTACATGATGCATCAGTGATGGTTCGGGGAGTTATGTAAGAATTCCCGGAGCCAGTCAGCGCAGTGACGGAGATATTTGAGTGACAGATATGATTCCAAAGACCGTTCCGAGGCAATACAGTAATGTTAACTTGACCTTGATTCATGGGGACAGCTAAGAATGGCAGACTTCCCGTGTGCAACGCATCACTTTATGATATTTACAAGGCCATTGAAGCTACAGATCTGAAGGAATGACCCCTGGAGGAGGTTATTCCCAAACTATTGCATATACATGTCATAGTGTGAGAAAGTACAAAGGTAGTGTTAGCAACCGATCCAGTTAACCCGCCAGCGGGCTGCAGGTTGGCCTGCCTTTCGCTTCGGTTCGGTTCCAGAACCGGCCAAAAACCCGACCCGCTTTGTTTGGGGCGGGTTGTTACCCATACCTGACATAAACCCGGGGGTTTTCGGCCAGGTTAGAACCAGGCCGTGGTTCCATGTTACGGTTCCTACCACTTTTCCAGTTCTTTGGCTCCAATTGAATTTTTGGGTTCTGATCGAATCATGTGTAATGGCACGGCTGCACGTGACGTGTCCAGGGCCGGGTAACACCCGCTTTATATGTAGTCGGCTCGCCACGAGCCTTAGATCTCTAGCGATAATCTTACCTAACTTACCTTTCTACTACTCTACAATATTGACATCCACGTTTGCAACCGTATCTATTGATATACCTTCATACGAGGCCATACACGGACGTATGCCTTTACATCATGACATTATCAGTATGTAGATTATGCAGCTTTAGCAGCTCATTCGTCTCCGGCAACCAGAATTGTGATGCGACCAATATTCGTGTAGTCGCGGGTTAGCGACAGTGACACCAGGAATATTGGTCGCATCACAATTCTGAACTCGGGAGGTGAATGAGCGCTTATTTATACGATACGATCAGTACTAAGATTCGGAATTGGAGCGAAAGTTGTAAGGTTGAAATGCCGGGATTTTGGTGGTAAAACCGACACAATCACAACGGTCCGGGTGTTTGTGCGGTAAAACCTGTTGCAATGGTCCGCTTCCAGGTTAGAACCGGACGCGCACCTGAACCGGGGATTTGGACCAGTTGCTAATGCCATAGAAACGTACTTAGGAATTTTGAGGGGCATTAGGGTATGGTGTGGCAGGAATTGTGTTACGGAACGGCAGAGACATTGGGTTACTCACAGGATGCAGTAACATGATGGCAGTACAGGTGGGAATCATAAGGAAGTGGGTTGAGGTGTTGTGACGTCGGGCGATGTGGCGTGATTATATTGATCAGGAGTATGGTTGGTGGAGGGTAAGATTATGAGATGAGATTCGGATTGTACATCAGAGCATGACGAATGGTTCAAGTGCAGTAGACTGATTGTATTTACAGAGAGTGTCGTTGGTCTAGCAGGATTTCCTTTTTGTCTCTCATTACTCCTTCTCTGGTATACCAAACCAAGTTACGACTTTGAAACAGCTTTGAATTCGACCTCGCTTTCTTCGATAGGAACTTCAAGTGTTTCCTCCACAGTTTCTGATATCACATTTTAGTTACCATTATTACCAACGTTCAGCCCTGCTAGTTATGATTCATGTCACAGCTGGCGACACAGATGTTTTGTACAGCGGCAGACGGAGAAATGTTGTACAGCTGGAGATGGATGTGTCATGGATGGCTTGAGATGGATATGTGTTGTATGGCCGGAGATTGATATTTTCTAGATAGCCGGAGACGATGATGGATCATACGGCCGGTGACAGTGATGTCTCGTATTGCTGGACATCAATATTGATTATGGTAAGGGTTGATGGCATCCAGCCATACTCGCACGTTTCTATATGTACTGGACTTGTAGCCCTCTTAGACAGCTGAAAATCACGCTTTACTGGCATCACTATTTGAACAGGTTATGCGCCCAGCACCCACTACAATCTTTACTACATCTAATATATATACTCATGGTTTGTCGGCTCGAAGCATTCTCATTAGTTGACTTGTGGTACGTACCTCTAAGAAGGATTTTTATTGGCTGACCACCCACTGCCTCAATCATTTCGATGGCTTGGCATACCCCATCAAATATCCTCAAATATCCACTCCCAATTAAGTATTTGAGTTCAACTCTGATCAGAATGTAATGTTTACATGAAATGTTCGGAATTCAATGCTCTTGCACCCTGCAGTCTCAAATTGAGCATGTCTTCGAAATTGATTGCATGATTATGGAAAATGCTCGATTTTTGGTATCTGGTGGCAATTTTGGAGTGTTTTTGTACAGCCACTCTATCAATTTTGTTCATATGGTAATTCTGAGACGTGGAGGTGAAACAGGATCCAACTAGGTACAATGCATGTATACATTACATCATGATCAGAGGTAAACTGACAGTTGCAAATTTATCAACTCAGCTTGCAAGTATTGCACTGGGAAAAATGACCTTACGCAACACGTAACTCACAGAGCAGCTGTTTCTGGGGTGGTAATCCATAGCAAATTTGTCATGTGCTACTATGAGGTCCTGTCACCTGTGGACCTGCACGTTGACTAGATTACTATTATATGCATTTAATTATGTGCTCTCAATACTATACATCATACTGCAATCAACAAAACTGCCAAATGCACTTCATTGCATGCTCCCAAATAACCTCTCAAGCCACTCTCAAGCACACTTCCAATCGCACTTGATGACACTCCCAACCTGCTTAACTATACGCTTCCAAGTAAGCTCTCAAAACGCTCTCAAACACACTCCCGAGTACACTCTCAAACACACTCCCCATTGCGCTCGATGCCACAGTCCTATCCTGCTTGACTATACACTCCCAACTAAGCTCTGAAGATGTTCTCAAGTACACTCGTGAGCACGCTCTCCATTGCACTCTCCAGAGGCAAGACACTTCCAATCTCACTTGACTATATGCTCCCATGTATGTTTCTGGGTGCTCGATCCAGAGACTGGCTGAGTTGCAGGCACCAGGCACCAGGATGTAGATGGCAGGTGACGAGAGGCCTGGGAAGGCAGGCAGTTGGCGGATGGTCACGGCTGAAATCATGACGTAGGTCAATATCATAGTCTGAACATAATTGTAAGTTCAGCCACCGCGACGAGATCTCATGATGCCTCATGGTTATGGTGTTGACAATTTCAGCCTTTAATTGTGCTGCCAAGGTAGACAATTGCATCTTCGGGAGAGCAGATCCCTGAATCAGATGTTTCTGGGAAATCTGCTGCTGACTTCCCACGGAGTGTAGGCGTATATGTGCGTATTCGATCCAAGGCTGATGGTGATGATGGCAATTGTGATGATGGCAATGGTGTCAGTGATGGTGACCACAGTATTAGTAGGACTTTGACAAGTAGGTTGGCTACATCAATGTTCGCATCAAAGCTTCCCCAGATTTAGAGCAGTTTATTACCCAAAGCTTGCACAAACTCAGAGTTTGCCATTGACCAAAAGCTTTCTGTGGGAAACTCTACTCCACTCAAAGTGCGGCTCTCCCAAGCAGACTGTCAAACAGGCTATCAAGCCGTCTTTGAAGCAGGCTCTAGAGCAGGCTTTCAATTGCCAGCAGGCTCTCATGCGGACTCGCAGTGATAGTGTGGATAGTGCAAGTATAATGACGAAGACTGTGGTGAGTATTGACAAATACATATCCATCTTGGACCGGCAGCCATATATAGTTCCCTAGGCCCACAAGCATATCTCTATGAATAGGCTATAGATGACAATACACTGCGCGCTGCGCAGGGGTCCACTGGAAGCTTGCTATGAGCTGTGTGTGTACACGTGCGCATGTAGTGCAGCCTACAGTTGATTTGCACTTTTGCTGCAGATTTCCAACCGGCCAACAGCTTACCCATTTGTAACATGTCATGCCAGGCAATTCGGGTTGTGTCCAGCCTAAAGCCTGCTATTCTGTACAGATTGCATCTGGCCAGACCATCCAGCACATCAGGGTTCTCAATTATCTGTCCTTTATATTTAGAGCCATGTCTAATTGTGAACTAGAGTTTTCCAAACTGAGAATCCAATACTACTTTAACCATAGAACCTTGAGTTTTGAGACCAACAACCTTCCAGGGTCTTCCAGTCCTTATTGGACAAATGTTTGTGAAGTTGTTATGGGTATGTGGTAGAAGTTTCAGGGGAAGATTCCATCAACCACACTATCCGGCTTTGCTACTCTGGAGGCGGCAGAGCCGCCACCAGTGCTAGTAAACTCTAATTATATCCTACCATCAAGAGCCTCAAAATCCCGAACAAACTCACAACCTTCCCTGCTCATCGGCCTCAACACCAGCACCATCTTTCACTCTCCATTGTCACCTTCTGATCCTCCTTCACCGTCGACAGGTCAAACAAAACGTTGTAGTCCGGTTAGGGGTATGCGCCCCAGGCAACCCACGATTGCTACCCATGTTGGATGTAAATGATCCGCCAAGTCCTCACCGCCAAGAAAGGATACTGTATATTCACAGTTCTTGAACCAGTCCCTCCCGGTAACGTTGTCGCTCGACATGCCCTGTAAGTCCTCTGGCATGACAGATGGAACAAGGTGATGGCACTGATACACCCGGGATGCTGCGATGAACTCTTTCCACTCATTGACAATATCGATGACCCAATGCAGCTCAGGGCAGCATACAGGGACCGACTTAACAACAATTCACGGAAAGTTGGCCGTATTGAAGTGCTGTGGGAGTTGACTCCCTCTTAACCATTACTAGAGCAAATGGTCACTCAGGACTTCATGAAACTAATCCCCTTGCGCACAAAGCCAAGGAGCACCACCAAAAATATCACCGATGACGTCATGACGACGCATATCTTTACTACCTCATCTACTTCATATTAAATGACTGTACAACTACTTGAACAGTGGAACCTGACTGCCAAGATCCAGCAGTGGAAGGATGCGATCCGCCAATATTCCGAGCGAATGACGCTAAATAATCAAGTTGGAGATTCATCCACCAGAGCCACCCGTTACCCTTATGGCTGAAATCGTGGCCATGGCTCGTCTTAGCAACTGGTCCATGTGACCCACTAGCAGTCCAGGGATGCACCGGAACAACCGGTTGGCTTTGTTCGTGACCCCTCCTAAAATTGAACCACTCTGTCATGCCAGGTGTTGTACCCAGACCGGACGTAAACCCACTGGTATTGGCCTGTGTTAACCATAGAGCAGAGTCTGATTTTCGCAATATCAGTACATTTGCTCCACCCAAGGACTACAGTTGTGATCGTGTCACAATATAATATATACGTAAATGATGCAGCGTTTGATTCTCTTTAACCTCACAATCTCTACTTTGCAATCTGAGCACAATTGGTTGAGTTGTTGTGAATTGACACCCACAATGAAACATGTTTGGAAACAATGTAAAGGATAGAGATCGGATTGCAAGGTGGAGAATATAAGGGAAAAGAGCATCTAAAATTGTATCATTTACGTATATAGCATAATGTAATACGATTACAACTCAAATACCCATTTGCGGCCAAACATGAGAGTGTGGGCAAATGTGAAAACACCTAAAAACATGCGGGTTCAGTGCGCTTCTGATGTTTGATTTGGTAAAACGTGTTGCCCCAGTTACAGCTAGGTTCCAACCCGGCTCCGGAATCGAAATGCTAATTTAGTACCATTGCCAAAAATTGCTGTGGCCATGGGGGACGAGGTAGTTGATGAAAAGGTGCACAAGCAATGGACATCAGAAGAACAAGTGCACATACGGCGAAATGTACAAGTATACCACTGTAGTATGCGAAGAGGAAACCCACCGAGAACATGATTGGTTCACCTCCAGGCACAACGCGCGGACATGCTTTCAGTGTGGCCTCACATAGTTCTGTAAGGCCGACACCATCCAGTTCAAATGTACCAGGGATCAATGCAACCAAGTCAACATTGGCACAGCATCGGGATCGCTTATTACAGAAGGAGATCCCGACCTGACCTTACTATGCGACAATGTAACCGCACTCACAGCAGCCTCCACTCCAGTTGCATTTGGAATCGACTACCTAGTATCTCACCACAGGTGCAATGACTGCACCAATTTCAACTCAACAAAGAAACTTCGTAAACCAATTGTCATTGAGCTCGGAGATGACAACAAAGTGTTAGTAAGGCACCATGGGATCGTTAACTTCGCACTGCAATACGAAGTCAATACTCTGTACTCACCTACATTCCGGCTCTCCATTCTCCACATTACTCAGTTACACACAGCTGGATACACATCCACATTTGGACGTGGCAAGTGCTTCGTATTATGTCCATCTATTACCATCTAAGGCAATCTAGTCAATGATTTCTTTATCATATATCCTGCAACTGCACTAAATTTGAGTAGTCCGCCTACAAAGTCCAGCTCAAGATGATGAAAAACACAGGGCGGAAGAGCATCTTCAAGTACACATACCTTCGTTCCGCAAAGTCAGCCACCATCTTTCCCTGGCCTCCTAGAATCTGAGAAACATCACAGTGGCATCACCGCCTGGCCCACATTTATCACTCTGCCCTACAATCTCGCATTGATAGATATGCAAAAGACGACTTAACATGCACTGCATGCATTCAGGCCAAGCACTAGCAGAAGATCATCGAAGTGAAGTCCAAGCACCCAAAAAAGCCATTTGAGCTGATACATTCAGACATGTGTTGTCAATTCTCCATGTCCACCTCCGCTGGCAATCACAACTATGTCGCATTCATTGACGACTAGATACGATACAACACCTTGTGGGTCCTTCCTGACAAGGTGTCACAAGCATGCACCATACCATATCAATTGGTCCTGGCCCAAGTTTACTCCACGGAATACATAGTCAAATCATTTTGACACATTAATGGCCACACAGAATATGACAACATGGCTGCTAGTCAGGTACTCGCAGCTTGCTGTACAACACACGAACCATTCACTCGGTATGTGTATCATGTCAAGGCTGTTGCCAAATGCATGATCCGCATCGTCACCAAGAAAGGGTAAACTGTGATGATTAACTTCCAAGTTCCACTTGGTATTTGGGGACAGGCAGTGAATACCCCAGTATACCTCCATCAACAATCGCCAAATCAAGTGCTGATGATCAGGGACGACCACAACAACTCACGAGCCCCATATCCAACCTCTTATGTAATGCTGCATGCATTTTGAACCCTCTCCTAACAATGATGGCAATGAAATCTTGTCCAAAGTTCATAACCACGACCTTCTGGAATTTGGCTGCTATGTCTGTTGACTTATTTCCAAGCTGGAATGTCATGGAAAATTCAGCCTAAGATCCAAGCTATGTATGATGATGGGTTACGGACATGATTAGACGACAATTTGAACGATATGGGACCTACTATTCCGAGTAGTAACATTACTGTCTGATGACATCTTCCATCAAGATAGGAATGCACACACATCATACCTAGACGGAGACCAAACACAGATCATCCAGCAACCCGAACAGAAGGAATATATTGTGAATATCGTCAGAGGTGGGTATGGACTTCTCTATGACCACGCAGGCACCGGTCGAACAGGTGAATGTCAGAGAAGTTGTGATATTGACAGTACAGACAATAATACAGATCACAATCTGCCCCACGCTGACAACCATCAAAGAGTCCCTGCAAGTCCATGTGTGAGACCATATCCTCTTGACAATGAGAATGGACCACGGGTAGACAGAGAAACCTTCATCCACAATGAATATTGTCGCAAAGAAAATGACCAAGCCCGCCGAATGGTGGCCATCACCAACAATTCATGCTAACCACAACCCACAGATTGCATCACAATAAGTCAGTTTGAGGTCCCCGCAAATGCAGTAATTATTATGGCCAAGGCTGTTGCATCGATGTCCATTATCAGTGATCCATTCACTGTCCCGGAGGCCATGGAGAGCCTGAACACTACCACTGTAAATGAGCAATGGATGAGGAATGTGGATCGCTCCTTCACAATAACACATTCACAACTATCACTTCCCTAGAAGCAAGGCAATTGTGAGTCAAGCCAATCGGCTCCAACTATATCTACCAGACATACACAATCCTGATGGCGCCATACCATTCGAAGCAGGCCTAGCAAATAATGTCTACGAACGAATGAACTTCAGCAAAAGATAGGCCCCTGTTGCAATATTCCCTACTTTTCGGCTTCACATCTCCCTTGCCGGAAATTATGGCTGGAACATCCATCATTTCCAATTGGTCACTGCATTTCTTAATCCCAAAGTCAATAACGATGATATCAATATGACACTGCCCGATGGATGGTGGGAAAGTTTCCATGCACTGAAGTGTGTTGTTCGACTACAAACGGAACATTAAAGTATATAACAAGCACCACACCTTGGCACAATGAAATTGTCACCTTCTTGCGCTCTGTTGCAATTACACTGTTGCAGGATAACCCCAAACTCTAACTCCACAGCGATTATATCCGGATCCGTGTGTACTTCAAAGGCATCTTTATGATGTACCCAACAGACACTACCAAAGCTGCGTTCAAAGTTAAACTCAGGCTCATGGAAAAGTACAACATCACTATTCCTGGCCGACGTGCCAATTCCTCGGCTTGAATATCCGCCATGAGGACCATGTTACCTGCATCAGTCTTGCCCAGAAGTCCTTCATCACCACAATTCTCAAATGATTCAACATGCAGAATGCTCACAATATATCAACTACAATGGATCCTAATGTGAAGGTAGAATTGGCCAACGATCGGAGGGAGAAAGAACCAACTGATTTCAATTGCTAGCAGGCAATCGGCAACTCATTGATGTACTCAGCACTTGCAACTCAGCCCGATATGTCATTCGCAGTTGCTGTACTTTGCCTATACTATTCCTGCCGTTTCACCTGCCATCTCACCGCCGCCAAATGAGTCCTCCAGTATCTCAAATCCACTGCCAATATTGGCTGCACTGTAGCAGCAGCAGCAGCAGTACCAGCAATGATCAACTCACTGGCTACACATACTTCCGTTGGACCAATGTTAGTGCCAACCACAAGACTCAAGGAGGGCATGTATGACTTCTCAGGAACAGAGCTGTCTCATGGCAGTCGCGAAAGAGCGATCTCATTGCTGTGTCAACTCCGGCAGCTGAATACATCGCCTGCACCGAGGGCCCATGGGAAGCGAGATATCTGCTACAGGTGCCCTGAAATATACATCGCAATGACCCATCACCACTCCAGATTAAATAACACAGTGAGGGCAGCCGTAGTCACATCACACCTCTATTCACAGAAGCTCGTATGAGGCAAATCAATGTCTGCTATCACTATTGTCGAGATCTTCATGCCCTCAAGATAGTTGACTAGTTCTGCCCACATACCACTGGGAATGTGGTGAATATACCAAAGAAGGCCTTGTTAAAGGATAAGCACTAGAAATTCAGAAACACGATGGGGCTGTGGTGATAGAGGTCGATGAAAGATTGATTGAGTTTTCTTATTGGCATACAACATTCTTCGTTTCTCAATAGATGGCAATCCCAAGGCTACAGCAGTACTCATTCTGTTCACACTTTCGCAGAGTTTTGGGGAGGCTGGAATCAGAATCACTTTGATTCATTATGTTCCGTGATTTCTTACTCTTTGCTGTATAACAAGGCAGGGAGTATTGCAGACACTGGTTTCAGCCGGAGACGGGGATGTCTTGTGCAGTCGGAGACAGAAATGTCATATATGGCCAGAGACAGAGATGTCTTGTATGGCCAGAGATGTTGAGGCCTTGAATGGCCGGAGATGGTCATATCTGGTGGGGCTGGAGATGACCATCGACTCTGGTACTCGCTGATGGCATTCAGCCGTACTGTAACTTTCAGATATATACTGGCCTTGTGGCCCTCTTAGATAGAATACAATCAAGCTTCTCAAGCTTCACTTTTTGAATACAGACAGTTCCATGAGTTCCTCCCATTGTTGAGTAAGGTATTAGGGGATCAATTGCCAACTCATCGACCTGGTATCGATCATGAAGTACTCTTCATGGGTGGGGAAACCCCCACTTGGGGACTGCTTTATTCTATGTTATGAGCTGAGCTGCCGGTTTTCAAAGAATCAATTGAGGAAAATATTTCCAAGGAGTTTTTTCAACAATCATTCTCACCGTGCCCATCACAAGTGTTGTGTGGAAATAAATACTAAGGAAAATTGTGGTTCAAGATCAATTGATGAAACATTAATAGTACAATGATACAGACCGGATAAGCTCTTCCGTTGCTCATTTGGAGGTTGAATCATCTTGGAAGAGCTCGAATATACCCTTAGTTGGATTAGCTAGAAGCCCATAACATACTTCCAGTCAAGAAAGGTGATGACAATACATTAACCTGTCAGACCAGGTACAGATTATTCATGCCTATGCTAATGTGATTTGGAATGACAAATCCACAAGCGGACTATCAGGGCAATGATAATAATGCTATAGGGAAGGCACCAGATAATTACGCATCATCATATTTGGATGATGTTCTGATATATTGTGATTCTGACGACGAACATGGTTGTCACGGCAAATGGGTTATGGAACTATTTCTAGATACGGGAATGTATGTAAAGCCAGAACAATGTCAGTTTCATAAGGACACCATGTAATATTTAGGGATCATCATATCAACGAGGGGAATCTCTATTAATGAGACAGAGACTGAGACTGTACACTAATTGACCAAGGAGAAGAAGACAATGACTTGGAGGTTGAATAATCGTTCTGAAGTACGACAGTCCCTGGGGTGTTGCAATTATTATTGATGATTAATCCCCCA
>Ga0307512_10001736_pt1 | contig 29737 bp, 43 predicted proteins | sample 14_EM_MG_FD_200267 | JGI IMG/M metagenome (GOLD analysis project Ga0307512, IMG submission 200267) | Populus trichocarpa ectomycorrhiza microbial communities from riparian zone in the Pacific Northwest, United States - 14_EM | ecosystem: Host-associated > Plants > Roots > Unclassified | place... | reverse complement strand
GAGAAACGAGACTGGTCTTCCTTCGACGGCGATGTCTTGATGGGGGGGTACGATAATAGTCGAAGGTTATGGCGTTGTTCGTTGATCTTATCCTCGAAGAACATCTCGTCTAGGCCCAGACCAAGGGCAATGGCGCGCATCACGATGCAGTGAGTTTCATGGCAAGTCTGTTTGCAATTGTGAGGCACGAAACGGGTGCATCAGTACGTGCGGCTTACTTTGGAGAAATCCACCATTGTTTGCTTGAACCCAGGGGCGTCGCTTTCCTGAGGCCAGTGGTTTCTCCAAGTCTTGTCCCAGTCACGACCGATCTCCATAGTCTCTTTCGTATCCGGAGTGACATCTGTAGATTGTGCACTACGTTCGCGCCGGCCAACCCTTATGTAGCCGCGGTTGGACTGGGGGTCATCCCATGCCAGTTTATCCTGTGACGGTTGTTGGCTCAAAGTCAGCAGGAACATTTAGTGAGCAGCAAAATCCCTTACTTTGATGGAAGATGGCAAACGGAAAAAGTCCGTACTCTGATTCAAGGGCTATCTCAACAAGACCCGGAGGGCAGTCTCATGGCAGGGGCACAGACCTTTTTGAACACGTTGTCTACCGTGCTCGATGGGATGCCGTGGCCTTGGAGGTAGATGAATCCCACCTCCTTGAATCCTTTCACGATTTCCTCGGCCGTTTTTCGCTTTTCCGAGAGCGAATTCGCATGTCGGTATTTGCTAAGATCGATCAGGGGAATTCGAAATGTCTGGTCGGAACGGGCATCCTATCATCAAATAGGATTGAACGGGACGCTCTGGGCTAACCAGAAAAGCTAAGGACACGGACAAAGGCGAGATTGGCCAAATTTCGACGGTGAGCATAGAATGTGCGGCCGTTGGACGACCTGAAGGCAAAAAGATACCTGGCCATTTGTAACGTACTGTCGCGGTACCGGTAATGTAGCCAATGCAGGATTCGGCAATTGTCTGTCAATTGATTGGTATTTCAACGGTGTCAATCCCTCTCCCACCCACATAGAGCAACTTTGCCCCACAGTTTCTACCGACTACCTTTGGGATAAACATCCACCGTGGTTGGCCGGACGTAGGAAAATGTCAAAGCTTACTGTATAATAGATAGCAAGGTACTTTGAGCCACCATTGTAAGGGGTTTGATTTTTTCTACCGCAGCTTGACAACGGCCCCTTGCCAGTGCATCCGAGTCTGTAACTCACTAGAGCCATCGGATGCACTGCCCGCCGCACCCCATTCTCATCTATTTGCTTATTTCGATCAATTATTGTTCCCTTTGTGCTTCTATGTTCTAGTCACCCTTGATAGACGTGGCACTCCCTCGAGAGTGATATCCGGCTGTCTTTAATGACATACAATTTCACAATGTTTCCCCCCAGGCCGTCATGGTGATCTCACTACTTCTTCCAAAATCACCGTTAGGAGGAGTGTGACGAGGGTGTTAAGAAAGAAACAGCAGTTCACACATGATGAAATACTAGGGGGAGACAGTGAATGCTGGTGCGAACATCTAACTCACCGTGTGTCATTGACGAATGCAACTCAACCAAGGCAAATATGAAATCTCAAACATAAATTCGGGTAGAAGAACATGAACCGTCAAGCCAAGAAAAGTAAAGGGGATGACCGCAAAACATATATCATCAACCTTTGACAAGAAGAATACTCACACCGGGATCTAGCTGTTCCCGAGCGAAGCACGGCGGAGACCGCTAGTAAATCGAAAAAAGGGACAAACAAACAATCAGCTGTATGTCTCTGAAAGCCGACCAACAATGTATTCTTCTGTGGTAATGGGGGCATACTTTGCCTCGTTGCCTGGCCAATGACAACTTGGGAGGCACGAAATCCTCGCACCACGGTTAGGGCTGCAGAAGAACGCAATAGACTGACGCTGAGGAGCCATCCCATCTGGGTTCGCACTCTCTGTAGGAGGTGCGACCACGCGATGGAGGGTCGAACGGATAATGTCATTGCTCCATCGGGCAAGGAGATCACTGGTGTTGACGACAATAGTCCCGGGCTAAAAAAATGTGAGACCGAGCCAGGTATTAAATCGAACGAGGAACGTGACGTACTATTGGCTTTGCAGGCTGAAAGTTCTTTGTATGTGGGTTCTGGACCTCGAGCCCACCAACGTTATCTTGAAAAAGGAGAGTGATGGTGCCATAATCTACCCGAGTCCCGGCATGACTACTTCCCGCTGTCAAGTCCAGAATGGAAACACACCAGAATGTGCCCCAGCGCGGGACTGGCCTTCCTTCAACAGCGATGTCTTGATAGGGGGATACCATAGTAGTCGAAGATTATTGTATTGCTCATTGACCTTATCTTCAAAGTACATCTCGTCTAGGTCCAGACCAAGGGCAATGGCGCGCATCACGATGCAGTGGGTTTCATTGCAAATCTGATCGAATCTGTGGGTTGCGAAAACGGATGTGTCGTTGCGTGCTGCGTACCTTGAAGAAATCCAACATCGTTTGTTTAAATCCGGGGACGTCGCTTTCCTGGGGCCAGTGGTTTTTCCAATTCTTATCCTCGTCGCGACCGATCTCCATAGTCTCTTTCGTGTCTGGCGCTTTGCCGCGCAGTTCAGCTATCTCAGCAGCATCCGTGGATTGTGTGAGTTGTTCGCGGCCAACCTTCACGTACCCGCGATTAGCCTGGGGGTCATCCAATGCGAGTGTATCCTGTAGCAGTTTTTTTGTTCATACCCATTAGGAACGTTTGCGTGACCAGTGGGATCCTTACTTTGATGGAAGAAGGCAAACGGAAAAATTCCGCACTCTGATTCATAAAGGTTACGTCAACATGAAGTTGTTTCGTGAGAAGGGCGCAGACCTTTTCGAACACATTGTCTATCGTGCTCTGTGGGATGCCGTGGCCTTCAAGGTAGATGAATCCCACCTCCTTAAATCCGTTCACAATTTCGTCGGCCGTTTTCCGCTTTTCCATGAGCGAGTTTGCATGTCGGAATTTGCTAAGGTCGATTAGGGGAATCCGAAATGTCTCGTCAGAACAAGTGTCCTATCAAACAAGATCAAACATGATGCTTTGGAAATAGTAAGGACACGGACAAAGAGGTTCCCAGCCATTGGTGTTGGGATCGGATTTATCCAGAGCAGAGAAAGCGTTGATTAGGAGTCAAACGGATGCTCGCGGGGGATTGCGCATGTCCTACTCTATAACTAAGGGGCCCATCATGATCACGATCAGAAAATTTCCGGGTATCCATACATGTGGGCGAGCTCGGTCCTCAGTTCCAACAAACATCCGTGATGTGGTTCTCGGCAGGCAGCGCAGTTGGGCAAGATTGGCAGACGGAACAAGAGTGGCGGTCTTCTCTGCCAAAATTGTACGTGGCGACTCGGGTATGGCGCAAAATTCGATAGCCGAAGAAAGGCAAAACGTATAAGGGTACACAAAAAAGTTAGAGAGAAAAACTCGAGAAGGATTCTACATAATATCCTAGAGCAGTTCACAAGTTATGTTATATACATGAAAGGCCCGCCCATTAGCTTTCATGCTTTCCACATGGGGGAACAATAGACATTTGAGTACACCAGCACTATGAACACAACAGCTACTGAATCTCAGTAGGCAAAACACCTGAAATTCAGGGTTTTATCACTTGAAACTAAGGTGTTTCCAACACTGTTCAGTACTTTGATCATGTTCTACTCCAACTTTTTTACATACTAACTACTGAAATTAAGGTGTTTCCACACCATTCAGTATGTGAAACTACTGAGTTTCAGTAGCTCTCGAGTTTATAGTGCAGAGGTCCTGGAGCTGCACAAAATCCATTGCTATGCACAGAGGGGAGGTTGTGTCAAATGTGAGGCCACATCGACTGACGCTGGGGACAAAGACAAAGGGTTCATGGCGATGTGTCGGAGTGGAGAGGATGACAGGAGCAATTGCGAGGAAGACAGATCAAGCGAAGACAAAGGAAGGTGGGGAAATGAGGAAGGACACGAGGCGGGTGTGGCGATGACGATCGGGCGGTGGAGCGAGCAGAGTGTGGCAGTGATATGCACGGCTAACAGATGTGAAAGGACTTGACACTGACTTGACCGGGAGGGAGGAATGGTCCTTTCCGTGCGCTGCGGCGTGCAACGGTGTAGCTCACCTTACAGCAGGGTGTCACGAAATTTTATTGGAACTGCAGGAAGGACAAATCGAGTTCTATCTACACACTGCATATTCCTAGGTGCGGCGCGTATAGTAGGTCATCATCTCCACCCGCTCTTTGCTTTCCTTTTTGTTGCGATCCACCCTTGGGATTGAGATCCTCGTCTCCTGCTTCAAGGGCGTCAAAACAGCGTAAGAGTCCGGCTTTCCTCTTTGCAACCTCTTCAGGATAATCCACTTCGTGGACCTTGCTCATGGGGTACCCTCGCCCAGGGAAACGGGTACGATCAAGTATTTTTTGATATGATGCGGATTCGTCATCGCCGATGACTGGGAAGGTGCTTTGGGAAATCCCTGCGCACCAAAGATCATACGATGTATATGGGTCGGGCTGCTCAGATTGCCGAGTAGTTTGCCGAGTAGCGCGAGCCTGGGAAGTAGTGCGAGCCTGGGGAGGAACCATCCGTTTGACAACATCTTGTTAGGCAAGTGCGAATACCATCCGGATAATTGGTAGGGGGGAAAGCATGTCTTTGTTGAATAAGTTGATATGGAATGGGTCCATTGCGTCGAAAAGATAGCTGTGTATATTTTCGCCGAAGGTCTGATTGTTTTTAACCTGAATAAGGATTGCTGTTACATTGTCCCGGGACAATTTATCGCCTGAATAACAGATAGGTATGACAAGGTCAACCCCAGGCTGGTTATTGGCACAAAGTACCATGGCGCCACGTGTGATGAACTTCCACAGGTACTGGACGTTGATCAAATCGGCCTTTTGAATTTTGACAACATGATTGAACCACATTCGGGCACCCTCGAACCTATCTGCGAGCGGTTTCTTATCCTCACTAGAATGCACCTTGTATGGCAAGAGTGTGGTGGTTTGCGCAGCAGAAGCCCCAAGTAGTGATTCCATAAACTCGCGGACAGATATCCATCATCGTTCTGAGCCCTTTATCACGGCATCACGCGCCTGCATGATAAGCAGGGCCGCAACAAGCTCACCACGCTCGCCGTGGTTGATGCAATTTTTATCCATATTGTCCGATAATTCTCGTATAGGACTTGTCCCACTGGTGATCATGTAATGGGATGCTGCCTCAGCAAGTAATGGCTCTGAGCCAACAGTAGAGAAAAGCACCTCAAAGCCACTTGTGGCTATGGTGCAGAGCCGCATGTGGTGTTCGATCTGCTTGCGCTCTAGAGATCGCGCATTTGGATCTGAGAAATCGAATTCCAGGGGGAAGCGCACAGATAAACAGGCGATGGACCGATCGGTGGGTGTTATCGAAGTGTCACCAGTATTTATTTCAGTATGGTTGGGACCGCCCAGTAATTTCTGAGTAGCGAAGTGCAGCATTTTACTTCGAACCTGACCGACTTCCCCAGAAAATTTGTAACGGGAGCCAAACCTACTCAAAAATTTGGCATGAGTCCTTCGCTAGGACGTAGAAGTCAGAAATGCGTACAAGGGATGGCCTAGGAGACAAATCCACTCGTCCTTCACAACTACGTCCAGTGATGTCTGACCTTCTTCGACAGGCAGTGCGAACTGATCAAAACCAGTCTCTGTGATGGGAGGTAAAACCCATTTGCGGCCTTGCACAACCCGGGAGGATGTTTCCCACTTTTTCTCTGGGGAGAAATGACGAAATTTGCCTGCGGTCGACAGGAACAAAGTGAAGATTGGAAGGTGAACAATATGGACCAAGCAGCGGCGGAGCTCTGAGTATATAGACCAATTTCGATTGTGCACAAATTCCGTGAGAACATGTGCCTCGTCAAAGGCAAGGATGACGAGCGGCCTTTTCATATTTTTTGTTTCCGAGCATGTGACCTCATCTTTGTCTATGAAGTCCTTAAGTTGCGTCCCCGCCATAGAGACTCCATGTTTCTCGTTTTCTACCACCAGATTGAACCCAAGATAGTGTAGAAAGTAGGGTAACCTACCGACGGTAACATAGTATATAGTATCAGGCGACCGATGATGAGTCGCTGAAGCAACTTTCACGAACTTGATGGAGGTCAACCTCACATAGCAAAAAGGAATAAGCAGAGACCCACCTTCTTAGCCATGCCAACGACTTCTGCAAAGAACAATTTACGGTACTCATTCACCTCTTCGAAGCTGTCACCTTGTGTCATGCGGTCATGGAAATGACGGGCCAGGAGCTGTTGTCGTTCTTCAGGGTTAAGTGATTTTAGTGCACTAGTGTCCTGAGACGGTATCAGATCTGTAGTGCTGTTAGGTTCTGGTGTCAAGAGTTGAGGGTAGCACTACCTTCAATGGCTTCCAACCGATTCAACGTAACAAGAAGAAGGGAGCGGATGAAACCATGGAGCAGTTTCGCGACGAACTCCTGCGTGATATCACTATCATCATGATTCTTTAGTTTGTTTAGATCAAGAAGCCAGTTGCGCAGGTCTTCATCCGGAGGTGGATACACTGTACACACTTTGAACATTCACGTAACCTGAGAGAATGGTGGCAAATCAAACCCTGAGATCCTTCTTTGCTCAGACAGATAGGCACAGATATGACGGTTTTCCCAAGTTCATCCACCATTCGAGACTTACCAGTCCCTGATGAGTTGACAATGCTGGCGTGTTGCGCATATACATCCTTTTGGGCAAGGTAAACCGAGATCGTATCAAGGAGGACCTTTTCTGAATTGCCTTCGAATGGACCTTTCCAAGATTGTACAGTAGCTATGGAGGCATGAGTAACATGTCAGATGTCTAGGAACTACAATCTACCGGGACCGGCCCACGCAGTGTCTTCTTCTTCAGATGGGATTGATGGAGGTTGTAGGATTTCTGGATAGAAAGACAAATCATGTGACACTGTTCACAGGGAAGGCATAGAGGACACTCACCGAGACGGCGGGCTTTCGTGAATGACTCCTCCCGCCACTGGTCGATCAGGAAATCATGAAGCCAGTCATAAGTTTTGAACATCGGTTGTACTTCGGCATCGTAACCGTTCTGTTGCGCAATTATCATAAGGGTCCCCAGGAGTACACCTTTACGCCCTATGGGGTCCAACGACACAGGAGAGTGTTGGTAGCTAACGATACGTGCATCCAGGGCCGCATGGTCATCGGGGTTCCGATGGTCCTTTACCATCTTACTTTGGGATTTACCAGGAACTGCCAAGTCGTCGTCACTTGCCACCTGGCCCATAGGAGGGGAGAGTCCTAGCTGCACATCCGTGCCTTGGGGCCCCTGGACGGGTGGTGTGTCCATTTCTACATCACTTTCTTGTTGTCCTCCTCCATCGTCTCGAAACGCCACTCTTTGTTTCACCTTCACCTGGTCAGTGTCTTCACCAGGCCGCTTTGTCATTACAATGAGATGAAAGTCGTGGGTGGAGGATGCGATGTGATGCGGAGAAAGTAACCCCTAACAGCAAGGACATGGCGCATACACATAATTTCGTTCGGAGATTGAGGGCACGTGATCTAAATTACTGTGTATAGCCAAAATCCGCAAAACTGCGTTTGCGGAGTTTAAAGTATTTGGCCCCACACAAAACGAATAAAACAAACACGTCAACGTGAAAAGCAAACAAGCAATCAGTTGTATGTATCTGAAAGTCTGCCAACAATATATTCCTCTGTAGTGATAGGGGCATACTTTGGCTCGTTGCCTGGTCGGTGGCAACTCGGGAGACATGAGATTTCCGCACCACCATTAGGGTTGCAGAAGAATGCAATCGATTGGCGGTGAGGAGTCATCCCACCTGGGTTCGCACTCTCCGCAGGAGGTGCGACGACCCGATGGAGTGTTGAACGAAGGGTGTCGTTGCTCCATCGGGCAAGGAGATCACCGCTGTTCACGACGATAGTTCCGGGCTGAAAAAAATGCGAGGCTCAATTGAACGTTCATCCAGATGAAAAATGAGACATACTATCGGCTTTGCAGGCTGAAAGTGCTTTGTGTGTGGGTTCTGTACCTCGAGCCCACCAACACTATCTTGAAAGAGGAGAGTGAGAGTGCCATAATCTACCCAAGTTCTTGTCATCACTACTCCTCACTGTCACGTTCGGAAACGGAACACACCAGAATGTGCTCCGGCGCGAGATTGGCCTTGCTTCAACAGTGATGTCTTGATAGAGGGATACGATAGTAGTCGAAGATTATGATACTGTTCGTTGATCTTATCTTCGAAGAACATCTCGTCCAGATCGAGACCAAGGGCGATGGCACGCATCACGATCGAATGGGTTTCATGGCAAGTCTGTTCATGATTGTGAGTCGGGAAACGGATGTATCGGTGCGCGCTGCGTGCTTTGAAGAAATCCATCATTGTTTGCCTAAATCCAGGGGCGTCGCTTTCCTGAGGCCAGTGGTTTCTCCAAGTCTTATCCCAGTCGCGACCGATCTCCATGGTCTCTTTCGTGTCTGGCGCCTTGTTGCGTCGTTCAGCTATCTCCGTGGCGTCTGTGGATTGCGTGACAAGTTCGCGGCCAATCTTCACATAGCCGCGGTTAGCCCGAGGGTCCTTCCATGCGAGTTTATCCTATGACAGTTGTCGGTTTACATTCATCAGGAACATTTAGATGGTCGGTAAGAACCCTACTTTGATGGAAGATGGCAAACGGAAAAATTCTGCACTCTGATTCAAAGGGATATTTCAAATTTAACGAGAGGCTGTCTCAGGCTCGTGACGAGCTAAAGGGGCAGACCTTTCTGAACACATTGTCCATCGTGCTCGACGGAATGCCGTGGCCTTGGAGGTATATGAATCCCACCTCTTTGAACCCATCCACAATTTCGTCGGCCGTTTTCCGCTTTTCCGAGAGTGAGTTTGCATGTCGATATTTGCTAAGATCGATCAAGGGAATTCGAAACGTCTGGTCCGAACGAGTGTCCTATCAAATTCAAATCCGATTAAACAGGACAGTTCGGGTCAAGCGGAAAGTACAGACGCGCGCGAGATTGGCCAAATTTCGACGGTGGGCGAGGAATGCACGAGTGTTGGACGACCTAAAGGTAAAAAGACAGCGAGCCATTTGTAGCATGTGCTGTGTCCTTGTCGTTTGTGGCGGGGTAGCGCTGGTTTGGCAACTGCCGAGTATTTCAACGGCAGCATTCCTCACACCACCTCTCCTAGGGACAACGACTTGTACCAATCCATGGCCAACAACAGAGGTGCTCAGTACGGGACAACTCTCGGTTCTCCACCACCTCCTTACGCACCGACTATACCCACCTTTGTACCACATCCCAATTCCCCGTAAGTATTCGTATTTCGCTTGTCGTATCGACCTCGCTAATGGTGTCGAAACTTCAAGTCATAGGATGTCGAATAACAACGGGTGGGTATCCTTCTTTTCCGATCCATAAATTATAACGCCTCACCGCTGTGTTGTAGCCCTAGGCCTAACGAAACGACATCGCTCGTGAACGCGGATAAACGAAAGAAGCAACTCAAGGAAAAATTCCTCCACTACGCCGTCGCAACGCTCTTCATTCTCATGGTAATCAGCTTTTGGTCGGCTGGTCCCATGGTATCATCCGCCGTCCGACACGAGATTGCCGAATGGGAACGCGTCCACGACCAGATGGTCCGCGACATCGAACGACTTCGTGACGAAAAGAGAGACATTTCGGACGACGTTGAGATCCTTCGGATTCACCGCGATGAACAGCGTCGAGAGTGGGATCTCGAGCAGGAGGAACATGAGAAAAGGAGACGTGGACATGTGCCTTTCTGGGGTCAACCTCGACTTTTGACTGCGCAGTGCCCGAATGACCGCTTCCGGCGGTACGAAGCACGGATGTACAACCTTCTTGTTGAGGATGACTGGTTCGCGGCATGCATGAAAGAGCCTATCAAGATCGCCGGGCGAACCCTCCCTTCCCCGCGCTCATGTATCAACCATGTTCGTCCCCTTATTCGCTCGGATGAACCCCATATAACTTTATTTATCCAGGGACTTGATAGCGGTGTGCGTGGTTACTGGTCAATCGAGGTGAACACGCATGAGTGCCCGAGGACGATCTGGGATAGGGTGAGTCAAATATCTTTCACCTTTTGTTCACAGCGACATGCTTACCACTTCCACCGCCCAGCTGAGAAATATCTTCGGGTAATGACGACGAATAGTACGCACGGCGTGGAAGAAGTGCACCGTAGTTTTTTCTTCTTCAATAATGTCATTAAAGAAATCTGAATTGTAACTATCCTGTGTTTACCCAGTGTAGAGAGTATTCGCTGGAATGTTTCCCCGAAATTAAATCTTCTTGCCCCCATCCATCCAATCACACATCGCCATCCGTCCACTACAGAGCCCGAGCATCAAAGGATTTTGAGCGCAGTTAAAGAGGTTCAATTGCGGGTATAATTGGCTGGGGCAGGCGATCGCAGACGCCTGAAGAGTGCCATCAACGTTTTACCTCCGTCCGGCCCCCATCTGTATCGGATTATGAGAATATGTTGTTAGAACAGGTAGTCATCTGACGCACTCTCCGGCAGCCACCTCTGCGCAGCCCCGCTCAAACTCCTCCGATGCTTGGACCTCACTCCACCGTTCGACAACAAAATCCTGAAAAGTCGCCTCATAAGTGCCGAAACATCAAATCAGACACGCTTTCGCCGCTTACCTCCACAAGAGAGTGAAGATCGTCCCACATGACCGAAGCCAGGAGCAAGGCAAAACACGAGTGAGGCGTGATCGTCGTCAACATGTGTTCCAGGGCAAGGGTAGCCAACCCAGGCAGTTCGTATCTATGTGCGATTTGATAAACCGAAAGCGCCGATGCGGGCAGAGGTGTCGAAGTTGGATGCACATGTGGATCCCCAGAGGACGGCGTGGCTGATATCCGCGGGCGCGGGCGTTGTGTAGAGTTGGCGTAGTGCGATGATCCGATGGAGATAGGCGGTGTAGTATGACTGGACGAAGAGTGCGCGGGTGTAGGCACGGTGATGCTGATGGAAGAGTTGTCGGGGACAGCACCACGCCGAGAGGCTGCTGAGCTAGTAGAGCGAAGGGTGGCAGACGAAGACGGCGGCTTGGGGGCAGATGTTGGCCGTTGAACGGGATTTCGCATGCCCGTGGGGGTGGGCTGGTTGCTCGTGAAGGTAGATTTTCCTTGGCTGGAGCCGCTCCCGCGACCATCCACAAGTGAAGGAGCGCTGTCGCCACTAGCCGCACTTACGATGTCGTCGTCTGCCGCACTGCCCTTGTTAAACGTTTTCCAATCCCACTCGCCAGCGGTTCCTCTCGTGCCCAGCCAGCGCACACTCCAGCCGGCACCAATGCCCTCCACGGCCGACCTCGGGTCATCTTCGTCCTCGAACAGAAGCCAGTTCGCGTAGACCCATTTGAGCAGCCAGTAAATGGTAACGAAATCGGCTTCTTCCACAACGACGGTGTGAATTTTGCGTTCCCCAGATGGCAGTGTCTCGGAAAATGCGGAGGAGAGCATGGAAGCGAAGTATTCTGATCTGCGTATAAGAATGTCGGAATGGGCGTATATGACGCGCTTTCGGGCTGTGATTCGCGATGCACCAAAGGAATGTGAAGAAGAAGAGGAAAGCCGACTCTCAGAGTTGGCGGTATTCGGTGGGGTTGGAGAAGCTGAAACTTGTGAATATTCACGAGAGGCCTTTTCGAGACAGATGAATTGGACATCGCCCGTGTCTGTAGTTTCGTTAGTTCCGTCATGAGGAGGTCAATTAAACGTTTGCTGACTGGAGTTATCTAACGAAGCTTCAAGTCCCTCGAGCAGATCACGGGGCACGTAATATGCCGAAGGATGCTGAGGAAAGAAGGGTCCCGTTGGGGTGTGGATCTGGATGCAGATCACGAACGAGTCCGTTTGACGAATTCTTGGGTTCTCGAGTAGCGATGAGAGTGACGGCAAGGCACATTCTGCAGACGCCTAGAATCAGAAATGCGAAGCAGAAAGATACACCCCAATAGAAGCTTACGCCAAACTTCGTTGTCCTGCCTGAATGTCCACTCAGTTTGCCAAATATCCCATGCCCAGTCGGCCTTCGCACCACGTTCCCCGATACGATCGTCTTGACACTTGATAGCGGCCAACATGGATGCCGCGATCTCGTACTCAGCATTGGGGTAGTCCAACATAAGACACGTCACATAGAGGGAAAGCGTGGGGAGGTGTGTCGTTGAGTGTTCTGTATCAGACGGCGTCCGCGCTGAAACGACCTCTAAGATTAACAGAAGGAAAGAATCGTGCATGTCACACACCAATTTCAAGCTTGTATTTTCCATCTCCGAGCATGGGAGACTCTCTAAGAACCCCAAAATCATCACGGTCGGGCCCTGCCCTTCCGTCTATGGTCTCATCTGAACCTCGACCCTCCACAAAATCCCGAAGCTTCCCGACATCCTGAACGACCCACTCAAAGGCCTGTGGGATACGCGCGTGTCAGATCAGACTCTGCTCAAACACCATGCTCTGAGCACACCGTGAATGACCAATGTCGTGTCAAATCGTCTTGGTTTGCAGAAGCGGTGGATACACCAGTCGTAGTACGTCTTGCTGCCGTGTTCGTTGAGTGCCACATTGTGTTAGAGGAGCTGGAACCTGATGAAGGTCTTTGATCCCAGACCTCTGGTCGGGTTGTACCAGTTGAGTGAACTGACAAAGAACTCTGGGAAGAGCGATGCGAGTAGGTCGACCATGGCCAATGTGGCCGGGACAAGACACGACCAGATAATGGCGCAGGTGAGGATTGTGGAGAACTATTGTGTGGCGTATGGTCACTGGCAGACATAGTCTACAGCCCTTAGTCTTTAAACCCGGCGAACAATGGTTGAACTCGAACGGGTCAATGGACTGTCAATGGTCACTTGTCCTCACAACTCAACACGCTGCGGGATTCCACTTAAGTTCCCACGATGTTCAGGGGTCACAAACATCACTGATGTTCATCGTGTATTGACTATGCGACTACACTACCCGTAACCATCTTCCTCGCTCTTAATAGGTTGCCCAGAGGGGTTCTGGAAAGATACTCCGCATTACTGAAAGATTGGTTATTAAAATGCCTACAAAAGGACGATAGAAACCACGTACAGCGCCAATGTTCTAACGCTTCGGTTTTTTGCCAGTCCATCAGCCGGTTGCTCGTATCATTGAGAACCCAGTTGTCTCCATTCTTGGTATCCCCACGAATAAGCCTCAGATCTACTTCACGTTCCCGAAGCGTGTCAAAGATCATGGCGCGGAGATGTGAGCCTCCATAGTCAGTCTCTGTCGGAGAGCGGAAAGACAGCGGCTTCGTAGAGGGAGAACAAAAGAACACCTGCAACACGAAGCTCTGAGTGTCAGTCTTCACGTCAGAATATCGAGACTAACCAGGTTGACAAAGGTGTTGGGAAGATCAGCTTGATTAGGGGGAAGGTCGTGTAGCACGAGGCACTGGCCAAAACTCTTCTGTAATGTATAAAGGATTGCTTTCGCAGGATTTGAGTTTATCCTCCCCGCGAAGTTCTGATATGCATCAGCCAATGGACACCGATGATTCATAGCACGTGAGCCAGCTCACCACTGCGACCACGCCGTCAGGATTCATAACGATCTTTAGGTCTTCCCAGAATTGAAGAGTGAATAAATGTGCTGGCACTCCGCCGCCAGAAAAGCAATCATGCACCACGTAGTCATAATTTTCGGTATTAGAGACCCCATGTTGTAGCGCTGTTCGTCGCTTCTCGGCGATAACAATGCGGGCATCTTCCAAAAAGACGCGATCGCTGCCAAGATCGGGTAATCCAAAGTACTGACGAGAGGCGTTGTATACGGCAGGGTCGATTTCAATGACAGTTGTGTCGATAGCTTGCCTCGCAAAGGACGTGACTGCAACACCAGCTCCCAGACCACTGTAAGAGATCAAGATCTGCTATGATAATGTAGGATGGGATACAGGAGCCTACATGAACAGTGCTTTTTCATGGCCACTTCGTATTGCTCGACCAGTTGTGTCAACCAAGCGAACAGCCTCTTGTAACACAAACGCGCTATAAATGGAATCTCCTAGAGGAGTGCCTTCAGCATCGAGCAGAGGAGCGCCGTTGCCTCGGGTCGAAACTTGGTCCCCAATCCAGACACCGCCCAGGATGGAATGTGAAGCACGGAGATATCTGAGCGAAGGTGGCTGGTGTTCGTGCGTGCCAGGTACCCAGGAATCAGATGGCAAAGACTCGCCAACTACTATTGTGCCAGTGACGGATGCCACTGACGATAGAATCCGCAGTGGGAAGTTCGGGTGTGTGTAAGGCCTTGTCGTAGGTTGCGGCAACAGAGGGGGGTCCAGGAACCAAAGCAGAGGGGGAAAAGAAAGAACGACAAGCCATGTAAGGAACCAGCTCGAGGAAGAAGGCATCAAGGGCCTGTCGCGATTACGGTCTCGTCCCGTCCGGAGAGATATCACCGCCGTAGGTGCGGAGGGGAACGCATAGAGCGCGATGAAAATTCCACCAATTATGCGGAGCTAGGATGTCCATGAGGCTTACATTTTGGGAAGAGCAATCTTACTACTTACGATACTATTGTTAGAGTATCCGAAGCGGTACGAATCTATCAAGCCACCCCAGACTGGTTGAAGTCCAACGGTGCTCGTAGCACACGCCGGAAGAATCGTAAAGCGCGCAGTGGTATTATTGGATGTATGGGCCTCGAATATCGTCTAGATGCTGTGAGCGCGTCAAAAATACTAGGGAAGAATTGCATATCCATACCATTATACGTTTCACCAGGGACACACCAACGTAAATAACTGGAAAGAGAACAACCAGGTGCGTGGTTATGGAACCAATGGCGGGGTTCCCAATCCTTCCAGTATATAGTGCTGTCCAATAGGAGGAGGCAGGGATCAAGGCGACTAGGCAACCCAAGATGGCGATAGAAGGCCTCAAAGGCGGCACAGGTCCAAATGCGCCCGCGATGGTCGCAACCCAGACTATTTTTTCGAGGTGGAGGTGCACGGGAACGCTCCCATACAATGGATCCAAAGCGAGGGCGTATAGGAAGGTAACGAGTGAGTTTGACGCGATGAGCAACAGGATAGGAATGACGAGCGCGATGAAGAGATGGGACTTGTGTTCCTCTACTTGGGGTTGTGGCAGCTCCTGAGAAGGGACTGGGACGGCCTGCGTCTTCTCTGCCTTTTTTTTCGATGCCGCGGCATTATCCCGTTTTCTGCGTGGTTGTTGGGGCATTTTGGTAGCCAAGTGCTAACCACCAACCGCGGCGCGGCTGCCTGTATATATGCATATGCACGGGACGCGACGGACCGTCTCGGCCAAACATTCGTGCTGTTCCAAGTGCTGTTCCGAGGCTACGCGTGTGGCTGTGTTCGCTTCACTTGCATTTCATCTACTGTAATACCCACGGCTGGATCTTGGGTCTATCATCTCGTAGTTATCACTCGTATCAAAGAGCTTGAAGGATGGAAAACGGTCCTCAATCTCGCAGCGAACCCACTCTCATCTTCGACACCTTCGACGTCGACCTTGTTGTCAAGGTGCTGTCGCACACCGTATTCAGTGAGTCTCGAGGTTCCTCCACCTTTGAACATTCTGATACGGGGATATCAGGTCCATTCTTTCTATTTTTTCAGCCTGTCTTTTTCTTCTTCCATGGCAGCAAGTTAACTGATACCCCCATCGTGATATCATCCGTGTATTGGGTATTAGTGTCGTTGTTCTGTGCGTCGTCTCCTAGCCCTAGACACCTGGAACAAACATTTCTCTCCAGGGTTTTTAAAATGGTATTCAAGGTTGTATCGCAATCAAGGAAGTTTGCTCTTTGGGCCGGGCCCACTTGACTGGGGTGAACAAATCGTACTCATCACCGGAGGTTCGAGGGCAGTCTTTGTTCACGCCACACATCTTTAAATCATCTATACAGGGGCGTCTGGAGTCGGGGAGTTACTCGCAAACACTCTGGCGGTCCGCAATGTGACAGTTGTTGTTCTCGACATAAAGCCTATCGTCACCGAGAACTGTGCGTGCCGTGTCACGAACTCGCCACCGTTACCTTTGCCAATTGAATTTCAGATAATATCACTTACTACAAATGTGATGTGTCAAAATGGGAAGAGGTTGAGGCGGTCGCAAAGAAGGTTATCGAGGAGGTAAGGCGCCATTTTCCTCCGTTGCACACGATCAAGACCATCTTCGTTAGATCGGCCATCCTACCGTGCTCGTCAACAATGCTGGCGTTGTCCAAGGGAAGCTTGTCCTGGACCTCTCGCCAGAAGATATTAGGCAGTCTGTGTCCTCAATCCCCACCGTAAAATCATCAATATTTAACCTTCACGCCAGAACCTTCGACGTCAACACACTCGCTCACTTCTGGACCTTGAAGGCATTCCTCCCAGAAATGATCAAAAAGAAGTCTGGTCATATCGTCAGTGGCACCATCCTTGTCGTTGATATTACTGTTGTTGACCAGCCGTACAGATCACTGTAGCTTCTATCACCGGTCTTTACGGGATCGCGCAGATGAGTTCGTATTTTGCATGGTTTCTCTGTGTGTCCTATGACTGAAATAATCATAGCCGACTATAATGCATCCAAGGCTGCCAATGTTTCACTGCACGAGTCGTTGCGGTACGAACTTGACAAGCGGTGCGTCCGTCGCAGCCAAACCACAAAACGGCATCTAACATCTAACACCTGTGGCCTAGTTATCACACACCCCAGATTCGTACTAGTCTTATCCTACCAGGCCACATCATGACACCTCTTTTCTCAACCGTCCGATTCCCAAACAGCAGGCTTTTTCGATTCTGCTTCCCTTCCTTGGAGCCGATCACTGTCGTAAAGGCAATTATTGCAGCGTTGGACGAGCAGCACTCGCGGACAATTTACCTGCCGTTCTATGCAAACTTCACCCCAGTCCTTCGCTTACTTCCTAGCTTTCTGAGGGACTTCGCGCAATGGGTAAGACATATTTGACCCTGCTTCCCATCCTTCACTAACATTCTGTACAGTATACGAATGCAGATTACGCCATGGCAGATTTCACGAAGGCTTCTGGCCGCCGAGCAGATGAAGGCCCCCTCCCTGACATATCTCATCGTTCCAAAAACGACTAGGGAGCAGTACCCAGTGACTAAAAGATGTGTAGTTCCTAGACGGTACCCCACTAATTTATGGTGTCTTTGCGAGGGCTATGACCTGGCACCCTTCAGAGAACCAGGATTTTTGTCACGCAATTTATGCTTGCTCCTCAGTGACTGGAAGAAGTTGAAAGGCTGTGTACCAATACATGAATTCACTTTCGGATGACGAGCATGAGACAACTCTCCAACCTGATCGCCAACCGACATGAAAGTGCGGGGTTATATTGGCGCTACAAGATCATGCGAGTGCCAAATTGTCCCCGCGCAAAGGACAGAGAAGCGATGATTCAGAGACTCGGAAGTCATAAAAATTACATGACCGGAGAAAGTACATCGTCTGGATTCCGCGGTATTGGCAGTCAGACGCCCGATTGCCTAAGCGAGTTGTGCATGATGCAAAATATGGGATATGGCATGGGGCATGCGAACATATAACGAGTAGACGTTAAGACATTCCGTCCCCTAGCACAACATCTGGGCTGTTATGCCCCCTTAACAGCATACTTCCTCCGTGGGAAGTGAGCATCCTTCTTACGTTGCTTGAGAGTTTTAAGAGACTTTTCGTGCTAAAACCAAAATTCTCAATTGACGTAGTTGAAAGGGCTGTGTGAGAAGAAAACCCACCTTGGTCAACCGCCGCCGGATAGCACGAGTCTTCTTCGGTCGAAGGTCAAGGGGAAGGTATTTCTTCTTTTTGTAATGCTCTCGGGTACCTTGGCGTAATTTTTGGTTTGTCACGGTGAGCACCCGGGCGATCGACTTGCGCACGGTGTTACTGTACGTGGGTGAGCCCCAAACCCAAATACTATGAAATGAGAGGTGTAAACACACATCTTGGTCAGCTTGGATGCTGAGCCACCGGCGATCTTCTGTACGCGCAACGTGAGAAGCTCAGTTTTCAGTTCTGTCAGCTGCTTCGCCAAGTCATTCTTGGTCCTGTCAAGTGAACGCCCTGCTCTCAGCAAAACTCGTACTACTGGCGCAGAAAGTCCAGACGCACTTGGACTGAAGTTCGTACGCCTTGACTTTGTTTGGCATCGCGTGAGGAAAGACTGGAAATGAAGGAAGACGTGTGAGCGAGATGAAACACCGACTTGAACCGAGATAGTTACATTGAGACGAGCGGCCTTGAACGTGTTGCAATGGCGGTCGATATTCACCCCACAAATGGCTGATGGGATGAATTATACAGTTTTTCAGCCACTTCCCACGGCTGCATTCACATATGCCGGCCCGACATTACCCGACAAACCAAATCCTACTCAATCATGGCTTCTCGAAGAAGTTTGTTTCGCCCTTGTATTGACCTTCACGACGGCCATGTGAAACAAATCGTGGGCGGCACACTCTCAGAAACGGACCCAGGATCCTTGAAAATAAACTTTGTTGCAAAGTATGCTATGGGACCTCCTGTCACCTAAAGTAGCTAAGTTGGCTTTAAGAGAGGCACCTGGGGACTTTGCACGCCTGTACAAACTACACGGACTCGAAGGTGGACATTTGATTAAGCTTGGGCCGGGGAATGATGAGGCAGCCAAAGACGCGTTGAGAGCTTGGCCAGGTCAGCTCTGAACCTGCGCTCGCTTGGTGATGGATCATGAATCTATGGTTCAGGCGGATTACAGATCGGTGGCGGAATAACTGACAAGAACGCTGTGTCATGGATAGAATGTGGAGCCAGTAAAGTGAGTCAGTCCCCTTGTCATGTCGCGTCTTTGCCATGATCGGAGTTTCTCTGCTCAGGTTATCGTTACCTCGTATTTATTTCCCGAACAAAAATTCTCTCTGGAAAGATTACAGACGATGTCATCTCTAGTGGGGAAAGAGCGCCTAGTCGTCGACATCAGGTGTGTCTGCTCGGCGGTATTACATTAGGGATCTGGTACAAATATCAATCAGCTGCCGTCGGAGAGGACATAAATGGATGGTGGCGATGAACAAGTGGCAAGACATCACCGACACAGAAGTCTGTCAAGGTGCGAAGTGGTCGACTTCTGTCACCGAGACATCCGTGCTAGAACCTCCTTGCAGAGACATTAGATCTGCTGTCGAATTATTGCAGGTAGGAGTGCTCTGCTGTTCTAGATTGCGTCTTTCATCCAGGATCGAAGCGAATTTCTTGTGCATGCAGCGGACGTAGAAGGTCTCTGCCAGGGAATAGATGATGATCTCGTTGCTCGTACGTGTCCTTGCGGCCTTGCATTTCTGCGCTAAGCGGAGTAGTCCTCGGTAAATGGACAACAATCCCGACAACGTACGCTGGAGGTGCTAAAGGTAAGATAACTATGGCCAGAGTGGCTCCTTCTCACCATCGTTAAGATATCTCGGACTTGAGCACAGTCCAACGGCTCTCAGATGGAAGAGTTGATCTGACCTATGGCAGGTTAGCTGCTTTATTGCTTTGGGATGCTTGTTCTGATCATAGTGTTATCAGTGCTCTCGATATATTCGGAGGAAATTTGGTCAGGTTTCAGGATTTGGTCGATTGGAATAAGACCGGTCTCTCGGGGTCGTAAAGTAATTTGGCTCCCATAGAAGAGAGGACAATTGCATTTGGCGTCTTCTCATTTCATTCATTGGTTAGTATTGTACGTGGAGCTAATGGCTTCGCCTCTGAGCTATATTAAACGTCTGAGGACATCTTCAGTAGCTCAGCGAAGCTCCCAAAATTCTCGTCAAATGCTCTCTGCCATCCTCACCGGCAACATCCCCGACACCTGGAGCAAGATCCAACACACGCCGTTGCGGCAACGTTCGTTCTACAAGCATCGGTACGTCTGCCTTTGAATAACCAACGGCCTCGAGGCCCCTTGGCACACCAAGGCCATCCAAGAAGGATGCAATGGCTTCGAAAAGATGGCAGCCAACAGCGCTGTCCGGAATGGAGGTTATGGACTGGTCGAGAGGAGTTGTCTGTTTAAAGACAGCGAGTACTTGGCGGTGCCTGTCGGGGGAAGATGGCGCGGTAAATTGGAAAACGGCAGGGCCAGTGAGGGCGACGCTGATCCCATGGGGAATAATTGGGTAGTCAACTTGATAGCCAGCATGTTGGTACTTGGGACCTTTCTTGTTGAGCCCAGAAATCTGTGAACATGAGCATGAGCAGAGGTCAAAACCGCAAACAGTGACTTTACGGGATAGCTCATGCCGTGGCACAGGTGGACGCCAGCATTACCGAAACCGATACCAGCGAACGACGCGGCCAATCTATAGAGAAAATGATACGTGAGCAACCCTTGATATCAATGAGACATAAAATTACAGTAATTGGCGACGCGCTTCAGTATTGTCCTTGTCTTGGGCCACCTTGGGAAGGTACTTCACAGTTTGTTCCAAGGCCCAGAAAGAAAATATATCGGCAACTGGATTGCTGCCCTGATATGCCGGTCTGAGGATGGGATTTGCGGGTCTTGGCGATCGTTCGGTGTACCTGCAGCAGGCGGATTAGATTCGAGCGGTAAGGACGACAGCCAAACGAACGGTATTGCGGTGAAACTCTCCAAACTGTGGAAGAGTACATCGAGGCCTGCGCTAATATGCACGGCCGTGGGGCAGGATTCCGTGTTGAACGTGTCGACGACCCCAAGAGTGGGCTTCAACGCGCGACTGGCAATGCCAGTCTTGAAGGACTTGGAAGTGATATCAAGGATAGCAGTGCCGGTCGTTTCAGAGCCAGTTCCAGCAGTAGTCGGAACTTAATGACCTACAGTCAGTTCCATGGAAGATTAGCACACGCTGAAACATACCCGCAATCAGAGGACGTAGGGGCTTTGAGATGGGCAGACCCTTCCCTATTGGAGCATTGATGAAATCGTACAGGTCTGCGTCGCGGTAGACGGTGAACCTTCGGAGATGTCAGTACAGCCACCAGATTTGAAGACGAGCATCGTACAGGTTGGCCGCTTTAGCGGTATCAATAACGCTTCCACCGCCCACACTGTACGTAAACGTGAGCAGGGGTAGCCACCCTGGGGGTTGAACGACTTACGCGAGGAAGTGGGAAAAATCATGTTGTCTCGACCAAGCAATTGCTTCTCGCCAGCTGTCCTCTGTTGGCTCCGTCACAACTCGGTCGAATATCTCAAAAGGTAAATCCTGCTGCGAGGAGAGCGACTCAATCGCCTTGAGTAGAAGTCAGGTTTGAATGCGTGACACATCAGCAGTGAATCAACGTGCCATCTTCATGGGGAGAAGATTGGCGACGTTGGGATCCGTGAAAACAGCCACCTGCGACATTCCTCATATCAGTATTGGGCCACGTCCCGGAACACGTAACTAACTTTGGTTGCCTTCATGTTCTTCAAGTCCATACCGACCTCACGGGTGACGCCATCTCCAAAGCGAAGGTTGGATGCGGCAACCTGTGTGAAAGGTATACCAGAACCGCATGAAGTAAATAACGCGCTAATAATACCTCAAAAGCATACTCCTTTTCAACTCTTTCGACTGGCGTTGCGAGTCTTCGGAACTGAGTAGCGATCGCATGAATGTTGTGAGGTGTATGGGATCCATGACAAGGACAGTTGGAATGTTGGGAAGCGTTGATGAGCCGCAGAATGGCAGAGCGAGATGGGGTCATGGATGTGGCAAAATGGGGAACGGGGAAATTACGTTGTCCTGGGGTAAATTTGAGTTACATCCGGCCATTGGTGGGAATGTCATTTGCCAACGAACTTCATCGAACTTCGCACGGCGAAGCTGAAGAGCTGAAGCTTTTGAAGGTTGATTGATATATTGCTCCCTGAAAGTGATTTTCAGACAATTCATGAATGATTGTTCGGTTCTCGACCTCTCTTTCAAAAATGATCGCGGATTTAAACTCCCACGAACAGAAAAGGACAAAGGTATAATACATTAGCCAATTCCGGTTCGCCTCAGGCTCTCTGCAGGCCCCGGATTCGCTTCCACCCTCATTCTACGCTCCTTTCGCTTTCCTTCGTTTCCCTTTATTCTGGGAAATGAAACCCTTCATTCTTTCGTTCACTTTCGCTCTTTTATCTGCTACCGTCCTTGCAGTCAAGTTCCCAGTGAGGAAGTCCAGTAGACATTCCCTCTCGTCCAGGTCCGGGTCCTCAGGCATATCCACGTATAGCCCCCATGTCTTGGCCTCGTCCTCCGCTGCTTTGCCAAGTGATGCTTTTCTCAGGTGTGTGCCGGCTTTTGGTTTCTAGAAAGGCTCTGTCCACTCAGCTTTCCCCAAGCACCGTCAATGACATGATTTATATTGCCAATGTGCGTTCCATATTCATTGACCAGACTTGTTTGTTAACTCGCAGTATAGGTCACTCTCGGAGGCGTCGGTGCGTGTCCCTGATCTAATTTCAGAGCCAGTCGTTTCATCTACGGATAGACTATCATTTGCAAATGGACACGGGCTCATCTGACCTTTGGATAATGGGGCCATCATCACCACTACCCAACTCGAATCAGACGGTGGGTGATTGCTCGAGTTTTTCATCCTGCACGGCATCTGACAAGATGGCTAGTCAACGACATATAACCTGACGGTGTGCCTTGGTCTCTCCCTTTCCCGGGTGATCTCAGTTCACTTGACCTTCACAGTATGGTATCGGGTGGGCTTATGGCCACATATCCTACTCTACCGCGGAATTCTCTGGGTATCTTATCCCCTCTGTATGATCCACGATGGGCTCTAAAGGCATTTTCTTTCAGCATATCCGTCCCAAATCAAGCATTTCTTGACGTGTCCAGTGCTCAGAACCCTGCCATCTCCTATGGTACGAGTGGTATCCTAGGCCTAGGCTTCACCTCTCTCTCTACTATCGATGCCCTCGTCAATAAAACGGGTTCATCATCGGGACGCAGCCTTTTGTACAATCTTTTTCTTGACAACCCCAACGAGCCCAACTTCATAGCATTCTCTTTGCAAAGATCGTCTGACCCTACTGCCGATGTTCAAGGGACATTTCTCATCGGTGAAGTCGATCCCGAGTACGCTGCGGTCAACCAAACTTCACCGATTCCCACCTTCCCCGTATCCGACCCTACACGCTGGACCGTTCTGCTGGACGCTATTTTAGTTGGAAACACATCCATTTCTCTAACTACCAGCGTCCCAAGTGCGCCCTCAAACAGAGCAGTTGTGTTACTGGATAGTGGAACGTCCTACAGGTGTGTTAACATAACCCCGCGGTTGGACTCGTGACTCAGAGCATGTAACAGCTACGCGCCGCCGGAGGTGTGCAACGCGATTTATGGTAATATCGATGGAGCACAACTGGATCCACAAAGCAATCTATGGTTGATTCCGTGTAAGACTGAGATTGATGTCGCCGTGCAGATCAAGTAAGGGTCATATTCATGTCATGTTATTGTACAATCTCACGATTTCCTCAGTGGCCAGGTCTTTCCCCTCCATCCCCTTGACATGGTCCCGACGAGCGCCTCCTATCCAGGCAGTTGCGTGGGCTCCTTCGTTCCCAGAGATATCTCGTCCATAGCCGCTGGTAACTTGTAGGTCCTTCTCTCTCAAGCAGATCTAAGACCATCACTCAGCATGACATGTTGAACCTCCAGCGATATGATTATTGGCGACAACGTCCTCCGTTCTGTGTATTCTGTCTATGACTTTGGTGATTTTGATTCATCAGGAAAAATGGGGGACCCATATGTCAAATTTCTTTCCCTCGTCGACCCGGATGCAGCGTCCAAGGACTTCGCAACTGTTCGGGGCACTGTCGCCCGCACGAATATTACGTATAGTGCAGCAAACTCGACGGCAGCAGCAGCTGCAGGCAAAACTACGGTCTCCCTCTCGGACGACATCACAAATACGCTGGACAAGATCAACATGTACTTCCCCATCATGTTGGCGATCCTCGGACTGAACGCCCTTGTCATCCTCCTACTCGCCATTGCTGTCTTTATCTATCTCTGGCGTCGTCGGAGTGCATCATCTGCGTTATTGAAGCGAAGGACGGCTCGGCGGCTCACACCTATGCCCCTCGACATGCTATCCACGGACACGTTCTCCCCGCCCCCTGATACACTGCCACGAAGTTCATCGCGCCATGCCTATCAACCTGTCTCGGTGGCACTCAGCGAAGACACGTTTGTCCCGCCTTCCCCCTCCTTCCACCACGACGGGAGCGGTGGATTCAAAGGGCGAACCTTCGACGACCGCCCCAAGTCTGTTGCGTGAGTCGTGAGGCATCTGGGTTACTTACAATAGACTACCTAAGCCTAACAGGTCAGTGTCTTTCCCAGTCTGGTCTGGTTGGTCATACACAAGTCGCATTTAATCGCTATATCACACACTCTCTGCACTGCCTTGCTATGCCACGTGTGTTGTCTCAGTTGTAAGTGTACGGTACATCTATGAACCGCAGTCTGCCCCTTGCTACCTGACGCATCGCCCACTGATGCGCTCGCACATACCCCATGTTGACATTTCACATATTGGACTCATACTATTGGACATAGTTTCCGTATTCTCGGACAATGATATACGCTAGTTTTCTTGGGGTAATCGCATTCCTGGATCTTGTGGCATGATTCCAATTCAATAGCAAATTGCAGAATGAGGGATACTAACAATTAGACACCCTTGCCCTGTCGGAGTGGCGATGTGGTGAAACTGATCACAAGAGAGGAGTTTGCTGGGCTGGTATAGTAGTATGATACGATGGGACATGATTAATACCTACAGGACATCCGATCAGGGTAGACACGTTCATTTGTGATTGTTTTCCAAAAACGATTCGGCCCGTCTTCGGAGATCCGACCATACCTCGGGCTTGTATTGCCCAAGATCTGCATCAACACTGGGTCTCCCCGCGCCGTCATGATCAGGAGGAAGGGACGGGGAAACCGTTCGGAGCACCTGAACGATGCAGAGCGCGAGCGAAACGTGTGCCTTCTTCTCCAGCGGTTCCAACCGTCTGATAGCCGAGGTCGACTCCCAAACGTCGAGGACGGAGCCGAACGCGTTCAAGAGCTCGAGGCAGCGCCGCTTTTCCTCCCATGGCGCTACGATCGCGAGTTTGAGGAGGTACACCCAGGCCCTGACGGGCATGGACCCGCGTATGGGGCCCTGATACAGCACCGCGCGGGCTATGCGCAGCGCCGACTCGGCGTCTTCGCAGCGGTAGCAGAGCTCGAGCGCGGACGCGATCGTATGCTTGTCCGGCGGAGCCAGCTTTTCGTTGCTGTTGCTGTTGCTGTTGTTGTGACCCTGCCCATGCGCGACCATCCACTCCACCCACTCGGCCGCGTTCTTCCCGCGCGCGGACGAGGTAGAGCCCCCCTTGGCGAGGAGGATGTGCGCGTAGAGGAGTTTGGGCAGGTGCCACGGGAGGAGGATGGCTCGTAGCTCGCGCGAGGACATCACGCTCTGCGCGTAGTGCACGGCCTTGTCTGGGTGGCCGGTCGCGATGCAGCCGTCGAGGGCCGCGCCGAGTATCCAAGTCGTCGGCTCCACTTTGGGCAGCGGCGGCGAGGAAGAGGAGGACGGGGGTGGGGGTTGGTCCTCGCCTGGTCGGGGAAGGTCGCAGATGTCGCGCAGGATGTCGAACATGAGCTCGTGGTCCTGTGGCTCTCCGCGCGAGAGAACTCTGACGATGGCGTCGACGGAGCGCGGCTCGATGTGGTCTTGTAGTCCCCTTTCGAGGCTGCGCATGTGCCGCCGCCAGGCGTACTTTGCATCGGACACCAACTGCGCGATGACCTCCGGTTTTGTCTTCGGCGAACCCACCCGGTCGGCCAGAATGCACAAGAGGGAGCTGTAAACTTTTGAGTGGGGCGCTAGCGGACCGTCGGCGTCCAGCTCATGGAAGACGTCAAAGGCCTTTTGGTACTCGCCAGCCTTCCCGAGGATAGAGATGTAAAGAGCGATGGGGTATAGGACGAGTGAGGCGCTGGCGGTATTGTGCACCAGGTTGTGGTGCTTCTCGAGGTGCAGTTTTAGTTGTGCGTACACGGAGTGCACCGATTCGAGCTGCTTTGAGAACCCTTCCCAATCCTTGACGGCGGTGTAACCGCTCATCATTGTGGCACACGTCCTGACGTTCGGCACGAAACCGCGACGTTTCATCTGTAACAACATGACCAGCCAGCCAAACTTAGCACCAATCGACCAAAAGGGATATGACGGAAGTGGCATGATGACGAGTGGTGGGAACATACATCTGTGAAGACGCTGTACGCGAGCTTGTATTTCTTGGCGTACATGCATTGTTGGATGAGCGTGTTCCACACCTTGATATTTTGGGCGTTCCGTGGAGCGCTTTGGAGCGTGGTGACGGCAAGGTCCACATCGCCGCTCTCGCAAAGCGTGATGAGTCGCCCGGAGAGTTCATAAGGTTGCAAATGCGAGCGCTTCCGCTCTCCGTAAGGTGGAGCCTCTTCAGCAGATGACCCGGGACGACGTGGAGCTGCTGAAGGCTTGGCAGAATGCACGGAATTGGTGGCCGCTGTTCTTGTCCTTGTTGTTGGCCATGGTGATTTTGATCCTGGGATAGAGCGTGGTTGCTTCTTGCCGTCCGAGTAGTCGGGAGGGGCTGAAGGGCGAATGGTCGACAACGAACGCACTACGCCAGGTCCCTGCCAACGCGGGGCGGACGCGAGCACGAGTGTCGCAAAGGTGCGACATGCCAGCAGACGCATTCACGCGGGAACGGAATCCGGCTGGAAGAAGGACAGTGGGATCTAGAACGGAACGGGGCAGCATCCGCATCCGCAATCGCGCCGTAGAGGCGAGGTCAGCGCGAGGATTTTAGATTGATTGAATAGGTGGAACTACTGACTGAACCCAATCTTTGCTGGCTGCTTCGATTGATTGCTCCACAGGATAACTCCACAGGGAAGCCCCACCTGATCCACACTTCGGTCCTTTGTTCTTACGGTGTTGAGTATAAAGGTGACCCACTGTTGGGGTTGATGCTAGACACGCGCTATTGTATGTGTATGTGCCAACCCGAAAATGATGCTCGTCAAGCTACCCGCGCTCATCGGACCAACCCTCGTCGCCGTTTTCCTCACGGCCTTGGTGCACGCTCACCCTATCTGGAACATATTCAATACCAGAAACTCCATCGATTCCCTCGTCACAGGCTCTAGCGTCCTCCTTGCAGGAGGCGTAAAGTTTGGTGTCCTATATTATCTCACCACGCCATCGCCTCCAGGTACGAGCGCTCTAGGGACGGATGTGCCATAAACCCTGTCTCACACGAGGCCTGCAGGCTCGACCGGAAACCTCACGGTATCTTTCTTATCCAGCCCGGATGAAGCTCCGTTATTCTTCCTGCACAGAGGTCATCTCTTTCATTACACGAATGATTCGGACATCTTCCATGTCAACGTCTTGAACGTCACCGGAAATACAGACGAACCGCTGCCTTACAAGTTGATCCTGGGAAATAAGCACGATGGCCTCCTGGACGCCACGTGGCGCTGGAGAGGGGCATTTTTGCACGTCGACCGTGGTCAAGAGACCAACAATGGCCTGTATTACATGTGCTCGTCGTCCAGAGATGGAGAAGAGGGGGTCTACACATATTTTGACCTGTAAGTGCAAGTCACTCATGTGCCATCGAGAACAGGAGTGTTAACCCCAGAAAGTATATCGCCGCCTAAAGGGTGCAAAGTGGTTACACTCCATAGCTTCGGTACAGCTGCTAACCAGCCGAAGCAACGCCCGTTATTTGCATAGTTGGTTAGCCCTTCATCTCCTATCAATCCAGTTTAGCTATTGGCAGACAGTCCGACGGATTCATCCGGGGTTGAACGATCGCATTTTCACCGTCTACAGCTATATATCACTTAGACAGGCTGAGATCTACACGCCGAGCCAAAAAGGTGGCAAAGAACAAAGTGACGAAAGCGATGGAGACAACTTTAGGCTTCTGTAAATGCGCCGACAGCGGAACTTTATATGTGACCTACGCCAAACTCGTCAGCGGCGTTCAAATCACCGTCCGTGCAACGACTCACGTAGATCAGTCCGCTGTGCTTATCGGTCAAATCCTCGAATGATAACGTGACAGCGGGGCGCCCAATGGAATCGAGATATGTGATGTGCGTCGAGTGCTGTTGGGTAATCGGAGCGAAAGGAGGAAAGACCTTGATGTCACTGTAAAACCCTGTTCAGTAACCACACAGAGACAACACTTCCAAGTTCACGCTAGCTTACGTTGCACCTTCCGGCAATGTTATCTTCACTTCTGCCTCATTGACAACGGCACCCGGAATGACGGTTTGGACCGGAATGCCAATGACATACCTTCCGCTGCTGGCGTCATATCCAGCCGAATCCGCGAGGGGTGAATCCCACCCAATGGTGAACGAGTAGTTCCAACCACCCATGAGGGGGTACCGTGGGCGCAACTCCAGCGTACTGTATTGCTGGTTATCCGCAGCTTTGGGCACAGATGGCGCTGCACGCAAACGCGACGTGGACACGTTGCCATTCAGGTCATAGTAGTATGCGGAATGGATACCCGGAGGAAGGTGAAGGGTCAGGGAAGGAATGATGTGTGGCGGCATACGATTGTAATAAGATTGGCTTTGGTGCACGAGGCGTGCAAAATGCCCTTTGAGCCTATCAATAACGTTAGAACGGAAGCGGTGTGGATGCAGATAGGTTAGAGGCGTACTCTGGCCCGGCGTTGCGTAAGGCAATGTCGTTCTGAATGTTCAGGTTAGCACCCCAGTGGCTGATCTCAGCAGAACGCTTCAGGGACGTAATCTCCAGCACCGGGGCGGCAAAGAAGTAATGGATCAAGATGGGCTTTTGGCGCTCCTTGATGAATGCTGCGGATGCGGATGGAGGAATGTTGTTAAAGGGCCCGTAGGTGATCGTTGCACCAGATTTTGTCGCGATGTTATCAGTCGTGAACACATCCAAGCCCTCGGGGGTGGTGTACGAGATGATACGAGGTGATGGCGCACTGAGGCCGTGTTTATTATTGCGCCATGTAATACACGTACGTTTAGTTAGCACGTACCGAACTTTAATCCTTTGCGTCGCAGTCTTGTACGGACTAAGCACGAGCAGGTCACCCTCATACTTGAGCGCCTGGTCACCTTCCTGGCCAACCTGTGGGGGCCAAGGATAGGTGGTGTGCGTATGAACGGTCTCTACGACAAGGTTGACCGTGCTATTGACGCTCAGAGATTGTGGGAGGTTGACGGTGTACGAGTAGGTGCCGCTGCGAGGGACGAAGGACGCGTCAATATAGATTTTGTGGAGGGGTACGTCGAGGACTCACTCTTGTGGGTCGAGTAAACCATGCTCAATTTGCAAAGGCTTACTTTGACCCTTGAGCTTTGCCTCGAGCCAGCTCACCGACGCAGCCTCTTTCTCTCCGAGGCTGACGACGTATCTTTGCGCGTCATCGTCTAGTGCCCGGATGGCGTACGTTGTTGTGACGGAGACGAGGGAACCACCAAGGTCGACGGTGCGCACAATGGCGGTATTTTCAAACGAATGAGAAGCGGCAGAGACAAGGGTACACGAAAGGCT